>LNFM01006483.1_pt1 | contig 19219 bp, 21 predicted proteins | sample 596031 | NCBI WGS metagenome assembly LNFM01 (sample SAMN04254537, study PRJNA301005) | activated carbon metagenome | isolation source: dual media filters at the Ann Arbor, Michigan drinking water treatment plant | place: USA: Ann Arbor | reverse complement strand
GCCGCCGCGCGCGTGCACGGCGTCGGCCAGGGCCTGGTAGTCGTTGAGCTGGCCGAAGGTGTTCGGGTACTGCAGCAGCACGCCGAACACGTCGTGGTTGCCGGCGTCGGCATCGTCGCCGACCTGCAGCTCGATGCCCAGCGGCTCGGCGCGGGTGCGCAGCACTTCCAGCGTCTGCGGATGCACGCCCTTCGACACGAAGAACAGGTTGGACTTGCTCTTGCACGAGCGCTTGGCCAGCGTCATGGCCTCGGCGGCGGCGGTGGGCTCGTCGAGCAGTGACGCGTTCGCGATTTCCATGCCGGTCAGGTCGGCGCACATCGTCTGGAAGTTGATCAGCGCTTCCATCCGGCCCTGGGAGATCTCGGCCTGGTAGGGCGTGTAGGCGGTGTACCAGGCCGGGTTCTCGAGGATGTTGCGCAGGATCACGTTCGGCGTGTGGGTACCGTAGTAGCCCTGGCCGATGAAGCTGCGGAAGACCTGGTTCTTGTCGGCGATGGCGCGGATCTTGGCGATCGCCTCGACCTCGGTCACCGGCGCCGGCAGGGCCAGCGGGCCGGGCGACTTGATGCTGGCCGGCACGATGGCGTCGGTCAGGGCGTCGAGACTGGGCTGGCCGACCACGCGCAGCATGTGCGCGATCTCGGCGTCGTTCGGGCCGATGTGGCGTTCGAGGAAGGCGTCGTGGTGCTCGAGGGAACGCAGGCTTTCGCGGGTCATGGCAGGTCCGGACCGATAGGGGAGGGCCGCGCACGGATGCGCGGAGTGCCCCTCTGTCCTTTTGCCTGAGAGTTTTGGGCCGCGTCCTGCAGTCCCATGCCCCTTCGGCGCCGGTCGGTTCCGGTCTCTCCAGAGTTGCTCGCGCGGTACGGTTCCGGGTCCTGAGCGATTACGGGCGTTACGCCTTCGGCGCTGGCCTTGGCCAGCCTCTCCCGCACCACGCATCGAGCCCCGCCATTCTACCCCCGGGGCGGGTGAATTTGGGGGCATGAAGCCCCCAGGACCCTTACTGGGAGGTCAGGTCGCGCTTCTCGCGCTCGCCCTCGGGCTGCTCGCCGTGGACCAGGAACCAGGTGTTCTCGGCGATGTTGGTGGCGTGGTCGCCGATCCGCTCGATGTTCTTGGCCATGAACAGCAGGTGGGTGCAGGCCGTGATCTGGCGGGGATCCTCGGCCATGTAGGTCAGCAGCTCGCGGAACAGGCCGGTGTACTGGGCGTCGAGCTCGGCGTCCCGGCTGCGCACGGCCATGGCGCGCTCGGCGTCGCGGTGGGTGTAGGCGGCCAGGGCCTCGCGGACCAGGGTGTTGGCCAAATGGGCCAGGGCCGGCAGGCCGCGGCCGGCCGAGACCGGGGTGGTCTGGTTCAGGACGATGCTGCGCTTGGCCACGTTGGCGGCGTAGTCGCCGATGCGCTCGATGTCGGCCGAGATGCGCAGGGCGGCGTAGACCTCGCGCAGGTCGCGGGCCATCGGCTGGCGCAGGGCCAGCAGGCGCAGCACGTCGTGGCTGACCTCGTGCTCGAGGGCGTCGATGGCCTCGTCGTTGGCCACCACGCGCATCGCGGCCTGGCTGTCGCGGCGCTGGAACACGTCCACGGCGGCGTCGAGCTGGGCCGTGGCGATCTCGCCCATGCGCTTGATCTCGCCGTCCAGGCGCTTGAGCTCGCTGTCGTAGCTCTTGACGATGTGGTCGTTCATGGCGGTGTCCTGTCCTTAGCCGAAACGGCCGGTGATGTAGTCTTCGGTCTGCTGCTTGGTCGGCTTGGTGAAGATGGTGGAAGTGACGCCGTGCTCGACCAGCTCGCCCAGGTACATGAAGGCGGTGTAGTCGGAGCAGCGGGCCGCCTGCTGCATGTTGTGGGTCACGATCAGGATCGTGAACTGCTGCTTGAGCTCGGAGATCAGCTGCTCGATCTTGCCGGTGGCGATCGGGTCCAGCGCCGAGGTCGGCTCGTCGAACAGGATCACCTCGGGCTTGAGCGCCACCGCGCGGGCGATGCACAGGCGCTGCTGCTGGCCGCCGGAGAGGCCCAGCGCGTTCTGCTTGAGCTTGTCCTTGACCTCGTCCCAGAGCGCGGCCTGGTTCAGCGCCGCTTCCACCCGCACGTCCATCTCGGAGCGCGAGAGCTTCTCGTAGTGGCCGATGCCGTAGGCGATGTTGTCGTAGATCGACATCGGGAAAGGCACCGGCTTCTGGAACACCATGCCGATCTTGCTGCGCAGCTTGTTGAGCGGGTACTTGGGGTCGAGGATGTTCTCGCCGTCCAGGATCACCTCGCCGCTGGCCTTCTGGCCCGGGTAGATCGAGTAGATGCGGTTGAAGATGCGCAGCAGCGTGGACTTGCCGCAGCCCGAGGGGCCGATCAGCGCGGTGACGCGCTTTTCCGGCACCACCAGGTTGATGTCGCGCAGGGCCGCGAACTCGCCGTAGTGGAAGGCGAGGTTGCGGGCCTCGAGCTTGGCCGCGCGCGGCGCCAGCTCGTCGGCGACCTTCACGGCCGTGTTGAAGGCGATCGAAACGTCAGTCATGGCTCATCTTCTTGCGCAGAAGGAAATAACGGGCGGTGATGCTGACCAGCAGCACGAACACCGTGATCAGGAAGGCGCCGGCCCAGGCCAGCTGGTTCCAGTACTCGAACGGGCTGAGCGCGAACTGGAAGATGGTGACGGGCAGGTTCGGCACCGCGCCGGTCAGGTCCATGCTCCAGTACTGGTTGTTGAAGGCGGTGAACAGCAGCGGCGCGGTCTCGCCGCTGATGCGCGCCAGCGCCAGCAGGATGCCGGTGAGGATGCCCGGGGCGGCGGCGCGGTAGAGGATCTGGGTGGTGACCTTCCACTGCGGGATGCCGAGCGACAGCGCCGCCTCGCGCATCTGCGTGGGCACCAGGCGCAGCATCTCGTCGGTGGTGCGCACCACCACCGGCAGCACGATGAAGGCCAGGGCGACCGCGCCGGCGAAGCCGGAGAAGCCGCCCGTGGTCCGAACCACCAGCGTGTACACGAACAGGCCCAGCACGATCGACGGCGCCGACAGCAGGATGTCGTTGACGAAGCGGATCACTTCGCCGAGCTTGCGGTGGTTCACGTACTCGGCCAGGTAGGTGCCCGCCGCGACGCCGATGGGCGCGCCCAGCAGCACGGCCAGGCCGCTGATGAGCAGGCTGCCGGCGATGGCGTTCTTGAGGCCACCGAAGTCCTGGCCCGGGGGCGGGGTCATCTCGGTGAACAGCTGCAGGCTCATCGCGTCCACGCCCTTGGTGAACGTGGTCCACAGGATCCACACCAGCCAGAACAGGCCGAACAGCGCGGCCAGCCCGGACAGCACCAGGGTGACGCCGTTGACGATGCGGCGCTTGAGGAACAGGCGGTCGGCGACGGCGGACATCAGTTGCCCTCCCGCTTCTTGAGCTGCATGAGCATGAGCTTGGCGATGGCCAGGACGATGAAGGTGACGGCGAACAGCAGGAAGCCCAGCGCCAGCAGCGCCGACTGGTACATCGAGGTGGTGGCCTCGGCGAACTCGTTGGCGATCGAGGCGGCGATGGAATTGCCCGGCTCGAGCAGCGAGGCCGAGATGCGGTGGGCGTTGCCGAGCACGAAGGTGACGGCCATGGTCTCGCCGAGCGCGCGGCCCATGCCCAGGAAGATGCCGCCGATCACCGCCGAGCGGGTGTAGGGCAGCACGATGTCCCAGACCACCTCGGTGGTGGTGGAGCCGAGCGCGTACGCCGACTCCTTCAGGCGGGTCGGCACCGTGAGGAAGACCTCGCGCATCACCGAGGAGATGAAGGGGATGACCATGATCGCCAGCACGATGCCGGCGGTCAGCATGCCGATGCCCAGCGGCGGGCCGGCGAACAGGAAGCCGATGCCGGGCAGGGTGCCGATGTTCTCGTCGAGCCAGGGATAGACGTGGTTGCCCAGGATCGGCGCGAGCACGAACAGGCCCCACATGCCGTAGATGATCGAGGGGATGCCGGCCAGCAGTTCGATGGCGGCGCCGAGCGGCTGCCGGATCCAGGCCGGCGCCACCTCGGTGAGGAAGAGGGCGATGCCGAAGCTCACCGGCACGGCGATGATCATCGCGATGGCGGTGGTGACGACGGTACCGTAGATCGCGACCAGGGCACCGTATTCCTCGGTGACCGGGTTCCAGTCGGTGGAGGTCAGGAAGCCCCAGCCGAACTCGTTGAAGGCCTCGCGGCCGCCCCAGTACATCGACATCGCGGCCAGGGCCAGCGTGATCAGCACGAACCAGCCGGCGATCGCGACGATGTTCCGGAAGATCCAGTCGCCGGCGCCGTCGATGAAGCGCGAGGGCGGGGCGGGCTTGGCGGTGGCGGTGGTCATTCGCGGCGTTCTCTGGGGTGGGGCGCGGCGTTGCGGTTTCACCTAAAAAGACGCGCGCGCCGGTCAGGGCGCGCGCGTCCGGGGACAACAGATTACTTCAGCGACGCGGCCCAGTAGGCCTTGATCTGCTCGACCAGCGGGGCCGGCAGCGGCACGTAGCCGAGGTCGGTGGCCTGCTGGGCGCCGTTGGCGTAGGCCCAGGCGAAGAACTCACGCGCCTGGCGGTTGTTCTCGACGTTCTTCGGGCGCTTGGACAGCAGGGCGAAGTTGGTGGCGGTGATCGGCCAGGCCTGCTCGCCCGGGGCGTTGGTCACGACCAGGAAGAAGTCCTTGGCCTTGGTCCACTCGGCGCTCGCGGCGGCGGCCTGGATCGAGGCGTTCGACGGGGTGATGAAGTTGCCGGCGGCGTTCTGCAGCTGGCCGTACGAGACCTTGTTGGTCAGCGCGTAGGACAGCTCGATGTAGCCGATCGAGCCCTTGATCTGCTTCACGTAGGCGGTCACGCCCTCGTTGCCCTTGCCGCCCACGCCCACCGGCCAGCGCACCGAGGTGCCTTCGCCGACCTTGGTCTTCCACTCCGGGCTGACCTTGGACAGGTAGTTGACGTAGTTGAAGGTGGTGCCCGAGCCGTCCGAGCGGTGCACGACGGTGATGCGCTGGGTCGGCAGGGTCAGGCCCGGGTTGACCGCGGCGATCGCCGGGTCGTTCCAGTTGGTGATCTTGCCCAGGTAGATGTCGGCCAGCAGCGGGCCGGTGAACTTGATCTGGCCCGGCTGCACGCCGGCCAGGTTCACGACCGGCACGATGCCGCCCATGACCAGCGGGAACTGCACCAGATTGGAGGCGGCCAGGTCTTCCGGCTTCAGGGGCGCGTCGGTCGAGCCGAAGTCAACGGTGTTGGCCTTCATCTGGGCGATGCCGCCGCCCGAGCCGATCGACTGGTAGTTGATGCGGTGGCCGGTGGCGTTGTTGTAGTCGGCCGACCACTTGGACATGACCGGGAACACGAAGGTCGCGCCGGCGCCCGTGATGTCGGCGGCCTGGGTGGCGGTGGTAAGGCTGGCGGCCAGGGCCAGGGTGGCCAGGCTGCGCTTGAAGTTCTTGAGCACGGTAACGACTCCTCGGGATGGATGGCGGCGTCGGAGGGGGTCCCCCGATGGCGGCCATTACAGGTCGCTTGGGTGACAAGCCTGTTGCTCGAACATGACAGGCGTATGACAGTGCCCTCCGGGGTGCCCGGGCGGCCGTAACCGGGCTGTCATCAAAAACACAACGAGCCGTCACATCCCGGGAGCAGCCTGTGCACGCTTAACCGCCCCGTAACGGTCCGGGGCAGGGGCCGTCGATCACGGCGCTGCGCCGGACTGAACATTACCTACCAGGAGTTACCGTCATGCGTCTGACCACCTTGGCCGCCGCCGTCGCCCTCGCGATCACTGGCCTCAGCACCGACACCGCCTTCGCCCAGAACAGCTCGGCCAGCGAGCAGGAAATCGCCGAGCTGCGCGCCCAGGTCGCCGCGCTGATGACGCGCATCGACGACCTCGAGGCCCGTGACGAAGCCCAGACCGGCATCAACATCGACACCGCCGAGGCCCTCAAGGCCCAGGCCATGACCCAGCCCAAGGTCGAGACCAAGGGCGGCCTGAAGGTCACCTCGGCCGACAACGCCTTCTCCTTCAGCGTCGGCGGCCGCATCCACTTCGACGGCTACGCCTGGGACCGCGACATCGCCCCCACCACCGGCACCACCGAGTTCCGCCGCGCGCGCCTGACCCTCGGCGGCACCGCCTGGGGCTGGGAATACAAAATGGAGCAGGACTTCGCCGCGGGCAGCAACCTCGATGGCCTGCGCGACCTCTTCATCGCCAAGCAGTTCGGCCCGGGCAAGCTGACCCTCGGCCACTTCAAGCCCTACCGCTCGATGGAGGAGCTGACCAGCTCCAACGAGATCCTGGTGATGGAGCGCCCGTTCGCCTCGGCCACCGGCCTGTTCAGCGGCCGCCAGTTCCAGCAGGGCGTGGGCTACCAGGTCCAGGGCCTGAACTACTCGCTCGGCGCCACCGCCTTCAACCTGCGCGGCGCCGCCAGTTCGCGCACCGAGGGCATGGGCTTCGCCGGCCGCGGCACCTGGGCGCCGATCATGAACGGTGACCGGATCCTCCACGTGGGCGGCTGGCTCAGCCACGAGAACGCCAACGCCGGCTCCGGCAACCTGGCCGCTTCGGCCAACTACGCCGGCCGCCGCGGCCCGTCGCAGACCATCGCCACCACCACCGGCGCCAGCGGTGACTCGGTCGACGCCTACGGCCTCGAGCTGGCCGGCCAGTACGGCCCGCTGTTCTTCCAGTCCGAGTACGTCACCTCGAGCTTCGGCCAGCCGATCGGCGCGGACCAGGACGTCGAGACCTTCTACGTGCAGGGCAGCTGGATGCTCAACGGCGGCGTGAAGACCTACAAGCCGGGCACCGGCGTGTTCGGCTCGCCCAAGGTTGGCGAGGACGGCCTGTGGGAGCTGACCGCGCGCTACGACCACATCGAGAACAAGGACCTGGTCAACCGCGAGGCCACCTCGATGATCCTGGGCCTGAACTACTACATCAACTCGAACCTGCGCGTGATGTTCAACTACACCCAGGGCGAGAACGAAGTGACCGGCGACGAGACCGGCCAGTACGCGATCCGCACGCAGTTCAACTTCTGATCCGCTTCAAAAGGGATGGGTTCCCTCGGCACCCTCGGCTTCGGCCGGGGGTGCTTTTTTATTCCGGGGGCAGGGTCTTGTCGCGGTAGCGGCAGAGGTCGCGTATCACGCACTGGGGGCAGTCGGGCTTGCGGGCCTTGCAGACGTAGCGGCCGTGCAGGATGAGCCAGTGGTGGGCGTCCAGGCGGTACTCGGCCGGCACGGCCTTGAGCAGCTTGTCCTCGACCGCGCGCACGGTCTTGCCCGGCGCCAGGCCGGTGCGGTTCGAGACCCGGAAGATATGCGTGTCCACCGCGATGGTGGGCTCGCCGAAGGCGGTGTTGAGCACCACGTTGGCGGTCTTGCGGCCGACGCCGGGCAGGGCTTCGAGCGACTCGCGGTCGCGCGGCACTTCGCCGCCGTGCTGCTCGACCAGGATCCGGCAGGCGGCGACCACGTTCGCGGCCTTGGCGTTGAACAGTCCGATCGTCGAGATGTACTTCTTCAGCCCGTCCTCGCCGAGCGCCAGGATAGCGGCGGGCGTGTTGGCCACCGGGAACAGTTTGCGCGTGGCCTTGTTCACGCCGACGTCGGTGGCCTGGGCCGACAGCGTCACCGCCACCAGCAGCTCGAACGGGGTCGCGTACTCGAGCTCGGTGGTCGGTTTCGGATTCAATTCCTTCAGCCGCGCGAACAGCTCGCGGCGCAGCTCCGCCTTCATCATCGCGCGGCCTCCGCGCGGCGCAGGCGCCAGGCCTGGCGGATCGCCACCAGGGCCGCCAGCACCACGAAGGCGCCGATCGGCAGCACCGCCAGCAGGAAGCCCGGGTAGCCCGGCGCCGCAAACTCCAGCGCCGGCAGCCCCAGCAGCGCGCCGGCGCCGGCGAACAGGCTGCCTTCGCCCACCAGCTCGCGCACCGCGCCGATCGCCAGCAGCACCCACAGGAAGCCAAGCCCGACCGCGAAGCCGTCCAGTGCCGCCAGGCCCGGCGAATTCCGCGAGGCGAAGGCCTCGGCCCGCCCCATCAGCGCGCAATTGGTGACGATCAGCGGGATGAACAGGCCCAGCACCGCGTGCAGTTCCGGCAGCCAGGCGCGCATCGCCAGTTCGATCGAGGTGACGACGGCGGCGATGATCATCACGAAGGCCGGGATGCGGACGTCGCGACGGGTCAGGCGCCGCACGCTGGCGACCGCGGCATTGGTGCAAGCTAGCGCCAGCACGGTGGCCAGGCCGAGGCCGAGCGCGTTGACCGCGTTGTTAGAGACCGCCAGCAGCGGGCACAGGCCCAGCAGCTGCACCAGCCCGGTGTTGCCGCTGGACAGGCCGTACTCGAGGATGGCGCGGGGCGAAGTCATTGGGGGCGCGGGGCGTCCGGGGCGGTGGCGATGCGCAGTGTATCGCCGGGCGCGGCGGCCCGGATCTCGTCGCCGTGGCGCTGCATGAAGTCGAGTGCGCGGTGCACGCCGCGCACCACGGCGCGCGGCGTCACGGTCGCGCCCGCGAACTGGTCGAAGTCGCCGCCGTCCTTGCGCACGGCCCAGCCGGCGGCGGGCGGATCGCCGAGCGCGCGGCCCTGGAAGCGCGTGATCCAGTCGCTGCGCGTGGCCTCGATGTCGTCACCCAGGCCCGGGGTTTCCCGGTGCGCGGTGACGCGCACGCCCAGTACCCGGCCATCCGGGCCGATCGCCAGCAGCAGCCGGATCGGGCCGCCGTAGCCGTCGGGTGCCACGGTTTCGAACACCAGCGCACTGGGCGCGCCGGCGAGCGTGGCGCGGTGCACGGTGGTCGCCTCGTCGCCCAGCCACGCCGGCGCCTGCACCTGCACGGTGTCGGCCAGCGGGTCGTTGTCGTAGCGCGCCGCCGGCAGCACCACTTCCAGCGCCTGCATGCGCGCGCGCCGCGCGGCGTCGTCGATGCGATCGCGGGTGAGGAAGTAGGTGCCCGCCAGGAGCGCGATGGCGATCAAAGCCGCCAGCCCCAGCTGCAGGCCCGCGCGCAGCGATTCGCGGGTGGACTCGTTCACGGCGCCTTGCCCTCGCCGAAGATGCGCGGACGCGAATGGCGATCCAGCCAGGGCGCCGCGCAGTTCATCAGCAGCACCGCGAACGCCACGCCGTCGGGGAAGGCGCCCCAGCGCCGGATCACCAGCGTCAGCACCGCCACGCCGGCGCCGAACAGCAGGCGGCCACGCGGCGTGGTGCAGCCGCTCACCGGGTCGGTGGCGATGAAGAACGCGGCCAGCACCAGCGCGCCCGAGAACACGTGCTGCAGCGGGAAGGGATGCAGGTCGGGGTCGTAGAGCCAGAACGGCAGCGCCACCAGCACCACCGTGCCCAGCGTCGCCACCGGCACCTGCCAGGGGATGACGCGCTTCCAAAGCAGGAACAGTCCGCCCAGCGCGTAGAAGTTCGCCACCCACTCCCAGCCGCGGCCGCCGAAATCGCCGAACAGCGGCGCGCCGCGGATTTCGGCCAGGGTCGCGCCTTCCTTGGCCAGCGTGCGCACCGTGTCGAGCGGCGTGGCCTGCGCCAGCATGTCCCAGCGCCACGGCGCGGGCAGTTCGCCGGTGAGGATGGCGCGCACGGAGTCCATCAGCCCCGGCACCACCAGGGCCGGATCCAGCCCGGCCGGCGGCAGCCACTGCGTGAACGCCCGCGGGAAGCACAGCACCACCACCGCCACGCCGACCATCGCCGGATTGAACAGGTTGTGGCCCAGCCCGCCATACAGGTGCTTGGCGAAGACGATCGCCGCGAACATGCCGATCGCCGCCACCCACCACGGCGCCAGCGGCGGCAGCGACAGCGCGAACAGCACGGCCGTCAGCGGCGCGCTCAGGTCGCTCAGGAAGGGGCGCAGCGGCCGTGCCCGCAGCTTCAGCATCGCCGCCTCGAACGCCAGCGCGAAGCCTACCGCCAGCAGCATCTGCACCAGCACGCCGGGCCCGAAGAACCAGGCGTGCGCGGCGGTGCCGGGCACCAGCGCCAGCAGCACCAGGCCCATCACTTCGCGCACGCTGCGGCGCGCGGGCAGGTGCGGCGCGGGGGCGGTGTCGAAGGTCTTCATGCGCCGCTGCCGTCGTCGCCGCCGGCGCGGCGGGCGCGGGCGCGTTCGAGCGCGGCGGCTACCGCGTCGGCACTGGCGGCCCCGGCGCGGCGTTCGGCCAGGCGCTGTTCGCGCTCGGTGGCCTCGCGCTGCAGGCGCTGCAGCCGGGATTCGTAGCGCTCGCGGGCCGCGTGCGCGCGCACGGTGTCGTCGGCGCGGGCGCGCACTTCCGACTTGCCGTGGCGGAAGTGCGCGGTCAACGGGATGTGGCTGGGGCAGGCGAGGTCGCAGCAGCCGCATTCGATGCAGTCGAACAGGCCTTGCTCTCGTGCGTCGTCCAGCCGGTCGGCGCGCACCTGCCACAGCAGCTGCTGCGGCAGCAGGCGGGCCGGGCAGGCACTGGCGCAGTCGCCGCAGCGGATGCACGGCATTTCGTCGCCGGCCGGGCGCAATTCGGACTCGCCCAGCACCAGCACGCAGTTGTCGGGCTTGCCGATCGCGAACTGGTCGTGCGGCAGGGCCAGGCCCATCATCGGCCCGCCCAGCAGCAGCCTTCGCGCCGCCGCGGTGTAGCCGCCGGCCTGTTCGACCAGTTGTCCGATCGGCGTGCCGATGGGCACGATGAAGTTGCCCGGTCGCGCGACGCCGGGGCCGGTCACGGTGACCACGCGCTCGAGCAGCGGCTCGCCGTGCGCCACCGCGCGCCAGGCCGCGCGCGCGGTGCCGACGTTCTGCACGATCACGCCCAGGTCGCGCGGCAGCCCGCCGCGCGGCACTTCCTGGCCTGTGAGCACGCGGATCAGCTGGCGCTCGCCGCCTTCGGGATAGATCGTGGGCACCGACACCGTCTCCACCACGCCGGCGCCCTGCGCCGCGCAGGCGGCACGGGCCGCGGCCAGGGCCTCGGGCATGCTGTCCTCGATCGCCAGCAGCACCTTCGGCGCGCCGACGATGCGTGCCATCACCCGGCCGCCGAGCACGACTTCGTCGGCGTGGTGGCGAAGAAGGGCATCGTCGCAGGCGATCCACGGTTCGCATTCGGCGCCGTTGAGCACCAGCAGGGCGCGGCCCACCGACAGCTTCTCCGCGGTCGGGAAGCCGGCGCCGCCCAGGCCCACCAGGCCGGCGGCGCGGATGCGCTCGCGCAGGGCCTCCGGCGCAGCGGCGTCGGGGTCCAGCGAGGGCCAGGGGGCGGCGTGCTCATCGCCCTCGCAGGCCAGGACCAGGTGCGCGCCTTGCCGTCCCGGCGGCGCGGCCGGGTCGCCGGGTTCGATAGCCAGTACGCGGCCCGCGCGTGGCGCATGCAGGTCGGCGCTGAATTCGCCGTCGGCGCGCGCGATGCACTGGCCGCGCGCGACCCGGTCGCCCGGCGCGACGCAGGGCAGGGCCGGCAGGCCTGCGTGCTGCTGCAGCGCCAGCCGCAGCGCCGGCGGAGGCGCGATCGCCTGCAGGCCGCCCGCGCGCGACTCCGCCTTGTGGCCGGGCAGGCGCAGGCCGCCGGGGAAGGAGTGCAGGCGCACGGCCGGCGCTCGCCCTCAGCGGCCGCTGAAGGTCGGGCTGCGGCGGGCCAGGAAGGCGCTGGTGCCTTCCTTCATGTCCTCGGTGCTGAAGGTGACCGCGAATACCTGGGTCTCGAACTCGAGGCCGGCATCCAGCGCGGCTTCGCCGCCGACCAGCACGGCGTCGAGGATGCCGCGCAGCGCCTGCGGCGCGGCGTTGGCCAGCTGGTTCGCCAGCTTCAGGGTCTCGGCCTCGAGCTCGGCGGCCGGCACCACGCGGGTCAGGATGCCCAGCGCGGCGGCCCGGGCAGCGTCGATCGGCTGGCCCAGCAGGCACAGCTCCAGCGCCGCGGACCGGCCGGCCAGGCGCAGCAGGCGCTGGGTGCCGCCGAAGCCGGGCACCAGGCCGAGGTTGATCTCGGGCTGGCCGACCTTGGCTGTGTCGGCGGCGATGCGCAGGTGGCAGGCCATGGCCAGCTCCAGGCCACCGCCGAGGGCGAAGCCATTCACCATCGCCACCACCGGCTTGCCCAGCTGCTCGATGCGGCTCATCAGTCGCTGGCCGTGGCGCGAGAAATCGCGGGCCTGGGCCGGGGTGAGGCCGTTCATCTCGGCGATGTCGGCGCCGGCGACGAAGGCCTTGGGACCGGCGCCGGTAAGCACCACCACGCGCACCGAGGCATCGTCCGCGGCCGCGGCGAAGGCGTGGTGGAGTTCGGCCAGGGTGTCCTGGTTGAGGGCGTTGAGCTTGTCGGGGCGGTTGAGCGTGATCCGGCGGACGGCGCCGGCGTCCTCGACGAGCAGGTTGCGGAAGGTCATGGGGACTCCGTTCGGGGCGGTGATTCCAGGGAACTCTCGGCGTCCGCGCGGGTCGGACAGGGGCGACTGGCCCGTGTCAGTAGCGGTTCAGCCGTGCGGGGGATATCCTAGCGCGGCCTTTGGGACGCCACAGCGCCCCCTTTCCACCACTGGAGATTCCCTGATGAAGTTGCGTCTGTTGGCTGCCTCCCTGGCGGCCCTTGGTCTCGGGGCCGGCGTCGCCGTTGCCCAGACCGCCCCGGCCCCCGCCCAGCAGCAGGCCCCTGCGCCGGCGCCGCTTGACAAGGCCGTCCTGAACTACGCCATCGGTTACGACCAGGGCGCTGGCCTGGCCGAGCTGGGCACCGACATCGACATCAATGCGGTCATCCGCGCGATGCAGGATGGCTATGCCAAGAAGCAGCCGGCCTATCCGCAGGCGCAGATGGAAGCCCAGCTCGCCGGCTTCTCGCAGCGCATGAACGCCAAGATGCGCGCCCAGCTCGAAGCCGCCGCGCGCGAGAACCGCGCCAAGTCCGAGGCCTTCCTGGCCGCGAACCGCACCAAGTCCGGCGTGATCACCCTGCCGAGCGGCGTGCAGTACCGCATCATCGAGACGGGCACCGGCCCGAAGCCGACGCCGGGCAGCACGATCGAGATCCACTACCGGGGCTCGATCTCCACCGGCCAGGAGTTCTTCAACACCTACGCCCAGAACACGGCGGTCCCGCCGCCGGCGTCGCTCAAGATCGAGCAGTTCCCGGTCGAGGGTGGCCGCGAGGCGTTGATGATGATGCCGGCCGGTTCGCGCTGGGAAGTCTTCGTGCCGCCGGGCAAGGCCTTCGGCGACAATCCGCGCCCCGTGGGCCCGGGCCAGGCCCTCGTGCTCGACATCAAGCTCATCAGCGTCAAGTAATCCCGCGGTCCGCCGCGCCCCCGGGCGCGGCGGACTGGCGTTGCCTGCATGCAAACCCCTTATCGCGCCGTCCTCAGCCCCTGCGTCGGGATCTGTTCCCTGGACGCCAACGGCCTGTGCGAAGGCTGCCACCGCACCAGCGCCGAAATCGCGCGCTGGTCGCAAATGAGTGACGACGAGCGCCTGCAGTTCATGGACGTCGTCCTGCCGCGTCGCGAGGCGCAACGGGTGTGAGCCCGCGGTTCGATCCTTTCGAACGCCTGCCCCGCGCGCTTCATTCGCTCGACCACCCCCCGTCCGGACCCGGCTGGAACCACGCCGAACTCGCCGACCTGCTGCCGCTGGACGTGCCCCTGCGCCTGGCCGCCGTGCTGGTGGCGCTGGTGCAGCGTCCCGGCGGCCCGCGCGTGCTGCTGACGCGCCGCACAGAAGCGCTGAGGCTGCATGCCGGGCAGGTCAGTTTCCCGGGCGGCCGGATCGAAACCAGCGACGCCGACCCGGTGGCCGCCGCGCTGCGCGAGGCGCACGAGGAAGTCGGGCTGGCCTCGTCGCATTCCTCGCCGCTGGGCTACCTCGATCCGTTCGTGACCATCACCGGTTTCCACGTGTATCCGGTGGTGGCCATCGTGGGCGACGGCTACCAGCCGGTCGTGGATCCGTCGGAAGTCGCCGAGGCCTTCGAAGTGCCGCTGGACTTCCTGCTCGACCCGGCCAACGTGCACGAGCTGGAGGTGGACTGGCAGGGGCGTCGCCGCCGCCTGCTCGAGTACCGCTACGAAGGCCACCGCATCTGGGGCGCCACCGCGGCGATGCTGGTGAACTTCCGCCAGCGCCTGGAGCAGGCGGCGTGAACTGGCAGGCGCTGGTGTCGCCCGAGGACCTGGCCGCGGCGCTCGGCCGCGCCGAACTGGTCGTCGTGGACTGCCGCCACGTGCTCGCCGATGCCGATGCCGGCGAGCGTGCCTGGCGCGAATCGCACGTGCCCGGCGCCAGCCACGCGCACCTGGACCGCGACCTCAGCGATCACGGCAAGCCAGCCGCCTTCGGCCGCCACCCGCTGCCCGACGCCGCGGCGTTCAATGCCCTGCTGGTGCGCCTGGGCATCACGCCCGCGCACCAGGTGGTGGCCTACGACGCGGGCGATGGCGCGATGGCAGCGGCGCGCTTCTGGTGGCTGCTGCGGCTGGCCGGGCACGTTCGCGTCGCGGTGCTCGATGGCGGGTTCGCGGCATGGACGGCGAAAGGCCTGCCCGTGGACGCGAACCTGCCGACGCCCGCGCCGGGACGCTATTCGGCGGGGTTCGACCCAAGCCAGGTCGCAACGACCGACGAGGTCCTCGGGCGCCTCCCGGGGCCTGCGGGATGGTTGCTCGATGCACGTGCGCCCGAGCGCTTCCGCGGCGAAGTGGAGCCCCTCGATCCCGTGGCCGGCCACATCCCGGGTGCGGTGAACCGGCCGTTCGGCGCCAATCTTTCCGGCGGCCGCTTCAAGCCCGCGGAGGTACTCGCTGCCGAGTTCAGGGCGCTGCTCGGCGCGCGCTCGCCGTCGGAGCTCGTGCTGTCCTGCGGCTCGGGCGTGACGGCCTGCCATAACGCACTGGCGATGGCGCACGCCGGGTTGCCGGGTGCGCGTGTTTACGCGCCATCCTGGAGCGGTTGGGTCAGCGACCGCGCGCGGCCGGTGGCCACCGGCGACTGATCAGAGCCTGAGCGCGTCGTCCGGTCCGGCGGCAGGCACCGGCAGGATGTCCACGCGCGTCAGCTCGACGCCATCCACCGTCATCCTCCAGCGGCCATCGACCCGCCGCGGCGGGTGCGTCACCTCGAAGCTGGCGCTGAGCAAGCCCATCCCGATCTTGAAGCCGCGTTCGTTGAACGAATGGCAGGCGCCCTCGATGGTCAGCCGGGACGTGCCGGTCACGCGCTCGTAGTCGGCGTGGCCGTCCGCGCGGATCACCAGCAGCGTGCCGTCGCCGCGCCAGTGGCCGACGTAGTTGGCGTAGTCCGCCGGCACGGGCTTGGCGCAGGCCACCAGCCACAGGCAGGCGGCCAGCCACAGCCAGCGGGCGGACGGCCGGGCGCTCACTTCTTGAGCCGGGCCACCAGCGCCTGCAGCGCCGCCTGCGTGTCAGGGGCGTACCAGGCGTCGATGAACCCCTCGAGCTGGCGGTCGTCGAAGCCTTCCAGCGCGGCGACCAGGTCGGCGCGGGCGATGCGGCGCGTGGCCAGCATCGCGGCCGACGGCAGCGCCAGCAGTTCCTCCAGCCAGTGTTTGGCGCGCACCAGGACATGTTCGGCGTCGGTGAGTTCGTCGACCAGGCCGATGGCCTGCGCCACCTCCGATTCCACCAGCGCACCCGACACCAGCAGGCGCTCGGCGCGGTAGGGGCCGACCACGCGGCGCATCAGGTGCTGGATGGCGTCGGGCGCGACCAGGCCCACCTGCACTTCGTTCAACCCGATGCGGAACGGTCCGCGGGCCATGACCCGGTAGTCGCAGCACAGCGCCAGCACGCAGCCACCGGCCGGGCTGTGGCCGCCGATCGCGGCCACGACCGGCACGGGGCAGTTCGCGATGGCGCGCGCGGCGGCGAACAGCGAAGCCCAGCCCGGCCCCAGCGCGGCGCGATCCAGGCCCATCAGGTGCGGCACGTCCATGCCGCCGGAGAACACCTTGCTGCCGCCGGTGAGGATGATGCCGCGGGCACCCTCGGCGGGCGCGGCCTGGACCGCGGTGCGCAGCGCACTGAGCAGTTCCGGCGTGAGCGCATTGACCGGCGGGCGGGCCAGCCGGATTTCCTGGATGTGTCCGTGGCGGTGGAGTTCGATCATGGCCAAGCCTTCAGTCGATGCGTACGTCGGGGGCCCAACGATACCGCACCGTGTAGGTCAGGCGCGCCTCGCCGCCCGCGGGCACGGCCAGGTCGAACCAGGCGGACTGGGCATCGCGCTCGCCGGGCTGCACGCTGGTGCTGGTGATGTCCCAGTCGCTCCAGCGCGGCATCGCCTCGTGGATGCGCACGGTGGCGGCCTCGTCCTTGGCATTGCGGACGAGCACGCTGACGCGCTCCTCCATCTGGCGGCCGGCGCGGTCGACGCGGAACGACTCGCGCTTGCGCTCGGCGGTGAGGTCGAAGACGGTGCCCAGCGCCAACTCCACTTCCGCGTTGGCGGGCGTGTGGCCCAGCATGGCCTCGCCCAGCAAGTTGCCGCCATCGAACACGCGGACACGGCCGGCGGGCAGCGGCGCGCCCAGCCCGGTCGCCTTGGCATTGGTGAAGCCGAGGCTGGCGATCACCGGCTGCTCGCCTTCGACGGCATTGAAGTTGGCGTCGATCATGGGCTGCGGCGGGCGCCAGGTGCCGATGGGTGCGCGGGTTTCGTACCGGCGCTGGCAGGCGATGCCGTTCGCCGGTGCCACCAGCGGGATTCGCTGCACGCTGCCCTGCGGCAAGTCGGCGCTGCCCGGGATGCGGTAGGCGTGGTATTCGCCGGAGGCTTCCGCTGCCGGCGCCGGTGCCGCCATCGCGTCCATCATCACTTCGCTGCGATAGGCCTTGGCCATGCGCGGCCCCGAAGCCTGGGTGCGGTTCGGTTCGCCTGCGACCAGGGTCAGGGCCACGCCGTTGAAGTCGGCGCCGGCGCGGTTGGCGACCATGGCCGCGCCCTCGAGGTCCATGCGGCAGGCGCGCGCGCCGCCGGACACATCCACCTGGTAGTCGGCGCGCCAGGCCAGGCCGGCGGTGGCGTAGCCGAGGTTGAAGGTTTGCCGGCCAGCACGGCTGGCGACCAGCTCCCAGCTCAGCGTCGGCTCGTTGACCAGGCCGGCGGGCAGGCGCGGCAGTTCGAAGTTCGAGTAGTTCGCCAACACCTTCACCCGGCCGTCGGGCAGGCGCAGGGTGAGGCCGTTGCCGGCGGCCAGCAGCACGCCGGTGTAAGACTGGCGGGCATCGCCGACCGACTGTTCGACGGTGACGGTCTGGCCCAGGGCGCGGCGCAGCAGGTCGTCCTGGCCGGCCAGCGCGAAGTCGAAGCGCTGGCTGCGCACCTGGGCATTGCCCTGCGGGCGCAGGCGAACGGTGCTGGCATCGAGTGCGGCGGGCAGGCCGCCGAGCGACACGGAATTGCTGCCGCTGGCCAGGTCGAAGCCCAGCGCGGACGCGACCAGGGCATAGCCGGGACCGCCGGGCATGGCTTCCGACTGCACGACGGCGTCGTAGTCGCCGCTGTAGAGGGTGAGCCGGGTTTCGGCGGCGTCGGCCGTGGCTAGGGTGGGCAGGGCGATGGCGGCGGCGAGCAGGGTGCGTTTCATCAACAACTCCTTGAGGCGCGTGGGATTATCATAGGCCCATGAACGCACTGCGCCTTGTCTTGGGGTTAACCGCGGTCCTGTCGGCTTCAGCCGCCGTTGGGGCTCCACCGGATTGCATGCCGGTCATCGAAACGCCGTGGGTGCGCGCCGCGCCGCCGGGGGCCGCTTCGCTGGCGGGCTACCTGGTGCTGCGTAATCCCTGCGCGGCGGCGGTGGAAGTGGCCGATGTCGAAAGCAAGGACTTCGGCATGCCGATGATCCACCGCACCGTGGTCGAGGACGGCGTCAGCCGGATGCGGCCGGCGGGGAAACGGGTGGTCGCGCCCGGCGAGACGCTGCGCTTCGAGCCCGGCGGCCTGCACCTGATGCTGATGCGCCCGCTGCGGCCGCTCGCCGAAGGCGACACCGCGCGCGTCCGCCTGGTGCTGGCGGACGGGCGGCGGGTGTTCGCGGAGTTCCCGGTGCGACGCGAAGCGCCCGCGGCGCCTTGACTCAGCCGCCGCAGGCGGCGCGCACGTTGTCCGGCAGCGGCACCGACTGCCCGCTGCGTTCGATCCACACCAGCACGGTGTGGCCGTCGCAATAGACGATGGACGGATCGGCCGCCGACAGGATCCGGTGGCCGAGCGTGAGGCTCTTGCCGCCGACCCGTTCGGCGAACAGCTCGATCCGCAGCGTCTCCGGCCAGTGTGCCGGGCGGCGGTAGTTCACCGTCACCGACGCCATCACCGGCGCCGAGGTCTCGCCGGCCCAGTCGCTGGAAAGCGACTTGAACCAGCGCACGCGCGCCTCCTCGATGTAGCCGAGGTAGCTGGCGTTGTTGACGTGGTTGAACGCATCCATGTCGCGCCAGCGCGACTCGATGTCGAGGGTGTAGACGGTCGGGGTCATGCGCTCTTCCGGGTGGCTTTCTTGGCCGGCGCGGCCTTCTTCGCGGCCGGGCGCGGCGGCAGCCCGGTGGCTCTGGGCGTCGCCGCCTTCTTCGTCGGCAGCACGGCGTCGGGCGCCAGCATCTTGGCCAGGAAGCGGCCGGTGTGGGAGGCGGCGACGGTGGCCAGGTGCTCGGGCGTGCCTTCCGCCAGGATGCGGCCGCCGCGGTGGCCGCCTTCCGGCCCCAGGTCGATGACCCAGTCGGCGGTCTTGATGACGTCGAGGTTGTGCTCGATCACGACGATGGTGTTGCCGTCGTCGCGCAGCTTGTGCAGCACCGCCAGCAAGTGCTCGATGTCGTGGAAGTGCAGGCCGGTGGTGGGCTCGTCTAGGATGTAGAGCGTTCGGCCGGTGTCGCGGCGGCTGAGCTCCTTCGACAGCTTCACGCGCTGGGCCTCGCCGCCCGAGAGCGTGGTGGCCGACTGGCCCAGCTTGATGTAGCTCAGGCCCACGTCGACCAGGGTCTCGAGCTTGCGGGCAAGCGTGGGTACCGGCTCGAACAGCTTGAGCGCGTCCTCGACCGTCATCTCCAGCACGTCGTGGATGGTGTAGCCCTTGTAGCGGATCTCGAGCGTCTCGCGGTTGTAGCGCTTGCCGTGGCAGACGTCGCAGGGCACGTACACATCCGGCAGGAAGTGCATCTCGACCTTGATCAGGCCGTCGCCCTGGCAGGCCTCGCAGCGG
>LNFM01006482.1_pt1 | contig 19220 bp, 20 predicted proteins | sample 596031 | NCBI WGS metagenome assembly LNFM01 (sample SAMN04254537, study PRJNA301005) | activated carbon metagenome | isolation source: dual media filters at the Ann Arbor, Michigan drinking water treatment plant | place: USA: Ann Arbor | reverse complement strand
GTCCCGTCGGGGTCGCCAACGCAATTTCGCCGCCCCGCTACAGCGGCTTTCGCCAGCTCAAACCACTCGCTCTGCAATGACGGCGACGCCTGCGTCGACGGCGAGTGCCAGCCGATCAACGCCGCCGACGATGGCGTCATGGCCGCCGGCTGCTGCTCCACGTCGGACGGATCGCCCGTCGGCTCGCTCGCTCCCTTCGCGCTGATCGGCCTCGCGCTGGTCGGTCGCCGCCGCCGCCGCTAACCCCGCTCGGCGTCGACGCTGACGTCGGTCACACGGAAGCCGACTGAGCCTATTCCTTGGACTTCTTGGCTTTTCGGCGCGCGTTAGCACGTTGGGCCTGCTTGCGCTGTATGGCGTCTACTTCTTTGGAAAGGTCAGGATCGTCGGACAGCTTTTCCAAGATGGCGTTCGCGCGCGTCTTGTCGATGGACCGAAGAATGCGCAACATCAGAACTCGACTAGGCCCTAGTGATCGATCCGACAGCATTGAAACTACTTCTTCGAGATGATCGCGCCCAGCCGTATTGGAGACAGCGACAGCTAAGCCATCTTTGACTTGGAAGTTCGTCTCGGATCTATACGCAGCGGCCAGCACTGCCCAGGCATCCGCGGCCTCCGGGACTGCGAGCGCTCTCGCGATACCCTCGCGAATCGCTGCAGGATATGGTCTGTCCAGATGAGTTAAAAGAACTGGTATTGCTTCTGTGTAGCAGTCGTCAGTGTTTACCAGGTCCCAAACAGACTGCAGGTGGATGCCGACTGCGTGCAGCTCCTCGACGAGCGGTGCCTCGGCACGAGCGTAGTCCAGCTCGCGTTTACGAAGCTCTTCATCAAGGAGTCGCCGTTTCTCGATCCACGCATCGTATTGCCCTGTCTCCTTCATCCAGGCCTCGGTCTCTGCTTGGTTCATGTAGCCGCCTCGCTGCTTCGGCTTAATCATAGGGTATCAATGTCATCGGTAGCACCTGACCCCGGCTTTTGGAAAGGTGCGATGCCCCGCCGTGAAGCGATGCACTTTGCAGCAGCACACGTCTGCTTACTCTCGTCGGCGATTGGCACGATCACCGGTGATGCGAGTCAATCAACCTCGCGAATCGTTACGAGACTACCTGCCGGCACATCCCGCGCTTGCCCCTGACGAGTCGGAGCCGTCCGAGACGTTCACTTATTTTTCGAAGCCGGCCGCGACTCGAACCGTAGCCGCGTGTCTTGCGTCACGGCGTATCGTCGATGCAGAGCGACACCGAGGTCACCGGATTCGCTTGCGGCGCTTGCGGGGCTTCTGCACTGCGCGCGCATCGCTGCCCGGTGAGCCGAACATGCCGTCGACGCCACGGTCGGCGCAGGCCCAGAGGCTGACGAGGATCGCGAGGTCCGCCGTCGCGCGGCGGGACATCGAGGCCGGGATGACGAGGCCGTAGGTCTCGGAGACGAAGCGCAGGTCGCGCAGGATGCGATTGACGTCGTCGCGCGAGACGTCGCCGTGCCAGTAGACGACACGGGTGACGAGGAGCTCCTGGTGCCGGCGGAGGAACTCGCCCATCGAGAGCGCCTCGGCGATCCGGTGGCTCGGGGCGCGGCAGATCTCGAGGAGGTCCTCGAGGTACTCGTTCCAGTGCCGCGCGAGGCGGCGGTTCTCCGGGCGCCGGAGGAACTTCACGCGCTCGACGGAGAAGTCGGCCTTGACCGACGCCTTGAAGCGCGGGGCCACCGCCATCAGATCGTAGAGGGACGGCGGATCGTCCTTGCTGTGGTCGGTGTCCTTGTAGCGCCACCAGTTGCGGAGCTGCGGCCAGGTGCGGACGGAGAGGAGGGGTTCGTCGAGCGAGTCGACGACGACGAAGCGCTTGTCCTCGGCGCGAACGACGGTGATCCAGTGGGACCACTCGTCGACACAGAGGAGGACCGGGGTCTGCTCCTTCAGGTGCTTCGTGAGGATCTTGCGCGCGTCCTCGGGATCGGTGCGGCGCTCGAGGACGAGGTCGCACTCGACGGCGCGCGCGGCCCGGGCGAGCTGGATCTCGTTGGTGCCGGACCACCAGTGGGTCTTCGCGCTGGTCGTCAGGTCCTTCACGTCGACCATGCGGCCGAGAGCGAGCAAGGCGTGCTTCAGCGCGAACGGACCACAGGTGTACTCGTTCGGTTGCGGGTAGAACCCGGGTCCTGTGAGACCGCCAGCCACGGTGGGCAATCTAGCACCCGAGGGGCGATCCAGAAGTGATCGCCTCGGCGGATAACCCCAGTAATATCAGGCGGTTGCTTGCCAATTCCAGCGGCGGCCGACCTGGACGAATGACCGTGGATGTGCCTCGACCTGCGCGGCCCACCGGGTCAGCGCCTTGGACTCGCGGCCACCGGTCCGCGCCGCATCGGCGATCGCGGCGAGCACGAACTGCTGCTGCGCGAGGAAGTGATCGGGCGACCAGGCGAGGTCGGAGACATCGAGCGACCCACCCTTGGCCGCGCCGCTCGCCCGGGCCGCGAGCCAGCGGGTCAGCTCGCGCTCCCAGTGCGACGCCGCGACGGCACCGGCGGCAGCAGCCACGCCCTCGAGCATCGCCACCGCGAGCTCCTCGGAGACCGTGACCTCGGCGGCTGCCCCCCGGCGCCGGTTCGAGAATACGAACATCGTAGCCACCCTACCTGAACCCTGTGACATCACTCGCCGATGACTGTGACAGTCAGGCGACGAGTGTGTGGCGCCCGGCGATGTTCCCAGAGGTAGAGGCCCTGCCAGGTCCCGAGGACCAGGCGCCCCGCGGCGATCGGGATACCGATCGAGGTCTGGGTCAGGACCGTCCGCACGTGGGCCGGCATGTCATCGGGCCCCTCGTCGGTGTGCTCGAAGAGCTTGTCCCCATCGGGGACGAGCCGGTGCACGAAGGCCTCGAGGTCCCGCCGGACCGTCGGGTCCGCATTCTCGCAGACGATCAGCGACGCGCTCGTGTGATGGATCCAGACGGTGGCCAGCCCCTCGCGGGCCCCACTCGAGGCGACCGCCTCGCGGACGTGCGAGGTGATGTCGACGGTGCCGCGGCCGTGGGTGGGGATGGTCAGGTCACGGCGGTGGATCATGGCGGGCTCTAAGGTGCCACCGAACCCGCGAGGCGGCGCGGCGAGCTAGCGCCAGACCACGCCAATGAAGCCGCGCGGCGAGGTCGCCTTGGCATTGGCGAAGATCTCGCGGGGGAACCCCATGCGCTTGCCGTCATGGTCCTCCCACAACATGTCGACCATCTGACCGGGAGCGAGGTTGCGTGCCCACGGCGCGCGAACCAGCACCGACTCCAGGGTCGACTCGCGGGCCTCCGAGCCCGTGGACTTGCAGTTCTGGATGTACTCGACGGTGCCGTCGGAGTTGATCCGGTAGATGCGCTTCGTGTCCACGCAGTTGTAGGTCTTCTCGCGCCAGCGCACGGTCTTGAAGTCGACCTTCACGAGGTCGCCTTGCTTCGTGAGCTTGCTGATCTCGCCCTTCTGGCCGAAGAAGCTGCCGTTGTTGGTCTTGTAGGCGGCGTCGCTGGCCGCCTCGCGGGCGCGGTCCACCTCGGGATACGGCTCGAGACGCGTGAGCTTGAACGACTCCTGATCGCTCCGCACCACGGCGAGGGCGGCCGAGGTGGCGTGGAACGCGGCGTAGCGCGGGCCGCGATGGGTCTGCACGACGCCCTTGTCGAGAACGTACTCCTCGAGAGCGCGCGCGTAGATGTCGCCTTCCAGCGCGGCACAATGCATGAGCGCTACCGTCAGCGGATAGCCGTGGATGTCGGTCGCGGCCGCGATCACGTCCTCCTTCGAGCGAACCTTGGCGTCGGCCATGTGATCGAAGAACAGGTCGAACAGCGGCTTGCCGCAGCCCGCGACGGCCTTCTTCGAGCCGCTGCTCAACTTCGTCTCGAACGCGGCGACGGCGGCGGTGATCGTGGCGCCACTCTTGCGCGTGTCCATCCACTGCTTCCACCCGGCCTCGTGCGCATCGAACAGGCTCTTCCACGCCTCGTTCTTTGCGAGCCCCTGATACATGGCCAGCACCTCGGTCGCCTTGCGCTTCGTCCTGCCGAACACCATGGCCGCCGACACGCGGCCGTACAGGTTGGGCTTCAGGGCCGCGACCTCGGTGTCGAGCTGAGCCCGATCGAGGTTGCGCAGGTCGTGCAGACAGAACGCGAACTCGCCGCGCGTGCGGTCGTCATGGGGCAGGCACGCACCGACGATCGCCAGCGTCTCGAGCATCGTGGCGTGGTCGGTATCGAGCTCGTACAGCGACGCGCGGCTGTCGCCATCACAGCCGAGCGCGAACGCGGCGACCTGACGCGCGGTGGTCTCCTTCACACTCGCGTCCTCCGTGGCCGCGAGGCTCGAACACTGCGCATGCTTCAGCGCCTGGTGTGTGTCGTCGTCGAAGCTAACGGTGACCGCGTTGACGAAGTCCTGGTCGGTCGCCAGGTACATCGCCTTGAAGCGTTCGCGCCATGCGAGGAGCTCGGCCTCGCGCTGCGGATCGCCCGGCTTGTCGCAGGCCGCGCGGCCGATGTTGCGCAGCGAGCCCTGGTCGAAGCGCCCACCGTCGCCGGCGAAGCGGGCGTTCTGATCGTTCTCCATGCGCTCGTAGTCGGCCGGGCACCACGGCGGCGCCTTGCCCGGCTCGATCGTCCCGACCGGCGGGTCGGCAGCGGCGCCCTCGGCGCGCTCGGCACGCTCCTCGCTCGATCCCGAGCTACCGCCGAGCGGCTTGCCGTTGATGTTGATCAGACCGCATGCAGACGGCGCGAGGACCGAGAGCGCGAGCACGACGATTCGCTTCATGCGCTGCCATGATTTCAAGGGGCATGCCGCCTCCCCGACGCGCGTACGCCCTTCGCACGCGCTTTAGCCTCCGCTCGCGGGTGTCACAGCCGCGAGACGGCGTACCACCGATGGTACGGAGGCCAGGCGCGACGGCCTCAGATCTCGAAGACGCCGCCGCCGAGCTCGATGACGGCGCCGGTCACGTAGATCGCCCCGTCGGTCGCGACCTCGAGGCCCAGGCGCGACGGGCGGCCCACGAGGTCGCCCTGCGCCAGCGTGGCGCGCAGGGGGAGCGGCTGGCCGGTGGCGAGCCAGTAGCCGCCGAGGTTGGCGCACGCCGAGCCCGTCGCCGGGTCCTCGACGACGGCGCCGTGCGAGGTGAAGAAAAACCGGACGGTCCAGGGGTCCGTATCGCGGGCGACCAGGTAGGCCATCGCCTCGTCGCGGGCGGAGGAGAAGCCCCAGCGGGCGAGCAGCTCCGGGACGGGCTTCGCGGCGCGCACGTGCGCGGCGGTCGCGATGGGGATCACGAGCTGCTCGACGCCCGTCGAGACCCAGCGCGGCTCGTCGGAGATCGCGTCGACAGGGAGCCCCACCATCGCGGCCAGATCGGCGCGCGAGGCCTCGACCGGTCGAGTCTGGGGAGCCTGCGCCGCGCGCAGCGTATTGCCCGCCGGGGCGATCGTCACGGGGACCAGGCCCGCCGGAAGCTCGAGCACCACCTGGTCCTTGCCGGTGCGGGCCGCGACGACACTGGCGGTCCCGAGGGTCGGGTGGCCCGCGAAGGGCATCTCGAAGCCGGGCGTGAAGATGCGAACGCGGGCGTCGGCGCGATCGCTCGGCAGGATGAACGTCGTCTCGGACAGGTTCAGCTGCCGCGCGAGCGCCTGCATCTGTTCGCCGGTGAGACCCGCGCCCTCCTCGAAGACACACAGCGGATTGCCCGAGAAGCGGTCGCTCCCGACGGTGAAGACGTTGACGATCCGATACGCGCAGCGCATGCGCGCAGGTTACGGCGAGAGGGGTGCGACCGTCGCCGAGAAGCGTGGACCGTTCGCGCGCCCGACCTGCACAGAGCCGCCGGTTGCGGCCAGCACAGCTTCGCCCTTCGCGCGGTACTCGGAGCGCGGCGTGGTGGGCGAGGGCAGCGTCGAGGTCGAGCCGCCGACCATCACCGCGACTCCCTGGTTGGCCGGCTCGATGCAGATGTCGACGGCGTCCTCGTACGTCGAGGTCTTCTCGGCGACCGAGGAGCACTTGCCTTCGGCGACCGAGAGCGAGTGACTGCGAGTGCCGGTCGGCGTGACGATCGAGAGGTCGACCTTGAAGTAGGTGCGCGCGGGCCTCTTCGCGTCGGCGAGAGCAGGGCCGCAGAGCATGGTGAGGAACGAGAATGTGGCGAGGAGCTTGGTCATCTGCGCGGCTCCATCAGCACGCACCGTGCCGCGCGCTAAGCGTGCGAAGCCGCGTTGGCGTCGAGCATGGAGAGGGCGGCATCGTTGACAGAACGGCGCAGCGCCTTGATCTCGTCTGCCGTGCCGGCATGCCGCGTCGGATGGACGCGGTTCGTGAGCAAGATCGACCAGCGGGCCCGTGCGAAGTCGAGCCACATCGAGGTACCGGTGAACCCGAGGTGACCGGCGCTGTGCTCGCGCGGCCAGCGATCGCCGGCGTGGGAGACACCGGGAGTCGCCGACGGGGTGTCGAAGCCGAGGCGCCACGAGGTGCCCGGCGCGCCGGTGGAGACGAACTCGCGGACGATGGCCGGCAGGAGACGACCACGCGGCCGACCGGCGTAGGTCTCGACGAGCGCGGCGGCGAAGGTCGCGACATCGGAGAGGCGCGCGAAGAGGCCGGCGTGCCCACACACGCCACCACCGAAGTAGCAGTTCTCGTCGTGCACGCGTCCGCGCACGAGGCCGCGGCCCATCGTCTCGTCGATCTCGGTGGCCACCGCGTCGAGCGCCGGATCGGACGTGCGCACGTAGCGCGCGGACAGGCCCAGGGGCTCGGCCACGAGCGTCGCGAAGATCGAGTCGAGGGGCGCGCCGACGATGCGCTCGAGGACCGCGCCCGCGAGGATGTAGCCGAGGTCGCTGTAGACCGGCGCCGGGGCCTCGGCCGGCTCCGTCGCCGCCGCCCGCACCAGCTCGTCGTACGAACGGATCGTGCGGAAGAACTCGATGTGCGGCTTGCAGCCGGCCGCGTGACCGAGGAGCTGGCGGAGGGTGCCGGTGGTGGCAGCCTCCGGGACGAAGTCACGGACCGGCGCATCGAGCGAGCAGCGGCCCTCGCCGACGAGCACCATGAAACAGGCGGCCGTCACCATCGGCTTGGTCAGCGAGGCGACGTCGAACCAGGCGCGTTCGTCCACGGGGGCGCCGGGCACGGGGAGGCGCTGGGTGTGCCCCCGGAGGAGCGAGAACACCTCGTGCCCGGCGTCGCCGATCGAGATGGCCATCGCGGAGCCAAGGCCCCGCGCCAGGGCGGTATCGACAAGCGCGACTAGTTCGGACACGAGCGAGATACGGCCCAGTCTGCCGGATCTTGCGAATTTAGGCTCGGCACGACCGGTCCCCAGATCCAGCGCGCGGCCGCGTAGGTGCGCACCTGCGAGGCGTAGGAGTGCGTCCCCGCGTCGAGGGCCCGCATCACGTTCTCGGTCACCGTGTGGCAGACGAAGTCGGCCACATACGCACCCGCGACGTAGGAGGCGCGGATGGCCGCCTCGACCTCCGCCCACGTGAGGCACAGCGGTGTACCGATCGACTGCTCGAAGAGCGCCGAGTCGACGAATGCGCCTGCCCCCTTCGGGTCGCCAACGAGGCGCAGGACCTTTCCAGGGCCCAGCACGATGTTGACCTCCGAGTGGTCGATGTACTCCGTGCGGAGGCGCTGCACGTGGGCGCGAAAGAGCGAGCCGGTCGGGTTCACGATCCCGGCCGCGCGGGCGAGGGCCTTGGCGCGATCGATCGCCGCCGGGGCGGTGCGCGGATGCTCCTGGTCGTCCCAGATGGCGGACATCTGGTTCAGGTAGAAGTCCTCGAGCCACGTCACCAGGTCGTGCCAGCTCGTGGGCAGGTCCGCCTTGCCGTCCGCTACCGTCGTCCACTGGTCGAGGGCCTCCAGCTCCGCGGCGTCGGGTTCGACCTCCGAAGAGGTCGCACAGGCCGTCGTCAGAGCCAGCGCGAGGAGCAGCAAGAGCGAGCGCACGCGGCCCGGATGTGCAGCTGGTAGACCACCATGAAGTGCCGCGATCCCGAGTGATTAGGACGTCGGGCGTGTCGCTTCTCCAGTTGCTGGCAACCGGGTCGGCCAGTTCGTGGCGCGAGTTGGCGCGTGCTACCCTGGCCCGGCGTGACGACGCGGTACGAACTACTCGACCGCATCGGCGTCGGCGGCATGGCGGAGATCTTCCGCGGGAAGGCCGTCGCGGCCGGTGGGTTCGAAAAGCCCGTCGCGATCAAGCGCATCCTGCCGCACCTCGCGCAGCAGAAGCGGTTCGTCGAGCTGCTGATCGCCGAGGCGAAGGTCCTCTCGCTCCTCAAGCATCGCAACATCGTCCAGATCTTCGACGTCGGCCTGGGCGACGACGGCAAGTACTTCCTCGTGATGGAGTACGTCGACGGGCGCGACCTGGGCGCGATCCAGCGCAGCCTGGAGGCGACCCGCAAGCGGATCCCGTTCGACCTGTGTCTGCATGTCGGGGCCGAGATCTGCGAAGCCCTCGAGCATGCGCACTCGGCTCGTGCGCCCGATGGCAAGCCGATGTCGCTCGTCCACCGCGACGTCTCGCCGTCGAACGTGCTCCTGTCGCGCGCGGGCGAGGTCAAGCTGACCGACTTCGGCATCGCGAAGCGGGCGGAGCAAGAGGCGACGGGCCAGCACGCGGTGCGCGGCAAGTTCGCGTACATCTCGCCGGAGCAGGCGCGCAACGAGCACGTGGATCCGCGCTCCGACGTGTTCTCCGTCGCGATCCTCATCTGGGAGCTCATCACGAACCGGCGGCTGTACTCCGGTCTCGACGACATGGCCGCCCTGCGCGCCGTCCGCGATCCGAAAGTGCCGCGCCCCACGGAGGCCGACTCGCGTCTGCCCGTCGAGATCGATGCGCTGATGGCGACCGCGCTGCATCCGCGGCTCGAGAAGCGTCCGACCGCCGGACAGTTCGGAGCGCAGCTGCGCTCGCTGCGGTACTCGCTCGACATCACCGCCGGCGATCCGGCGACGGAGCTGGCGAAGATCCTCGAGACCGCCGACGAGGTCGTGCGCGAGAGCATGTCGATGGTCGCGCAGAAGCCCGGGCGCTCGGCGTCGGACATGTGGCACGGCGTCGAGATGAGCGAGGCCACGGTCATCCGGATCGCGACCGCCGACGAGTTCTCGATGCGCGACAAGGACGGCGCGTCGATCAAGAAGGCGAAGCAGGTCATCGATCGGTTCGAGGAGGAGGAGACCCGCCTCGCTGCCCTCACCGGCGATCAGCTCAAGCAGCTGCGGTCCGCCGGCGAGCAAACCCACGACAGCGCCGACCTCGACATCGCCCCGACGCCCCACCCGCATCCGCAGCGCCCGATGCGCACTACCGACGAGCGGACGGCGGCGCGCTTGCCGCTGTCACCCGAGGATTTCGATTCGGGTCCGGGCCCGGGCTATGACGAGAGCACGCGCCTCGTCGTCAGCTCCCGCGATCGCGGCGCCCGTGACAGCTACGACGCGTCGCCGCCGACGCGCATGGTGCCACCGTCGCCGAAGGCGGGCGCGCCTAAGCCGGCCGTCGTTCCGCCGAGCCAGGAAGCGTTCAACGCGCAGCCCCTGCTCACCGTCGCGCAGCGCGACCGCCCGCAGATGACGGGCGTACGCGAGATCGAGCTCGGCAACACCGTGCCCGCTCGCAATCAGCCGGCACGCAATCCCCAGCCGGCCGCGTCCGCGCGCAATCCCCAGGCGCCCGCGCGCAATCCCCAGCCCGCGCCACCCCCCGTGCAAGCCGCGCCGGACGAGCTGGACGATGCGACGCGGAACATCGGTCCGGCCCCGAAGCCGCGGGGACAGACGGCCGGGCCGCCCGGCTCCGTCGCCGTCGCGATGGGCTTTCCGCCGCCGGAGCGACCGCCGTCGGCGCAGGCGGTCCCGTCGCTCGTGCAGCCGCCCAAGGCTCAGCCCCCGGCGATGTCGCAGCAACCGCCCCCGACGATGATGGGCGCGATGGGCGCCGGCGGTCCGCAGCCGAACCTGCCCGTGCCCGCCGCGACGAGCCTGGGGCTCCCGCCGGGCCCCGCGCCGAAGCCGGCCCCGAATCCGCCGCCGCTCGCACTCGTTCCGCCCGGGGCGCCACCGCCGCCCATGCCCGCCCCCGTCCGGGATTCCTATCCGGTGTTTGGTGGTCAGCCCTATCCGCCCGGGCCCGGCATGCAGCCACCCGGCATGGGCCCGCCGATGAACCAGCAGATGCCGCCGCACATGGCGCCGCACATCGCCTCGCAGCTGCCGCCGCGCGCGGCATCGCCGACGCAGAACGACATGTTCGACTCGCCGCATCAGCCCGGCGGGTACGGCCGACCCTCGCAGCCGCAGGTCGCCGGCTTCAATCGCAATCAGCGCAAGAGCGGCCTGCAGCCGTGGATGCTCGTCGTCGGGGCGCTCGTGATGGCCGCGCTCGCGTTCGCGGTGACGCGCGCGTTCCTCGGCTAGTACGTACCAGTTACTTCAGCTCGGCGAGCGTCGTGGTGAGGTACTCGTCGATCTGCGGCTGCTTCGGCACCTGGCACTCGCCCGCTTGCGTCAGCGTCGCTTCCCACTTCCAGTAGCCCGGGGGGCGCGTCGGATCGGGCGTCTTGCGCTTCCAGTACCAGAGCCGCGCCTCGCGCACCCCCGGCGGGTAGGGCGTGGCCGCCTTCGTGTAGTCGTTGGTCCAGAGATAGAACTTCGGGTTGAAGCCGGCGTCGACCCCGCGCTGGTTGATCTCGCGCAGCATCGGCGGGTCGGACTCGATGAACGCGCGCAGCGCCCGGTAGGACTGCTCCGCGCAATCGACCGCCTCCGGGTTCGCGGTGGCGGGGTTCGGCTCCTCCTCGCCCGGCGGCGTCACACCCGCTTGCGGATAGAAGCCCCACAGGACTTCCTTCGGATAGTCGATGTCCACCTCACCCACGTACGGCCAGTACTCGGCGCCGGAGAGCATGTAGCCGTTCTCTTCGAAGAGCTGCATCGCCTCGTGCGTCGATGCCGGGACTTCGAGCGGCGCGGAGGAACCCTCGGCCGACGTCGGCGTGGATGGCGCCGGGGGAGAGGAACCACAGCCACCAAGGACGACCACCGCAAGGAGCACGCGCATGGCGCGCTCGTATCACTCTCCGAACACGTTTGCGAGCGCGGATCGTGCAGCCCAATAGCCGCACATGCTGTGCACGCCGCCGCCCGGGGGCGTCGACGAGGAACAGAGAAAGATGTCCTTCGCGGGCGTGGCGTACGGATCGAGCTTTGCCATCGGGCGGAAGAAGAGCTGGCGCAGGTCGGGCATGCCGACGTTGATGTCGCCGCCGATGTAGTTCGGGTTGTGCGCCTCGAGGTCGCCGGGGGTGGTGATGCGACGCGCGAGGATCAGGTCGCGGAAGCCCGGGGCGTGGCGATCGACATGCGCTTCGACGGCGGCGGTCATGTCCGCGGGGGAGCCGGGCGGTACGTGGCAGTAGGCCCACGCGATGTGACGGCCGGCAGGCGCGCGCGCTGGATCGAACAACGTCGGTTGACCGAACAGCGTGTACGGCTCGGCCACCACGCGTCCCTCGTAGATCGCACGCTCGGACTCGATGACATCGCTCGCGCGTCCGGACAGGTGCACCGTCGCGGCGCGGGCGCAGCGTGGATCCTTCCAGGGCACCGGGCCGCTCAGGGCCCAGTCGAGCTTGAACACGCCACCGCCGTAGCGAAACGTCAGGAGGCGATCGCGATACCGCTTCGGCAACCGGTCGCCGGCGATCGCCGCGAGCTGCCGCGGGGCCACGTCGAAGAGATACGCGCGCGCGGACGGGAGCTCGTCGATCGAGGTCACCCAGCGACCGGTCTGCAGCTCGCCGCCGTACATGCGGAGCTTCGCGATCAGCGTGGTCGCGATCGCCTGCGAGCCCCCTCGCGGGATCGGCCAGCCGACCGCGTGACCGGCGAGTGCGAGCACGAGGCCGAATGACCCCGACGCGGCGCCGTCGAGCGGGATGATCGCGTGGGCGGCGATGCCCGCCAGCAGCGCGGCCGGCTCGGCGGTGTGGAACCGCTTCACGAGCCCGGTCAGCGACCGGATCGCCGAGAGCCCGAAGCGCGCCATGAGCACGGGCGAGCTCGGGATCCGCAGCGGGGCGAGCAGCAGGGGAATCAGCTCGTCGAAGCGCTCCACGAACGGCTGCATCAGGGCGCGGTAGCGCTTGCCGTCCGCGCCGAACTGCGCGGCCGTCTCCTCGACCGAGCGCTCCAGCAGGACGGCGCGGCCATCGGGCATCACGTGCGCGAGTGGCGACGGCGGCTGGATCCAGTCGACGGCGAGGCTGAGCGACCTCAAGAAGGGCGATGCCAGCGCCATGGGATGCACCGACGAGCACTCGTCGTGCAGGTAGCCGGGCTCGGTCAGCTCCGAGCTCCGCATGCCGCCCCCGAGTGACGCGGCGCCCTCGACGACGAGCACGTGCTTACCCGTCTGGGCGAGCCGGACCGCGGCCGCGAGACCGTTCGGTCCGCTGCCCACGATCACGGCGTCGTACGCAGCGGCCATCGGAAGACTGGGTATACGCTGGCTCGCGGTCATGCGCGCGCTGTCGGGCTGGGTCTTCACGATGTGCGCTCTCGTCGCGTGCGGCCGGAAGCAGCAGGAGCCCGCGGACCTCGCCGCCGACCCCGCCCCACGAACGCCGATCGACGCCGCCGTGGCCCAGCCGAACCCCGCCGCGCAGTGTGACCAGCTCGGTCAGGACGTCTGCGTCGGGGACAACATCGTGCCGTGCCTCGCCGGGGGCATGCTCGGTGAGGTCCGGCAGCGCTGTCCCGACGGCTGCCGCAACGGCGTCTGCCAGAACACCTGCGAGACCGAGGGCAACGAGCTCATCTACCTCGTCGACTCGGAGAACAACTTCCTGCGCTTCGACCCGCGCAAGCTGCCCGGCGATCCGTTCGAGAGGGTCGGTGAGCTCGACTGCGGATCGCGCGATCGGCCGTTCTCGATGGCCGTCGACCGCCGCGGCATCGCGTGGGTGCTGTTCGACAATGGCTATCTGAACCGCGTGTCGATCATCGACGCGAAGTGTCGCCCCGTCGGCTACATCGCGCCGCCGGAGTCACCGCGGACCTTCGGGATGGGCTGGGCGTCCGATGGCCCGAAGTCCGAGACCGAGACGCTGTACATCGCCGCCAACGACCAGACGCAGTACCTCGGGTCGTTGTCCCTCGACGAGCCGCCGCCGACGTACAAGCCGATCGGCATGATCACGACGCCGCACAGCCGGAATCCCGAGTTGACGGGCACGGCCGACGGCAAGCTGTTCGCGTACTTCCCGGAGGACGTGCACGGCTTCGTGCAGGAGCTCGACAAGACCCGTGGCATCGGGATCGGCCCGAGGCACCAGCTCGATCGCCTGACGGGCCAGGTCTCGGCCTACGCCTTCGCGCACTTCGCGGGCACGTTCTACGTGTTCGCGACCTCGGAGGCCGGCAACACCGTGCATGCGGTGGATCGCAAGACGGGGAAGTCCGAGCTCCTGATCGAACGCTCGCCCTATCGCGTCGTCGGCGCGGGCGTGTCGACGTGCGCGCCCTTGCTCGAAGCCGCGCCCTGAACGCGCGACAGCGCGACCTCTTCGCAGCGCTCGCGCGGCGCGATTCTCCATGCCCGACGCCAGGTGTCCCTGCTATGAAGCGAGTATGTGGGCGTTACTCGTCGGAATCCTGCTGGTCGCGACTCCGGCGCTCGCCGATGAAGAGCGCACACGGGTGGAGCTGGTGGTGGGCCAGGCGACGGAGATCGAGGTCGGCTGGGCGATGGGGCATCAGTGCGATGACGAGTCGATCGTGGCCGCCGAGATGAAGAACAAGGACGCGGACACCAACCTCCTCGCGCTCAAGGGACTCAAGCCGGGCACCACGATGTGCCGCGCCGGCACCTATCTCATCGAGAATCGCCCCACGTTCCTGTTCGAGATCGTGGTGAGTCCGCCGCCGAAGGCGACGAAGAAGGCGAAGTCCCCCAAGACCAGATAACGTCGCGGGGTGCGGTTTCTCCACCCCGAACACGACGAGCAGCTCGAGCTCTCCACCGACGACGTCTTTCTGAACCCGGGGTTCTACGACGGCGGCTCTCGCCTCGAAACCGACCTGACGCCCCCCGACTTTCCCGGCGGCTCGCACCCGATCGTCTCGGCGAACATGAACGCCGTCACGGGCAAGCGCATGGCCGAGACGATGGCGCGGTTCGGTGGCCTCGGCGTGCTGCCGCAGGACATGGAGCTCGACACCGTCAACCGGATCGTCAAGCACATCCACGCGGCCCACGCGCGCTTCGACACGCCGCTGTCGGTGCCACCGAACGCGACGCTCCGCGACGTGCAGGGCATCATCCGCAAGCGGTCGCACGACCTGGTCGTGGTCGTCGACGATCAGCAGCGTCCGCTCGGCATCGTGACGCACTCCGATCTGCGCGACCGCGACCAGTACACGCTGGCCAACCAGCTGATGTCGCAGCGCCTGATCACGGTGCCGCTCTCGGTCTCGAACCACGAGGCGTTCCTGCGCATGGAGGAGGCGCGCGTGAAGGCCGCCCCCGTGCTCGACGCCAACGGCCGACTCCTCGGCGTGCTCACGCGCAACGACTGCGTCCGGCTCGAGCTCCTGAAGCCGTCGCTCGGCGCGAAGGGCGAGCTGATGGTGGCGGCGGCCGTTGGCATCTCGTCGACGGCGCCGGCTCGCGTGGCCAAGCTGCTCGAGCTCGGCGTCTGCGCGATCGTCCTCGATACCGCCCACGGGCATCAGCGGCGCATGCTCGAGACGATCGCAGCGGTGAAGCCGGTGGTCGCGGGTCGGGTGCCGATCGTCGCCGGCAACGTGTGCACGGTGGAGGGCACGGCGGCGCTGATCGATGCCGGCGCGGATATCGTGAAGGTGAACGTCGGCCCGGGCGCGATGTGCACCACCCGCATGCAGACGGGGGCCGGTCGCCCGACCTTCACGTCCGTCCTCGTCTGTGCGCGTGAGGCGCGCAAGCGCGGCAAGCATGTCTGGGCGGACGGTGGGGTGCGGCATCCGCGTGACGTCGCCCTGTACCTGGCGGCCGGGGCCGCGCGCGTGATGGTCGGAACGGCCCTGGCCGGCACTTACGAGTCGCCGGGGGACGTCAAGGAGGACAAGGACGGGCTCCTCTACAAGGAGAACTACGGCATGGCGAGCGGGCGGGCCGTCGACGGCCGGAACGCCGATGCGGACCCGTTCGAGCGGGCCAAGAAGGGCTTCTTCCGGGAGGGCATCTCGTCGTCCCGCATCTACATCCGCGAGGGCGCGGAGAGCGTCGGGGGCATCCTCGTCGACATGATCACGGGAGTGCAGTCGGCCTTGACCTACGCCGGCGCGCGCACCCTCACGGAATTCCACGAGCGCGCAGAAATCGGGGTCCAGACCCCCGCCGGATATAGCGAGGGCACGCCCCACGGCCTCGTCCGGCGGTAGTCCCTGGGTTATTCTGCGGGCTCCACCATGGCGGACGGGAAAGAGAAGACGGCGTTCCTGCAGCAGTCGCCGTTCGCAGTCAAGAAGCCGACCACCGGCACCCAGGACGCGGTGCTGCTCGCCATCTACCCGACCGGCAACGGCATGGGGCGTCGCTTCGCACTGAACAAGTCCGAGCACGTGATTGGCCGCGTCGAGGACGTGGACGTCCCGCTCGAGGGCGAGGGCCTGTCCCGCCGCCACGCGCGCATCTTCCGCGACGAGGCCGGCTGGTGGGTCGAGGACCTCGGCTCGACGAACGGCACGCACGTGAACGATCGCCGCATCACCCGGCACGCGCTCGCCGACGGCGACCTCGTGCGCACCGGCGTCGCCATCTGCAAGTTCCTCTCGGGCGACAACATCGAGGCCGCCTACCACGAAGAGATCTACCGGATGTCGATCATGGACGGCCTCACCGGCGTCCACAACAAGCGCTACTTCCTCGAGTTCCTCGAGCGCGAGCTCGCCGGCGCGATCCGGCAGCAGACTCCCCTCTCGCTCGCGATGATCGACATCGACTACTTCAAGAAGATCAACGACACGCACGGCCACCTCGCGGGTGATGCGGCGCTCAAGCAGCTCTGCCAGCGCCTGAAGCCCCGCATCCGCACGACCGACCTCCTGGCTCGCTACGGCGGCGAGGAGTTCGCCTGTGTGATGCCCCAGACGCCGCGCGAGGGTGCGCTCCAGGTCGCCGAGTCCCTGCGCACCATCATCGAGGCCAGTCCGTTCGAGTACGACGCGATCAAGATCCCGGCGACCATCAGCCTCGGCGTCGCGACGGTGGACCTCGCGAATCCCAGCACTGCCACCGATCTCATCAAGCGCGCCGACGAGAACCTGTACGAAGCGAAGCGCTCCGGGCGCAACCGCGTCGTCGGCTGAGCTACTTGACGACCAGCATCGCGCACGCGCCAAACGGCTTGCCGCGAACCTGGAACGGCGTGAGCTTCCACCCGCCGAGCCCGGCGCGGACCGCCGTCGCGGTCGGCCCCTTCGCCGCGACCTTCGGGAGGAGGCCGCGCGAGGTCACCGTGCCCTTCGCATCGACGCACGCCTTGATGACGACGCCGGTGTCGCCCGCAGCCACGAGCTCGTCGCGCGCCGCCTGGTCGAGCGCGATGTCCTGCCCTTCCGTGCGCTGAGCCACGAACCGCTTCGCCGCCACGGTGGGCAAGGCGGGATCGATCGCGACCGGATCGCCGCTCAGCCGCCGGAGCACGGCTTTGCCGTCGACATACTCGAGCTTCACCGTGAGACCGACGCCCGGTCCGTAGTAGACGTTCAGCCCGACGGCCGAGACCGAGAGCCCCTTCATGCAAGCGACGAATGCGGGCGCCGTCTTCGTGGTGAGCGACGCTTGCTTCCACTTCTTCCGACACGCCTTCGTGTCGAACCACAGGTCCTTCACCTCGACCGGAGTCGCGTCGAGGAGCTCGGTCAGGGCGGCGGCATCCCCTCGATCCAGCGCGCTCACGAGCGCGGCGCGCGCCGCGTCGATGGCGGCGTATTTTGGATCCGGCGGGGCGGCGACGGCGGGGCGGACTCCGATCAGGACGAGAACCAGCGCGATCGACCGATACATGCACCCCGGATAACACGCGTCACGATCACGGGTCTGGGCCGCAGCAACGAAGCGCACGCCCGCCGCCGCGATAGGATGAGGCGATGCAACGACTCGCCGTGGCGCTCTGCCTCGTCCTTGGTGCCTGCTCCAAGCAGGAACCCGCCCCCACTACCCCACCGACTGCGACTGCGCCCGCCGCCGCGACTCCGCTCACTCCTGCGCAGGGGCAGGAGAACTGGGCCGTGATCGCGTACGCCGGATCGGCCGGCGCCGAGCTCGATGCCGTCAAGCAAGCGCTGACCGCCCAGGGGCTCGAGTTCGGCGTGACCTTCTTCGAGGGCGAGCTCGCCTGTAACAACGATGCGGCGACGGCTCTCGCTCGCTCGCCGCAGGACCTGGCGCTCAGTGTTCACTTCGCGAGCGAGGCCGAGGCGACAACGTTCGCCGCCACCCTCGCGACGCCCGCGGTCGGCATCGCCAAGGTCACGCAGATGTGCGCCGACTGATCCTTACCGGCGCGAACCGGCCGGCTGCCCCGGCGCCGGCGGACGGGCCGCGTAGCCGCCTTCGGAGCTGTCGTAGTACCGGCCGAACTTGTCGTAGCCGTACGTGATGCAGTCGTACTTCTTCGTGTCGAGGCGAACCCCGCACTGGGTGATGAGGCCGCCGGTGACGTTATCGAGGGAGATGGTCGGGAAGTTGTTCATGGCTGACCAGACCCAAGAGCACCGGACATGCCACGGCTAGATCCGCGAATCTCCACGGGCTCGTGACCGGGCGCGTGGCCACTGCCACTGCAGACGCCGGCGGAGGGTTTGCCCCACAGCGCTGTGATCCACGGTAGACGGTCGCACCAAGCGCAGCGCGAGCACCGGCGAGATCGACGTCGCCGGTGAGCTTCGGGTCAGTCGCCGAGGGCTCGCTTCGCGCACTCCCCCGTCGCCATCGACAAGTTGTACATGCGCGTCTTGTCGGCATCGCTCTTCACGTCGGCGGCCTCCGAGTTGCCCCACGTCGTGAGCTCCTTCACGACGGCCTGGGCGCACGCCTTTTCGGTGCACGCGCACATGCGGTCCTTGAAGCGCTCCATCGTCACGAAGGGATCTTCGGCAGGCGCGGCTTCCTCGATGGGCTCCGCCTCGGTCGCGGCGGGTTGACGGCCACCGCAGGCGGCGAGCGCGAAGGCGAGAAGCAGTGATCGCACGCCCGACGGTACCATCGGAAAAACCATCTGAAGCCTTCGTAATGCCCGATGCCGTCCGAGTCTCGGACGTAAGTGCTCGTCGCGATGGCAGACACACGACCGCCCACACAGCGCGAAGTGTGTTCTCAAACGTCCTGACTTCGTGATCGGCGCGCGTTCCAAACTGGAGACGAAGACCCGACCGCCCTACGCTCTCGCGCACATGAACAACAAACTCCTGTTCGCTGCGATCGTGGGTGTTGGCTTTGCGGCGTGTGCGCCGGGCGACGAGATCGACACGAGCACGAACCCCGAGAGCGAAGGCGTTCAGGAGCCGGGCAGCGCGACCGAGCGTCGCGGCTGTGCGACGGAAGATCTGTCCGACGCCGAGAAGCTCCGCGTGGAAGCAGACCTCGCGGACCAGTACAAGAATGGCGAGCTCGACATCACGGCCTCGCATGTGATCCCCGTCTACTGGCACCGCATCCACGCCAGCAACGGAACCGGCGGCACGGTCTCGCAGTCGCAGATCGACAGCCAGATCAGCATCCTCAACAACGCCTATGCGTCGTCGGGCTTCTCGTTCGTGCTGCAGGCCGTGACCGACACGAACAACTCGACCTGGTACACGGCTACCGGCGGCACGGCCGAGTCGCAGATGAAGAACGCCCTCCGCCAGGGCGGCTCGAACGCGCTCAACTTCTACACGAACAACATGGGCCAGGGCCTCCTCGGCTGGGCGACCTTCCCGTCGAGCTACGCCGCGAACCCGCAGCTCGACGGCGTGGTCGTTCTGTTCTCGACCCTCCCCGGGGGAACCGCGGCGCCCTACAACCTCGGCGACACGGGCACGCACGAGGTCGGCCACTGGATGGGCCTCTATCACACGTTCCAGGGCGGCTGTAAGACGACCAACGATGGCGTCGATGACACGCC
>LNFM01006865.1_pt1 | contig 19221 bp, 19 predicted proteins | sample 596031 | NCBI WGS metagenome assembly LNFM01 (sample SAMN04254537, study PRJNA301005) | activated carbon metagenome | isolation source: dual media filters at the Ann Arbor, Michigan drinking water treatment plant | place: USA: Ann Arbor | reverse complement strand
ATCACCAGGCCGATGTGCAGCTTCCCGATGCGGCTGCCATCGTCAACCCGAACCGCGCCGACGATCTGTCCGGGCTTGGCCATCTCGCGGCCGTTGGACTGGTGTTTCTGACGCTGGTGGCGCTGACGCGCGAACTGCGCCAGCGCGGTTTCTGGAGCGCCACGCGCCCGCCGCCGGACTTGCTATCGATGCTGCATCTGGTGGCGCTCGGCACCGTCGCCGACGTGGTGCCGCTGAAGGGGCTGAACCGCGCCTTCGTCGCCAAGGGGCTGATCGCGCTGCGGCGGCGCGAACAGATCGGGCTGACCGCGCTAATGGACGCCGCCCGATTAAGCGGGCCGCCGGAATCCTGGCACCTCGGCTTTCTGCTCGGCCCGCGCATCAATGCCGGCGGCCGCATCGGCCGCGCCGACCTCGGCGTCAGCCTGCTGCTGGAGGAGGATCCGTCGGAAGCCGCCCGCATCGCCGGCGAACTGGACCGACTGAATACCGAACGCCGCCAGATTGAGGTCGCCACCGTAGCGCAGGCGGAAGCCGAGGCCATGGCCGCGCTCGGTCTGGAAGAGAAGGGCGCGGTGGTGGTCACCGCCGCGCAGGGTTGGCACCCCGGCGTGGTCGGGCTGGTGGCGGCGCGTCTGAAGGAAACCTACGGCCGTCCCGCCTTTGCCATCGCCATCGAGCCGGGCGGTACAGGCACCGGTTCGGGGCGTTCGATTGCCGGGGTCGATCTCGGCCGCGCGGTGCGGCAGGCGGTGCATGACGGATTGCTGCTGAAGGGCGGCGGCCACGCCATGGCGGCCGGCGTCACGCTGCGCAAGGAGGCTATCGGCGCCTTCCGGGCTTTTCTGGAGGAGACCTCAAGATCGACGGCGCCGTGAGTGGCGGCGCGGTCAATGTCGCATTGTGCGAGATGCTGTCGCGGGCCGGTCCCTTCGGCGCCGGCAATCCGGAGCCGTTGCTGGCGCTACCGGGGCATACGCTGGCTTATGTGGATCCGGTAGGCGAAAACCACATCCGGGCGCGCTTCCGCTCCGGCGACGGCAAATTCGTCAATGCCATCGCCTTCCGCGCCGCAGGGCAGCCGCTCGGCAAGGCGCTGGTTGAGAACCGCGGCCGCGCGGTGCACGCGGCCGGGTATCTTGCGGTCGATCGCTGGCAAGGCCAGGAGCGGGTGCAGATGCGGCTGAGCGATATCGCAGTCAGCTAGCTCCCACCCGGCGCTCGCCTACATCCGATTGGTCGGCGCCGGCGTGTCAGGTGCCGTCTCGAGCGGCCCGCCCGAGCCGGAGGTGCCTGGCGCCGGCTGCGCTCCCTCGGCGCGCTTGCCCATCCGGTCGAACAACTCGCCTGCGGCCTGTACGCAGCTCTGGATTTCGACGTGCGCCGGGCACCGGATGTCGATCCGGGCATCCCCGTTGGCGATGCGGAAGCGCGCGCCTGCGCCCCGAGCACCGTGCATCCGGCCCATGTAATGGGGGCCCATGCCGTGATGCGGTCCGCGGTGATAGCCGCGGCGGCCTTCGTCGCGGTCTCCACCACGGCGTTCTTCGGCGCGGTCACGATCGCGACGCCGTTCGCCGTCGTCGTCTCTTTCACTTCGATCCGACCGATACTCCGAGCGGCGGTCGTCTCGATCGCTGCGGTCGGACGATTGCGCGAAACTGGCCGGCGCGAAGCCGAGCGTAGCGGCCATGGCCGTTGCGAGCGCGAGGGGAGCAATTTTCATGGGTGGCTCTCTGTTTGGGGACGCGTTGGATGCCAACGTCGCCGACCGCCAACTCGTTCCGGGCGGTGTCGCCAACCCTTGTCAGCGCCGTCAAGGGGTGGAACAATTCCGCCGTCGCGCGACGTCATGCAGAACGAACAATCAGACGCGACGGGGGAAATCGCCATGCTGCGCTTGCGTTTCATCGCTGCAACACTTGCTATCCTGCCCTTCGCAACGGGTGCGACCTCCGTTCAGGCCCAGACCTATCCGGCGCGCGACATCACCTTCATCGTCGCCTTCGCCGCCGGCGGCGTCGCCGATACGGTGGCGCGCATGGTCGGGCAGGGCGTCGCCGCCAAACTGGGGCGCAATGTGGTGATCGAAAACCGCGGCGGCGCCGGCGGCAACATCGCCGCGACGGCGGTCGCGCGCGCCGAGCCCGATGGCTACACGCTGCTGGTAACGACGACGGCGCTGGCGATCAACGAGACGTTGCGCAAGAACAGCGGCTTCACCGCCGGCGATTTCACGTCGGTGGCGATCGTGGCGTCGAGCCCGGAATCACTGATCACGAGCACGGCGAACCCGTCCGGCAATCTGGCCGACTTCATGAAGGCGGCTCAAGGCAAGAGCGTCAATTTCGGCAGCGCCGGCGTCGGCAGCGGTTCGCATATTGCCGCCGAATACTTCTTCAAGGTGCACGGCAAGATCGCCGCGGTGCATGTGCCGTTCCAGGGCGGCGCGCCGGCGATGAACGCCACCATCGGCGGCCAGATCGATCTGCTGGCGACCACGCTGGGCGGCGGCGGCGCGGCGCAGATTGCCGGCGGCAAGGTCAAGGGTCTGGGTGTGGCCAGCGAGAAGCGGGTTGCGGCGGTGCCGAATGTGCCGACCTTCGCCGAAGCCGGATACCCCGGATTCGAGGCGTCGTCATGGGTCGGCATCTTCGCGCCGGCCAAGACCAGTCCGGAGATCGTCACGGCCCTGAACGCTGCGATCGATGAGGTGATAAAGGACAAGGACCTGCGGCAGAAGCTGACAGCGATCGGCTTCGAGCCGATCAACGGCACGCAAAAGCAGGCGGAGGATTACTTCCGCGCCGAGGTGGCGAAGTGGGGCAAGATGGTCACCGCATTGGGGCTGTCGATCAACTGAATGCCGCTCCGACCGCGTCGCAAACCCATTCCCGTGGGGTTGGCGGAGCGTTATAAGCCCCCATATGTCCCTGATCGTGGCGCGTCTGAACGCGCGCGTCCACCCGTTGCGGAGAACTGACCATGCGAGCGCTTTCCCGTCGTGATGCCCTGACGGCTCTGGGCGCCACCGGTGCCGCCTTGGCGATGACCGGGTGGAGCGACGGTGCGCTCGCGACGGTGCAGGAGGCGGCGGATGAGATCGCCAAGTTCACCGGCGGCAAGGCGCCTGTGAAGGGCAAAATCACCATCGAGCTGCCGGAAATCGCCGAAAACGGCAACACCGTGCCGCTGCGGGTTTCGGTCGAGTCGCCGATGACGGCGGAGGACTACATCACCGACGTGCTGGTCGTTGCCGACGGCAATCCGCGTCCCGGCGTCGCCACGTTCCGCTTCACGCCGATGTCGGGAAAGGCGGATATCTCGACCCGCATGCGGCTCGCCGCCACCCAGAACATCGTCGTCATTGCCAGGACCAACAAAGGTGACCTCTTCACCGGACAGCGGCAGGTGACGGTCACGGTCGGCGGTTGCGTCGGCTGAGATCCAACAAATCGAGGATATGACGATGGCAGACCGGCCGCGGATCAGACTTCCCAAGCAAGCCAAGAAGGGCGAGTTGATCGAAATCAGGACGTTGCTCCCGCACCTGATGGAGTCGGGGCAGCGCAAGGGCGCTGACGGCAAGGTATTTCCGCGCAAGATCGTCAACGCCTTCACCTGTGAATTCAACGGCAAGCTCGTCTTCTCCGCCACGCTGGAGCCGGCGATTGCCGCCAATCCCTACCTGCAGTTCTCCGCCAGGGTCGAGGAAAGCGGCACATTCCGCTTCGCCTGGACGGATGACGACGGCACGGTCATCACCGCGGATGAGACCATCACCGTGATCTGATGCCCCGCGCGCGTGGCAGGAGCCGCCGCGAGGGCGAGAAGGTTCTTTGTGCCTGATTGCGCAGTCGGAGACGGAACGTGCTGCCGTCCTCGGCCGGCATAGAATAACAATCGCTGCGACAATTTGTCAGCATTGGCATAAAACAGAAAAGATGGACGGCGGCCTCACCTGAGGTGCAACGCTCCCGCCGGGAGTGGAATACCATGCATGACGCGGCGCTTTGTTGGCTGTTGGCGACACGATCGACCGGTGCAGGGCGAAGCGGCATGATCGCCTTGCTGGTGCTGCTGATGACACCGTTTGCCGGGGTGCAAGCCGGTGCGGCGGCCGATCTCGAGCTCGGCCGCCATCTGTCGTCCGAATGCATGACCTGCCACGGCGCCGCTCAAGCCAGCGCCATTCCGAAAATTTTCGGTCATGAGCCGGCGACTTTCGCCGAAGTGATGAAGGCCTACCGCGACAAGAGCCTGCCGAACGAGGCAATGCAAACGGTGGCTGCCAGACTCAACGACGAGGACATCGCTTCGCTTGCGCTCTATTTCGCCACCGCCAAAAGCCCGACCAAAAAACCAGATTAACACCATCTCGCATTCAAGGGAGTTTCGCATGACCGTTCTGACACGCCGTAATTTTACTGCCGTCGCCGGCGCCTCGCTGGCCACGTCGCTGTTTGCACCGGCCGCCTTCGGCCAGGCCAAGCCGCGCCTCGTCGTGATCGGCGGCGGGCCGGGCGGCGCGACCGTCGCCCGTTACGTCGCCAAGGATTCCAACGGCGCTGTCGATGTCACGCTGATCGAGCCGCAGAAGACCTTCACCACCTGCTTCTTCTCCAACATCTATGTTGGCGGCTTCCGCGATCTGAAGTCGCTGACGCATACTTACGACAACGTCGCCAAGGCCGGCGTCAAGGTGGTGCATGCGGCCGCGACCGCCATCGACCGCGACAAGAAGACCGTTACCCTCAGCGACGGCGGCACCGTGCCCTACGACCGGCTGGTGATCGCACCGGGCATCGACCTGAAATACGACTCCGTGCCCGGCTATTCGGAAGCCGCCGCGGAAATCATGCCGCACGCCTGGAAGGCCGGGCCGCAGACCGAACTGCTGGTCAAGAAGCTCAACGCGCTCAACGACGGCGACCTCATCGTGATGGTGGCGCCGCCGAACCCGTACCGCTGCCCGCCGGGCCCCTACGAGCGCGCCTCGATGTTTGCCCATGTGCTCAAGACCAAGGGCCACAAGAAGTCGAAGATCATCATCGTCGATCCGAAGCCGGCGTTCTCCAAGCAGGCGGTGTTCATGGAAGGCTGGGAGAAGCACTACCCCGGCGTGATCGAGTGGCAGGACCCCAAGGTGCATGGCGGCATCAAGGGTGTCGATCCGAAGACCGGAGAAGTGAAAACCGATCTGGCGGACTACAAGGCGGCGCTGGCGAACGTGATCCCGGCGCAGTCGGCCGGCAAGATTGCCATCGACGCCGGCCTGACCGACAAGTCCGGATTCTGCCCGATCCATCCGGAGTCGATGAAATCGACGGTCGATGCCAACATCTTCGTGGTGGGCGATGCGTCGATTGCCGGCGACATGCCGAAGTCGGCGTTCTCGGCCAACAGCCAGGCCAAGGTCGCGGCGATGACGGTGCGCGCCGAGCTGACGCAGTCGCGGGCCTTCCCGGCGCGCTATTCGAACACCTGCTGGAGCCTGATCGCGCCGGACGACGACATCAAGGTCGGCGCCAGCTACGAGCCGGGCGACGGCAAGATCAAGGCCGGCGCCGGCTTCGTCAGCCAGAAGGGTGAGCCGGCCGATCTGCGCAAGGCGAACTACAAGGAGTCGGTAGACTGGTACAACGGCATCATCGCCGACACCTTCGGCTGATCGCCCCACACATCGCAGTGTCACGGAACGGCGGTCCGCAGGGGCCGCCGTTTTGCTTATGGCGCGGCTTTGGCCTATGATTTTTGGCGCCAACCCCTTGTTCCGTCCGGGAAATTCGACATGACCAAACTCAACCTGTCCGTCGCCGTCGGGCCCTACGACCGCACCCGGGCGCTGATCGACGGCGCGGTTCAAATTGACGGTGTCTCGGCCGCCTGCATGACGCTGTCGCCGGAGGAGATCTTCTTCCGCGCCTTCCGCCATGCCGAGTTCGACATCTGCGAACTGTCGCTGTCGAGCTTCACGGTCAAGACCGCGCAGGGCGGCGGGCCCTATGTCGGTGTGCCGGCCTTCGTGTCGCGGGCGTTCCGCCACACCTCGATCTATGTGCGCACCGACCACATCAAGAAGCCCGAAGACCTCAAGGGCAAGCGCGTCGGCGTGCCGGAATATCAACTCACGGCCAATGTCTGGGCGCGCGCCATCCTGGAAGACGATTACGGCGTCAAGCCATCCGATATCCAGTGGGTGCGCGGCGGCATCGAGCACGCCGGGCGGCCCGAGAAGATCACCATCAAGCTGCCGGACGATGTGAAGCTTGAGAACGCACCGGAGGGCAAGACCATCTCGGCCATGCTGGCGGAGGGCAGCATTGACGGCTTCATCGCGCCGCGGCCGCCGTCGCTGCCCAAGAACACGCCGAACGTCGGCTGGCTGTTTGCCGATCCGGTCGCGGCCGCCAGGGATTACTTCACGCGCACCGGCATTTTTCCGATCATGCACATTGTCGGCGTGCGGCGCGAGCTGGCCGACAAGCATCCGTGGCTGCCCGGCGCGGTGTACAAGGCCTTCGAGCAGTCGAAGGCCGCGGCGCTGGACCTGTTGAGCGACACGTCCGCGACCAAGGTGACGCTGCCCTTCGTCGAGGAACGGCTGGCAGAAGCGCGCGACCTGATGGGCGAGGACTTCTGGTCCTACGGCCTGGAAGCCAACCGCAAGACGCTGGAGACCTTCCTGCGCCATCACCACGCGCAGGGCCTGTCGTCGCGGCGGGTGACGCCGGAGGAACTGTTCCACCCCGGCACGCACGAGGCGTTCAAGCTTTAAGGCTTCGCGCGCCTCGGCCGAACCCGAGCATGGGCGGATGCCACCGGCGTCCGCCCAGCGTTCTCGTCGCTTATTTGGTGATCGAGGTCTGCACCAGTTCGGCGACCTGTTCCTTGGTCAGTTCCTTGGGCGCGTATTTCAGCGCGACCGCGTCCGTCAGCAGCGCGTCGAGGCCCTTGATCTCGCTCATCTGCAGGATCGACCGCGGGAAGAATTCGTCGCGCACGCGCTTGGCCAGCGCCGGCGTGATCTTGGCGAATTCAGCGTAATCGGCCAGCGCCTGCGGGTTGTCCGAGTACATGTAGTCGATGGTCTCGGCATAGGCCTGCATGAAGCGCTTGATCACCGCCTGGCGGTTCTTCAGCGCATCGGCATTGGCGATGATGGTGCGGATGGTCTGGCCGCCGATGGTCTTGGTGTCGCCACCCTTGCCGACAAGCTGGATCTTGCCTTCGTCGATCTCGCGCAGACCGAACGGCGGCGAAGCCCAGCCGATATCGATCTGGCCGCTCATGACGCTGGTGAGCGTCGCCGGCGGGCCGCCGGTCGCGGTCGGCTTCACGTCGATGCCGTATTCCTTGATGAAGGCCAGTACCATCGAATGGGTCGAGGAGCCGTTGGTGGAATAGGCGATGGTCTTGCCCTTGGCATCCTTCAGCGATTTGATGCCGGAATCGGTCTTGGCATACCAGTAGTCGGCGGCACCCGTCGCCTGCGCGGCGACAATGCGGATCGGCGCGCCTTTGGCGAAATAGCCGATGGCGCCCAGCGTGCCGACGGCGAGGCCGAGATCGACATTGCCGGAGATGACCGGCTGCACCGTTTCACCGCTGCCCGAGGTGTAAACCATCTCGAGTTGCAGGCCGTGCTTCTTGAAGATGCCGGCCTTGTCGCCGAGGTGCGGTACGGCGGTGTCCCAGTTGCCGCGCTGGCCGATGGTCATTTTTACCGTGTCCTGAGCGAAGACGGGCGTCGCCAGCAGCGACGCGGCGACGATCGTGGCGCCGGCATAGTGTCGAACGTGTTTCATGAAGTCCTCTCGTGCGTGGTTTCGTTGTTAGACGCGTTTGATGCCATCAAGACCGCCAAGACGTCCGACCAGAGCATTGGCCCCGATCGACAGCACGAACAGCACGATGAGCATGGCGTACATGCGCGGCATGTCGAAGGTCGAGTAGGCGTTGATGATCAGAAAGCCGATGCCTTTGTTGGACAGTTTGGTTTCCGCCAGCAGCGTACCGATCAGCGCGACGCCAAGGCCGAGCCGCACGCCGTTGATGATCGGGTGGCGCATCGCGGGCAGGTAGACCTTGGTCACCATCTGCCAGGTGCTGGCGCGGAAGCTCTTGCCGACGCGGATCAGCACCTTGTCGATGCCGCGCATGCCGGCGGCCGCCGAGAGAGCCACCGGGAAGAAGCAGGACAGCGTGCCGAGCGCGATCTTGGAGCCGGGTCCGACGCCGAACCACATGATCATGATCGGGAAGAAGATGATCTTCGGCGTGGGTCCGAGATAATAGAGGTAGGGCTCGAACGCCTTCGCCAGATAGCGGTTGGCGCCGAGCAGGATGCCCACCGCCAGCCCCGCCAGCCCGCCGATGAGCAATGCGGTGCCGATCTCGCCGGCGGTGACGGCGAGGTGGAAATAGTACTCGCCATGCGACAGCAGGTCGAAGATGGCGCGGCTGATGGCGAACAGCGACGGCACCACGTCGCGGTACAGCCAGCCGGAGCGCGCCAGCAGTTCCCACGACGCCAGCAGCGTCAGGATAATGACGACCCGCAGCACGGTCACCTGGCTCACGGCCGGCGCCGATACGGCGGCCGGCTTCAGTCGAAGGGTCTCAGCCATCGCTCGATCTTTTCCAGGGTCATGAAGAACAGGATGCTTACCAGGATGACGAAACAGATCGCCGCGTAGGTGCCGGGCAGATCATAGCGTTCGGCCAGTTCATTGATGAGCTGGCCGAGGCCGCCAAAATTGATGAGGAATTCGACGCCGACAATATTGATGAGGGCAAAGATCAGCCCGAGTCGGATGCCGACGAAGATGGTCGGCAGCGCGGCCGGAAAAAGGATTTTCCAGAACTGCTGCGACGGCGTCAGGTTGAAGCTGCGGCCGACATTGACGAGCACCTTGCGGGTGCTCGACAGGCCCTCGAGCGTCTTGAGGATGACGGGCGGCAGGGCGGCGACAAAGCCCATCATGATCATGGTCCACATGCTGCGGCCGAAGATCACCAGAAACAGCGGATACATCAGCACGATCGGCGCCGACGCCATCGCCGCCACCCATGTCTCGCAGGCTTGCTGAAGCAGCTTGAAGCGGTGCATCAGCACACCGCCGCCGACGCCGACGACGGTCAGCAGCACGCCGGCGATCAGGCACTCCGACAGCGTCAGCAGGAAGCGGCCGAACACATTCTCTTCGACAATCACCCGACCGAAGCTGCCGATGATGTCGGAGGGCGGCGGCACGATGAACCGGTTGATGACGCCGGTCTGGATCAGCAGTTCCATGCTCAGGAAGAATGCGACCAGCGAGCTCAAGCCGACGACTTGCGGCGGGATGGTGCGCCGCATTGCCGGCCGCGGTGCGGCGGCGTCGGTCATGACGCGCCACCTTTGGGATGCGACAGCGTATGCTTTTCCTCGTCGCGCATGCCGCGGCTGGCTTCCTCGCGCAGATCGGCCCATATCTGCGCGACATAGCGGCCGAAGGCTTCGCTGCCGACGATCTCCGACGTGCGGGGGCGCGGCAGGTCGATCTCGACGATGCGCTTCACTTTGCCGGGGCGATAAGTCATCACCACGATGCGGTCCGACATCTGCACCGCCTCAGTAATGTTGTGGGTGATCAGCAGCGTCGTTTGCTTCAACTGCTGCTGGATCTGCAGCACCTTGTCGCCGAGCAGCAGGCGGGTCTGCTCATCGAGCGCGGCGAACGGCTCGTCCATCAGCAGGATCTTCGGCTCGGAGGCGAGCGTGCGGGCCAGTGATACGCGCTGACGCATGCCGCCGGACAATTCACCGGGATAGCGGTTTTCGAAGCCGTCGAGGCCGACCAGCGCAATGAAATGCCGCGCGCGTTCAATGCGCTGCGCCTTCGCCATGCCGGTGAGCTCGAGCGGGAAGGCGACGTTGTCGGTGACGGTACGCCAGGGGAAGGTGGATTCCTCCTGGAACACCATGCCGATCGACTGATGCGGGCCGGCGATGGTTTCGCCGGCAACACTGACCTTGCCGTTATAGTGGCCGAGCAGGCCGCCGACGACGTTGAACAGAGTCGACTTGCCGCAGCCGGACGGTCCGATCACCGACAGGAATTCGCCGGGCTTCACCTTCAGCGATACGTCATCGACGGCAACGATAGGCCCTTCCGGTGTCTCGAAGCGCACCACGATATTGTCGACCACCAGGATGGCGTCATCGGTTGCGTCTTGGCTCGTCGGCTTGGTCGGCGTCAGCATGCGCTCTTACTCGCTCTTGAGGGTCATGACCGCGGTCATGGCAGCGGTGTAGCCGGGCTCAACGCGGACATCGACGACAACGACGTTTCCGGCCTCGACGGCGGCAATGGCTTCCTTGAACACAGGGCCCAACTGGGCAATCTCGGTCACCGGGCCGAAGGCCTGCGCGCCTTGCGCGCGCGCCACTCCGGCGATGTCGATATCGGGCTCGGAAATGCGCTGGCCGATCCAGCGGTTCTCGACCGGGCGGTTGCGCATGCGGGCGACGCGTTCCTGGTGCAGTTCGTCGTTGAAGAACGAGCGATTGTTGGCCACCACGAACAACAGCGGAATGTGGTAATGCGCCGCTGTCCAGACCGCGGTAACGCCCATCATGAAATCGCCGTCGCCGCACACCGCGACCGGCAGCCGGCCGCTGCCCTTCAGCGCCAGCGCCGCGCCGACCGAAATGCCGGGGCCACCGCCGACGCCGCCGCCGCCGTCGGAGCCGAGGAAGTCGAGCGGATGACGGAACGGCCAGCTCGCGCCATTCCACGACAGCGACACGTGGGTGAGCGAGGCCGGCCGTTCGCCGACCGCAAGGCGCAGCGCATCGGCCAGGTGATCGACCGTGAGCTTGTCGGTGCCGAGCGCGGGAAATTCTTTCGGCGCCGTCACCGGCACCGGGCGCGGCCCGGCGCTGCCGAGCGCTTCCAGCAAGGCGGGCACAGCGGCGTCAGGCGTGCAAGCCATCATGACATCGACCGGCGGCAGGCCTTGGTAGTCCATGCTCCAGCCATTGTGCAGGTGATGGTCGATCGACACCTGCACCACTTTCGCGGTGACATTGCCGACATGTTTGAAGGTGCCGGCGACGTCGACCCAGTCGAGGCTGAGGATGACGTCGGCGGCGCGGATCGCTTCGGCGGCTTCCGGGATCGGCGCGATGGTGCCGGGGCTGCCGGCATGCAGCGGATGGTCGGTCGGGAAGGCGGCGCCGACTTTCAGGTCGGTGACGACGCGGGCGCCGAGCCGTTCCGCCAGCGCGATGCGCTGGTTCCAGGCGTCGAGATCGCGCGACATGCGGCCGGCGAGGATGACCGGCTTCTTGGCGTTGCGCAGCAGATCGGCGGCGGCCTTGATGGCGTCGGGCGCCGCGGCGCTGGCGGTGTGCGGCATGAAGCGCGCGGTGTCGATCGGCGCCACCGGTTCGGCCAGCTTGGCTTCCTGCATCTCGGCGTCGAGATTGACGTAAGTCGGACCGCACGGCGCGGTGTTGGCGATCCAGCCGGCGCGCAGCACGGCCTCGCGGGCGGCGAGGGCGGACGACGGCTGGTCGTCCCATTTGGTGTAGCCGCGCACCAGCGCGCCCTGATCGCGCGAGGTGTGGATCCAGTCGATCCAGGGCCGGCGTTTGGCTGCATCGACCGGGCCGGTGGCACCGAGCACCACCATCGGCATGCGGTCGCACCAGGCGTTGAAGATCGCCATCGTGCCGTGCATGAGCCCAACATTGGAATGCACCACCGCGGCCATCGCCTTGCCGGTGACCTTGGCATAGCCGTGCGCAATAGCGACGGCAGCTTCCTCGTGCAGGCAGAGCAGCATCTGCGGCTGCTCATTGCCGAGATAGTTGACCAGACTGTCGTGCAGGCCGCGGTAGCTGGCGCCGGGGTTGAGCGCGATATAGGGAATGTCGAGCGCGCGCAGCGCATCGGCCACGACGTCGCTGCCAAAACCGGCGGCGTTGACGCCGGCCGGCACCGGACGATCGACGGCCGCAATATCGGTGTCGGAGGCTGGCGCCCGCGCGGAGGCGGCGGGCTTTCCCGGATTGGTCGGTGACATGCGGTTGCATCGGAGCCGTCGCGCCGAGAACCGCTGTGCGGTCCACGGCCTGCTTCCGGCCGACGTTTCTCCCTGAACCGGCGGCGGGTTGGCCCCGCGCCTCATTGGTGACTGCCCGCGATCGACAGCAGGGCCGTCGGTCGCGGACGTTGAGTTGTGGCACACTCTATCCTTTGACATTAGCGCATAGAAGTCGATAAATTCGCAAACCATTGTTGCCGAATACACAACAATAACGCACACCGGTGATCCCAGGGCGGATACAGGATCGATGGACCGTTTCCGCACCATGGAAAGCTTCGTGCGGGTGGTGCGGGCCGGTTCCTTCACCATTGCCGCCGGGCAACTCGGGCTGTCCCGTGCGCTTGTGTCGCGCCATGTCAGCGGACTGGAACGACGCCTCGGCGTCCGCCTGCTGAACCGTTCGACCCGCTCCGTCAGCCTGACCGAGGAAGGCACCGTCTATCTCGAGTTCTGCGAGAAAGTGTTCCTCGACATCGAGAACAGCGAGCGCGCGATCCTCCGTACGCGGCTGGAGCCGGCGGGCACCTTGAAGCTGCTGGCGCCCAAATCGTTCGGCGCGATGCATCTGTCCGACGCGGTCATCGCCTTCGCCAAAGCGCAGCCGCGGTTGAAGGTCTCGCTGATGCTGGAGAACACGCCGTATCGCGGTTCGTATGATTTCGCCGAGCGCGATCTCGATCTGGTGCTGGGGTTTTCGACCGTGCGGGGCTCATCGGTGCAGGAGCAGGTGGTCGGCAAGGTTGAATGGGTCGTGTGTGCTTCGCCGGATTATCTCGCGCACGCCGGGCGGCCGCAGACCCCTGCCGAACTCGGCGGTCATGCCTGTCTGGTGCATGTCGACGTCGCGCCCAATGACAGCATCTGGCGCTTCGAGGGGCCGAGAGGACCGGTGACCGTCAAGGTTCGGGGCGCTTTCTTTTCCAACGCGGCGCTGACCTTGCGGAAGGCCGCGGTCGCGGGCCTCGGCATTACAATGGTGCCTTACTATGCCGTGGCGGGTGAACTCGCATCGGGCGCGCTGGTCGCGGTGCTGCCGCGCTATCGCGCCGGATCGCGGCCGTTGCTGGCGGTCTATCCGCAGGCGCCGGTAACGCCGCCCAAGGTGCAGGCCTTTATCGATTTCCTGAAGGACTGGATGGCGGCACAGGATTTTCGCGCAAAGCCGCGCATGGCCGCGGCCCAGCAGGTGCCGGCTGACGTTGGTTAGGCGCCCTGACGCAGCCTGGCCAGCACTTTGAGCCCGGCATAGCCATCGGCCGGCTCCATGCCGACCGACTTCTGGAAGGCGGCGATCGCCTTGATCGTGCCGATGCCGGAGCGACCGTCGATGCCATCGGTGGGAAAACCGCGCTCGGTCAGGCGGCGCTGTATTTCCTTGATCTCGTCGACGGTGGGGATGCGCTCGCCGCCGGGGAATTGCTGGTGGAACGAACCGTTGCCGCGGATCAGGTCGCCGAGATGCAGCAGCGACAGCGCGTAGCTGGTCGACGGATTGTAAGAGTAGATGGCACGGAAATTCTGCCCGAGCAGGAAAGCCGGGCCGCCCGCGACCGGCACCCACAGCCGCACCTGATCGCCCGGCCGCGGGAAGGCGGCGCCATCAGCGCGCCGAACGCCAAGTTCCTGCCACTGCGCGTAGGATCGCATGGTCTTGTTGTCGGCCAGCCGTGCCCGGCCGGCGGGGACCCTGACTTCGGTGCCCCAAGCCTCGCCGGGCCGGTAGCGCCCGCGCTTGAGCAAATACTGCGCGCTGCCGGCCAGCGCATCGTCGGGCTTGCCGAACGGATTGGCGCGGCCGTCGCGGTCATAGTCAAAGCCGATGTTGAGCCACACCTCCGGCATCCACTGGGTATGCCCCATGGCGCCAGCCCAGGAGCCAATCATGCCGTCGGGCTGCGCCCAGCCGCGCTCGACGATGGTCAGCGCATTGAGCAGTTCGGTTTCCCAGTATTTGCGCCGGCGTGGTTCGCCATAAGCCAATGCGGCCAGTGCGGGAATGACGGGCCGCATGTATTTCGGATTGTCCATGACGTCGCCGAACGACGACTCCATGCCCCACAGGCCGAGCAGCACATAGCGGTCGACGCCGAAATCCCTCTCCAGCCGCGCCAAGAGCGGCGCATGCTCGCGGGCGCGCTGCTTGCCGGTGGTGACACGCCAGTCGGAGCAGCGGCGGTTGATGTATTGCCAAAGCTGTTCGGTAAACTCCGGCTGCGCCCGCTGCAGCGCATAAACGCTGGTGTCCGGCTTCAGCCCGTTCATGACGCGGTCATAGGTGGCGCCGGAGATGCCGCGCGCCAAAGCCCGGGTCCGGAAGGTCGCGACCCAGCGCTCGAACGCGGCCGATTGCGCGATAGCCGGTGAGCCGAAGGCCGTTGCGGCGCCGCCGAGGAGGGCGGACATGAACACGCGCCGGCTCAGAAGAGTCAGCGGCGACGGGCGGGGGGAGATTCGCGTCATGACGCATTGTAGGCGGCAATTGCGGCGAGACAAACGCGCCGCACGGATCACTTGCGGTAATGATGAACATCACCCGCCGCAGCGCAGGACCGCGGCGGGCGTATGTCCAGGTATCGTTAGCGCGTGTTGACCTGACCGCCGACGCCGGCGGCGCCGCTGCCGGTGGTCTTGCTGCCATTCTTCTTGACGGCGCCGGACGTATTGGCGTTCACGCCAGCCCCGGCTTTGGTATCGCCAGCGCGGACATTAGCGCCCGTGCCGGTGTTCAGATTGGTCGAACCGCTGGTTCCGGCGGAACCGGTTCCGACGGCTGCGCCGCCGGATGTCGTACTACCGGCACCGACGCCGACCTGAGCCATGGCCACGCTGCTGGCGACAGCGAAGGCACCGGCGAGCAGGACCGTTTTAACATTCTTCATGGGAGTTCCTCCGGCAAGTTGGGAAACCGCGAAACGTGCGGTCGCAGGACACGGGGACCGCGGCGCTGCACCTCTCCAACGACGCGGACCGCCGTTCAGTTCCTGTCGAATTCAGGCAAAGCCTGTTCCACCGCCGCAGGCGACCGGCGCCGTTGCTTCTTGCGCACCGGGCGCTTCCGCGGCGGCGTTGCGCGGACCGCAGGCTTGTCCTTGACCCGCGGCGGCGGGACCGCCACGGGGGCTGGCTTTGCCGGCTCGGCGGCGCTCTGTTCGGCATCTACCGGCCCGGCTTCCTTTGGCTCGGCTTCGTTCGGCTCGGCTTCCTTGGGTTCGGCCACCGCGGGTGCGGGCGCCGGATTGAGAATAACCGGCGGCACCGGCGCCAGCGGCGGTACCGTGTCGCCCGGTTTTATTTCGTTGCCGCGCTCGCCGACCAACTGTTCGTAGGCCGCGATCAGACTCGCATAGGGATTGACGAAAACGAAGCCGATCCTGGTCGGCACCTGCATGTCGAAGTGCAGATGATAACTGGTGCCGCGCTCCGTCTTGTTGAACGTAGCGGCCTTGCCAATCACATCGCCGGCCTTCACGGATTTTCCGCTGAGAATTCCGTCGGCATCAAGCCGGTTCGGGTTCATGTGAATGTAGCGCACGCGCAGATGCGCGCTGGCCGTATTGGCGAACAGAAAAATTGCCTGCTGCTTCGGCGCCCGCAGGATCGTGCCGTCGAGTGCCGCCACGATGTCGTGGTGGTAGGGCTGACAGCGGTCCGCACCTTCGTTGAGAAGATTGCACTCGCCGGGCCGGATATCCTGGCCCTGATGGCCTTCGCCACCGGGGCACTGACCGACAAAAAAGTTGCGGTGTTCGCAGAAATTATCGCGCCACGGATAGGAAAAATTGGCGCCGGCGGACTCATCGAATACCAGGGGCAGTCCGTTGACGCTGCAGGAATAGGGCGTGCCTTTCTTGCGCAGCGTGCGCACGGAGCGTCCGGTGAAATTGCAATTGCCCCAATTGTTGAAAGACTGCGAATTGACGAAGGCCGGTGCATCTTTCAGCGGGAAACGCAGATTTGCATACACCGTGTAATCGGCGACGCCGCCCAATTCCTTGCTGCGGCCGGTGCCCGGAATGATGAAGCCGGGGCTGAAATAGCTGAAGTTCGGCGAGACCGCTTCAGGGCGCGGCAGCATGGTGGCATCGATCGTTTGCCCAACCGGTGCCGGCATGCCGCCGGCAAGCTTGAGGCTGCTCAGGAAGCGCTCGGCGATCCGGTCAGCCTGCCGGCAGGTCAGGATTCGCGAAGCGGGCCGGCGGTCAAGGCAGAAAATCGCTGCCACATAGGTGACGCCGAAGCGCTCGAAGCTGTAGCGAACATAGGATTCGTGCAGATAGCGGCGGATGCCGGGGAAATCTGCTTCCAGCGCCTTCACCTCGACGCCCTCCGGCAACGGTTTGCCGTCGAGTGTGTAGGTCATGCGAAAACCGGAAAACATCACATACACCGGCTCGGCGTAACGGATGTCGGAGAACTCCTTGACGTCGGCAAGACGCAGCGCAAACACGGCGTCATAGCCGGCCGGCCCGGCCATGAAGAAATCGGAGACGCGAAAATCGCCCTGCATGGCGCGGCTGGCGATAGCGCCGATCTCGTTCGCCGAGGGCTCTTTCGTCGCCGCCAGTTCCTTGGCGAATGCCGCCGCGTCGAATGGCAACAGCACCGGCACCGCGCTGGTGGCGATGCCGTTGAAGCGGTTGCCGGAGGCGGCGTTCAGTGGCCCGAACGGGTCGTCCGGCGGTCCGCCGAGCGGGCCGTCGAGGATCGCCGCGGCTGCATTCCAGTCGATGTTGGCAATCGCCAGTTGCGGCGCTTTGAAGTCCTGGGCGGCGGCGGGGCTGGCGGCAATGAGCGCCAAGCCCAACACAACGGCACGTATCAACACACTCTTCCCTCGCTGCGGCCCGGTCGCGCGGGAGTTAAGGCCATTGCATGGCGCCGTACAAGGCCGCTGCGACCCTGCAACAGGCCTTGGCCGGGCGCCGGCAATCCTGGCTCGATCCGCGAATCAATCCTTGGCGCGCTCGACATAAGCGCCGTCCGCGGTCATCACCACCACGCGGGTGCCGACAGTGATGTGGGTCGGCACCATGGTGCGGACGCCGTTCGACAAAATCGCCGGCTTGAACGAGCCGGATGCGGTCTGGCCTTTCATCGCCGGTTCGGTCTCGGTGATTTCCAGCGTGACCTTCTGCGGAATTTCGATCGATATCGCGTTGCCTTCGTGCATCGAAAGCTGAACCTTCATGCCTTCCTGCAGGTAGGCGGCCATGTCGCCGACAATGTCAGTCTGCAGCGCCACCTGGTCGTAGGTCTGGTCGTTCATGAAGTGGAAGCCGTCGGCGTCCTGGTAGAGGTAGGAATATTCAACCTCTTCGACATGGGCGCGCTCGACCTGATCGGTGGTCTTGTAACGCATCTGGGTCTTCACGCCGTCGGAAATCCGGCGCATATCGATCTGGGTCGTCGGGGTGCCCTTGCCGGGATGAAAGCTTTCCGCGTTCAGCACCACGTAGAGCTTGCCTTCGAGATCGACGATATTGCCCTTGCGGAGCTGGCTGGCGATGACCTTCACGACGGGTATCCTTAGCTTGATGGCGGGTTTCGGGCCGCACCATACCGATCTTCTCGGCCGATACCAGTCTTTCTCCCCAAGGCTCCGTTAAGTAATTCAAGCCGTAATTTGAGGTCTTTGTGCGCGAAACCACGCCCTTTTGGCTGCCCGGACTGCATGCCGCCCGGCGGCCTTATCTGCTGGCGCGGAACCGCATCGCCGCGGCGGTGCGGGGCTGGTTCGCGGGGCAGGATTTTGTCGAGGTCGAGACCGCTACCGTGCAGGTGTCGCCTGGCAACGAGACCCATCTGCACGCCTTCGCCACCGACCTGATCGGGCCGGGCGGCGAGCGGCGAACGCTCTACTTGCGCACCTCGCCGGAATTCGCCTGCAAGAAACTGCTGACGGCCGGCGAGACGCGCATTTTCGATTTCGCCCGCGTGTTCCGCAACCGCGAACGCGGCGCGCTGCATCATCCCGAGTTCACGATGCTGGAATGGTACCGAACCGGTGCGCCCTATGAGATGCTGATGGACGATTGTGCGACGCTGCTGCGTGTCGCGGCGCAGGCGGCAAACACGACGCAATTCACCTTCCGCGGCAAGAGCATCGATCCTTTTGCCGCGCCGGCACGCGTCACCGTCGCGGAAGCGTTCGCGCGCTACGCCGGCGTCGATCTGCTGGCGACGGTGAGGGACGGCGAGGGTGATCGCGACGCACTGGCGGCAGCGGCGACTGCCGCCGGTGTTGTCATTGCCGTTGACGACACCTGGGGCGACATCTTCAGCCGCATTCTGGCCGAACGCGTCGACCCGCATCTCGGCATCGGCCGCGCCACCATCCTCTCCGAATATCCGCTGCCGCTGGCGGCGCTGGCGCGGGCCAAGCCCGGCAGTGATCAGGTCGCCGAGCGGTTCGAGCTTTATGCCTGCGGCGTGGAGCTCGGCAACGCCTTCGGCGAACTGACCGACGTCAACGAGCAACGCGCCCGCTTTGCGGCGGCGATGGACGAGAAAGAGCGCATTCACGGCGAGCGCTATCCGGTCGATGAGGATTTCCTCGCTGCGCTCGCAGAAATGCCGCAGGCCTGCGGTATCGCGCTCGGCTTCGACCGGCTGGTGATGCTGGCAACGGGTGCACAACGCATCGACCAGGTGATATGGACGCCGATGGTGGACATTGATGACTGACAGGGAGTGCGTCATGCCGACACTGCGAACAGCAGCCCAGATCGTCGAGCGCGGCCTGGCGCCAGCCGAGAGCCGCGTCGGTCTCGATGCCGTTGCCGCGCGTTATGCGGTCGCCGTGCCGGCGCATCTGGCGGCGTTGATCGACCATGCCGATCCGGCGGATCCGATCGCCCGGCAGGTGGTGCCCGACGTCGCCGAACTCGACGCGCGCGCTGACGAATTGGCCGACCCGATCGGCGATGACGCGCACAGTCCGGTCGAGGGCATCGTGCATCGCTATCCGGACCGCGTGCTGCTCAAGGTGACGCATGTCTGCGCGGTCTATTGCCGCTTCTGCTTCCGCCGCGAGATGGTGGGGCCCGATAAGCCGAACGCGCTGTCGGCCAAGGCGCTGGCGACGGCGCTCGATTACATCCGCGGCGACAAGAATATCTGGGA
>LNFM01006481.1_pt1 | contig 19222 bp, 18 predicted proteins | sample 596031 | NCBI WGS metagenome assembly LNFM01 (sample SAMN04254537, study PRJNA301005) | activated carbon metagenome | isolation source: dual media filters at the Ann Arbor, Michigan drinking water treatment plant | place: USA: Ann Arbor | reverse complement strand
CCCGCCACCGGCAGACCCGCGACCGAGGCGGTCATGGTGGCAAACAGCGCGCCGAGCATCCAGGGCAAGGGCAGTGCAAGGGCGTAGAATGCAAGGCCGCCGAGGGTTCCCAGCGCCAGTCCCGCAGTTGTTCGGGCCAAGATCGACACAGCGGTCCAATGCGTCACGACGCGCCGCAAAAGTCGACAAAGGGACAGAGCGGACGCAGGATTGGGGTTTGGTGCACCCAGCACGATTCGAACGTGCGACCTTTGCCTTCGGAGGGCTATTCTAGGCCATTTGTTCACTCTGAGTTCCTTGTTTACACCCGGTTTCGTTCCGTTTCGCAAGGGTTCTTTTGCCCTATTCCGCACCGTAGCGGAACCGGAGACCCAGCTGATGGTGGGAGATCAAGGCCAAGATGCCCTGGTTCTGATCAGTTGATCAGGTTCACCCACGGTGCAGGCTCGGCGCATTGAACGCCATGCCCGGTCCGACCGAGTAACCCAGGCGGCCGTCACCAATCACGCTCAGCATGTTGTCCTCGATGGGCGAGCCCAGCGTCATCCCCGGCACGTCCGGGATCAACGGGTTGCCCACCGAGAGCATCAGCGCCCGGAACGGGTGATTGCGCATGTGGTTCAGTGCCACCTTGATCGAGCGGATCTTGAACGCCCAGAACCAGGTGAGGCCCATGTTGTCGGCATAGCTCCGGGTCCGGCCAGGCAGGAGGTTGTAGTTCACGAACTCCTCGCTGATCCCCTTCAACGCCTCTTCCTGGGTCTTCCCCTCCTTGGCCAGGTGATCGTAGAGCACCCCCTTGGCCAGGAAGTCGCCATACTGCATGACCCGGGCCATCCCCTGGAACAGGGCCGTGTCCCGCGTGATGAAGGCATAGCGACCCAGGGTTCCGGCTTTGGCCGGGATCCTGTCCATCAGCCCCTGGATATACTGCGCCCATTTACCCTGGCTCAACGCCGCATCCACCTCAGTCAGACCCTCGGAGATCGTTGCGAACTCCCCGGCGTCGATGAGTGGCCAGATCGACATGCGGCGATTGGAGTCCTCGAGCGATTTCAGCTCGGTCTCCAGCCTGCGGACAGCATCCGGTTTCCCCCTCTGGGCCGTGATCTCCGCCTTGATGTCGATCGCCCGCTTCAGGTTCTTCTGATACTTCGTGATCTCCACCAGCTTGGTCTGGTAGCCCGACGCCATGTCCCGGATCGACACCCCGTTCAGCGAGAGCTGGAGGAAGTTCGAGGCCAGGTTGGCCATCGGGATGATGATCGAGCGCACCACGATGGTCGACTTGACCACCGACACCCCGGCCGGGATCCCCTTCTCGGCCGTGGCCAGGTAGGTGAAGGCATCCTTTCCCATGATCGCCGTCACCACCTTCACGAAGCCCTCCTGGTACTTCTCGTCCATGCGGCTGATCCCGGTCCAGGGATCGGTGATCGATGCCGCCCGGTAGCCCACGGCGTTGTTGATCATGTCCTTGCGGATCGGGAACCCGTCGTCTCCGAAGACCTCCTTGATGATCGCCCGAAGGTCATTCGGCACCATGTCCCAGCTGTCGGTGTGGATCTTGTCCTTGGAGTCCGAGATGTCGACGAACTCGTTCCCCCGCTTGGCCTTGTCCCGGTCCCAGATGGTCTTCAGGTTGTCGACCAGCATCCGGTTGTATTGCTGGGCCAGCTCCTCTTCCGCCTGACGGCCGGCCCACGCCCCGAGCATCTCGCCCATGTGGCTGTTCCGCTCCAGCGCAGCCAGCGCCTTGGGGGCCATGTGACGCTCGTAGGCCACCACCTCACCCTTGGCGTTGTAGATGGGCAGGAGCGCCTCCTCCGGCCCTCTCTGGGTCATGGCAAGCCGCTGCTTGATCACCCCGAGGTATTTCCCGTGGATCACCCCAGCGGTCGTCCCAGTGACCGTCCTGCCGGTCCGGGGATCCACCCCCGAGGCACTCTGCTGGATCGTCTGCATGGCGCCCTGGGTGTAGAGCCCGTTCCCGGAGACGGTCGAGAAGTAGTAGCTCTTCTTCCCGGTCTCTACGCCAGCACCCTTGTAATCACCCATACGCTTGTAACCACCTAAACCTCCCCTAAAGACAGGGGCTCTACTACAGGCAACGTGACTGAGTCTGTCGAAACTACCAAGCACCTCAGATAAATCCAAAATTTGCGCGGCCGGTTGGTACAGATCAGTTCGTATTCCTAGTAGATCTCCTAAACCCTAAAATCTTCAGAAGGTTCGTCTTTTGCCCTAAAGGCATCCTAAAGCATACAGGCCGATGATGTTCCCGTTGTCGACGACGCTTCGCCGGTGCACACTTTGCTTGGCGGAGCAGTAAATGATTTGATACGGGTATTTGAGGTGAAGGTGACGCGTCGGATCTGGGATGTCCAGAATGGCGACACGGCTATCGAGGTCGTGCTTGACCGCGGCACCATCAGCGCCGGAGACTGGCACACCTCCATCTGCGAAATGGAGATGGAACTCAAGTCGGGACAGCCTCAGGCACTTTTTGACTTGGCGAGAAAGTTGGACGGTGCGGTGCCGGTCCGCTTGGGTGTCTTGACGAAACCCGAGCGCGGCGATCTTTTGAGGCAGGCGCTGTGGGGTGTGGTCAAGGCGGGGCCGGCGGCGCTTGACGACGAGATGACCACCGCGGAGGCATTTCAGGTCATCGTGCAGGCCTGCATCAAGCAATTCAGGCTGAACGAGGATCTGCTTCTAGTGTCCCGGTCGCCCGAGCCTCTGCATCAGGCCCGCGTTGCGTTGCGTCGGCTCCGATCTGCCTTCTCGATCTTCAAGCCGCTTCTTGGCATTGATGCCGCTCGCGGACTGAGTGATAGTTTACGGGAGCTTGCCGGAGAGCTTGGACTCGCGCGTGACCTTGATGTGCTGTTGCAGCGCGCAAGACCGGGTCCCCTGCGAGACCGGCTTCAAACCGAGCGTGAAGCGGCATATGACCGGGTCCGAGAAGTCCTTGGTCAGGCACGGCACGAGCTCTGATGCTGAATCTGGTGGAGTGGGTCCACAGCGACTCTTTGCTGGCCAATCCGGACACTGAAGCGACAAGGACCCTGCCGGTCCGCACTTTTGCTGCCCGAGCCTTGAGCCGTTTACGACGCAAGGTCAAGGAGGGCGGCCTCAACCTCAGGGGCATGGACGACGAGGCGCGACACGAACTCCGTAAAGATGCCAAGAAGCTGCGCTACGCCGCGGAATTCTTCGCACTCTTGTTCGACGGGAAGGGCGAAAAAGCGAAGCAGAAGAACTTCATTATCGCTCTTGAGGCCGTTCAAGATGAGCTTGGGGCGCTTAACGACTTGGCAACGGCCCCCATGTTCTTGACCGCCTGGGTATCGCCCACGATCCGGAAGCGCCAGCGCTGTTGGCAGGGGGCAAGAAAAAGGCTCTTATCGCGGCCGCTGCTGACGCGCATGGCAATCTCATCGACGGCGGCCGTTATTGGCGGTGACGACTACCTGGACCGCCCTCCGAACTCCGCAGCGATGCCCCAAGCATAGATTGGTGCAACGGCAGCAACGTCCGCGAAGCGGTCATATTCGGCGCGAGATTGCTTCAAACCGACCAACGTCCGCTTCCGGCCGATCACGTCGTGCTGCCGAAGAGATGCGATGGGCGGAAAGCGGACGTTGAATGAGCATACAAGCTCCCCGACACCGCAGCACGGACACTTTGACTACTTGTTGAGCGCTGACTGCAGACCCGATGGGTCTTACCCCAGCCGATTGTTGACGTGAATTCATAGTGGACGTCGTTCATCAGCATTCGCGGAGTAGCTTTCGAGAATTTTACTGGAACGCGCGAAGTTGGTGCGGCCGTCAGTTTGACGGAACCGGGTTTGCAAAGCGCCGACGATACTCGGCGGGAGTCATACCCGCTAGCTTTCGGAACGTACGCCGAAAAGCAGCTGGGTCCAGATAGCCCACCGAGTTCGAAAGATCGTCAATCGGGTGGGCGGTCGTCTCCAGCATCTGTTTGGCCTCTTCGATCCGGACCTGCTGGACATAATCGATCGGTGTGTTGCCAGTCGCAGCGCGAAACCGGCGCGCGAATGTACGCGTGTTCAGCCCTGCGATTTCAACCATTCTCTGAACAGGGTTGGCCTCTTGGTAGTTCAGGGCGACCCATTCCTGACATCGAGCTATGATCCTGTCGGAACTGCTTCGACATCGGTTGATCGCGGCGAACGGTAGCTGGCCACCCTCATGACCTGCCAGCAAGTGAACTTTGGCCGTCTCGCGCGCGGCAGGCGCACCACAGAAGCGAGCAATAAGGTAAAGGGCAAGTTCCTGCCAAGAGGTGACACCCCCTGCCGTCACGATGCCCTGTGCCTCGGCACTGAGACAAAGGATGCTGTCACGACGCAATTTCGCAAGGGGATAGACGCGGCTGAAGAGTTCGGCATAGGCCCAGTGCGAGGCCGCCTCCCTGCCGTTCAGCAGTCCCGCCTCGGCGAGTACCAGAGCGCCCGAGCAGACCGATGTGAGCAACACCCCGTCGCTGTGCAACGAAGTCAGCCAGCAGGAGAACGCCGCATAGTCCTCGCGCGGGGGCTGGTGGATCGAGCTGTACATGTCGCAGATCACGACGGCATCCACCGGACCGAGATCGGCGATGCTGTGGTGCGGCTCGACAAGAACGTTGCCGAGGCAACGGAACGCTTGGCCGTCCAGCGACACGATCCGGATGTCGAGCGCTTCGGTCCCCGGCTTGCCAAGCGTCATGTCGGGAAAGACCGCCCCCGCCGACATCAGTACATCGTAAAGGCCGTAAAGCACCGCCGCCGAGGTACTTGGGGCGGTCAGCAGCGCAATCCTCGGGCGGTGGTCGGGCATCTAGCGGCTCCAGTCAAATCCGGAGATTTGCATGAATGTGTCTTGTTTGGACCGATCCTGTCAATTCCACCTCTCGGACGCGGCGGCGGGATAGCTCATCATGCATCCAGCGAGGGGCCGGCCCCTGAGCCCGCCAAACGAAAACTATAAACCAGTAATCCAGTCAGAAGGGACATCGCCATGAAAGTGCTTCACATGCTTGCCGCAGCGCTTTGCATCGCCCTGCCTGCCGCGGCCCAAGACAAAAGCGCCGAGGACATCCGTCAGGCCGCGCGCGATGCGTTCGGCGTAGCCTTGCCCGACATCGAGAACTATCCCGACAGCATGGTGGCGGGCGCCTGGGCCTGGATGTCGGATGTCGAGGATGGGAAAGGCGCGCTGGACCCCAAGACGATGCAGCTGATCGGCCTTGCCGTCGCCTCGCAGATCCCTTGCGAATACTGCACCTACTACCACCGGGCGGCAGCGAAGTCGCTTGGCGCATCGGATCAGGAGATTGCCGAAGCGGCCGCAATGGCCGGATATGTGCGCAACTGGTCTGCGGTGCTGTACGGGACGGGCGCGGATGTCGAGGCCTATCAAGCGATGGTAGACGGGCTTTACCCGGCCAATTGAGAGCCGGTCGCGGGACAGACCCAGTTCTTCAGCGTCCCTGCCTGCGCCGCAGCAATAAGCCCATGAGGGAGACTGCGATGAAACCCGATACCCCTTCGCTACCGTTCTCCGACCTTGCTCACGCCGCCACGGGGGATGTGCTCTTGCCCGGCGAGGCGGATTATGACGCCGCGCGGGTGGTGTGGAACGGGATGATCTCGCGCAAACCTGCGGTGATCCTGCGCTGCACCTCCCGCGGTGATATTGTGGCCGGGGTCCGCTTTGCGGCACGCCATGGCCTTGCGGTTTCGATCAAGGGGGGCGGGCACAACGTGGCCGGACATGCGGTGGGCGAAGGGTCCCTGATGCTGGACCTGTCGCAGATGCGCGGCGTTACGGTCGATCCGGCAGCACGGACCGCCTGGGTCGATGGCGGCGCAACCTGGGCCGAGGTGGACGCGGCCACACAGGCGCACGGGCTGGCGACACCAGGTGGGCTGATTTCGGAAACCGGGGTTGGCGGGCTGACACTGAGCGGAGGCGTCGGCTGGCTGCGCAGCAAGCACGGGTTGACCATCGACAACCTGATTGCGGCCGAGGTCGTCACTGCAGATGGATCGGTGATGCTGGCCAGTGCCACCGAACATCCTGACCTTCTTTGGGCCCTGAAGGGTGGCGGCGGCAACTTCGGCGTTGTGGTACGCTTCTGCTTCGCCCTGCATCCCTTCGGACCGGAGGTGATGTTCGCGCTGCCGATCTACCTTGCGGCAGACGGCCCGGGCCCGATCCGTTTCTGGCGCGACTTCCTGGCCGACAAGTCGGACACCGTGGCCTCGCTGTGCGAATTTTCCACACTTCCGGAAAGTCCCGATGTCCCCGCAGAGCATTGGGGCAAGCGCTGTTTCACGCTGGCGGCGATCTATGCCGGGGATGCCACCGAGGGCGAACGGGTCCTAGCACCCCTGCGCGAGTTGGGAAAGCTGGCGGCGGATTTCTCGGGCCGGATGCCCTATGTGGAGGCGCAGAAGCTTTTCGATCCGCTGTTCCCCACCGGAGCCTACCGCTGCTACTGGAAGTCCCATCTCCTGACTACGCTGGCCGACGAGATGATCGACGAAGGTCTGGCGAATGCCACCGCCTCGCCCTCGGACCGGTCGATCAGTTCTTTCTGGAACTTCGGCGGTGCCACTGCCCGCGTGCCAGCTGCGGCCACGGCCTTCGGCGATCGGTCGTTCGGCTGGATGTATTCGCTCGACTCGGTCTGGGAAAAGCCGGAGGACGACGAAAAGGTGATGGGTTGGACTCGGAAAGCGTGGACAAGGTTCCGCCGGCATTCGCACGAAGGCCGACTGTACTTGAATTTCGCAGGCCAGGATGCGGACAGTGCGGACCTTACCAAAGATGCCTTCGGGCAGACCTATCAGCGGCTGGCCGCGATCAAGCGGCGCTACGATCCCGGAAACATGTTCCGCTTCAACCAGAACATCCAACCAGCGCAATGATGGAGACCGCGATCATTGAACTTTCCAGACGTTCGGTGCTGTGTGCCCTTTCCGGATCGGTGGCGCTCCTCGCGTTCAATTCCTCCGCTGCGGCCCAAACCATCGTCAAGGTCTCGCTCTGGGACAAGGGCGAGGCATCTATGGACGGAATGGAGACGGCCGAGATGGGCTTGGCGATGGCGGGCGCCGACATGGATATGGCGACAATGGGGATCACGGTAGACATGCCGGAGATCCCGGCGGGCGAAATCACCTTCACGGTGATCAACGACTCGCAGGAGTTCTATCACAGCCTGTCTATCGCGCCGGTTGCCGATGTAGCCACCGAGCTTCCGTATCTGAGTGACAAGATGATAGTTGACGAAGCCGCTGCGGGGACCGTTGCGCGGGGCAAAGAACTGCGGCCACATGCTTCTGGGTCTGTCACCGTCGAGCTGCAGCCCGGGATCTACATCCTTTTCTGCAATGTCGGGGGGCATTACGTCATGGGCATGTGGACACTCATCACAGTGACCGGGTGATCTTATACTAATTCACCCGAATGCAATCGCGGGGGTAGAGAGATGACTTTCACTCGACAGGGCTGCTTGCTTGTCATCGCTGTTGCGCTGGCGTCGCCCGTTCTTGCAGAGGGCCCGGATCCCGTGCGTGGGGCCGAATTGTTTCCGATCCGGTGCGTGGAGTGCCACGTGATCACCGATGGGGCAGAAAAGAAGATCGGACCAAGTCTGAAAGGCTTGATCGGTCGGACCTCAGGCACCCTGGAGGGATACGATTATTCCGACGCCATGAAGACGGCCGGAATAGTCTGGTCGGAACAAACACTGAAAACCTACCTCGTTGCGCCGCGCAAGATGGTTCCGGGAACCAAGATGAACTTCAACGGCCTGAAGCGTCCGGGAGAAGTCGAGGATGTCGTGGCCTATCTGCTGGAAGCCGGCACGTAGCAACGCCGGGGGGCTGGATCTTACATGAAAGGGCAGTGTCCTGACAAGCGATGGGCGAGGAAATGGAGTGGTCGGATTGGCGGCTCGCGCAGCCGCAGACCTATTCCAGCGACATTGCGGCATCGCTTAGGTCCACGTCGGACAGACCCAAGAGTGTTCCAACTGGTCGGCCTTGGCCGGTCCCATTCCAATCGGCAATATCTTGGCGGGCATGTCGAAGGGATGGCTCATGAATGCTAAGACTGACCGGCAGCTTTGGGCCGCCATTGCAGCTAGCCTGGTCTAAGGGTGTCATATCCGATGCTGCGCGGCGCCTCGACAAAGGGAGCCCTGAGCGGGCCTTCGCCCAGAGCATGGCGCGATCGAACAACACGTAGGTGCAGCAACGCACCGTGGCCGAAAGCGGAAGTTGAAACCTGTCACATGGCTCATTTCACGTAAGCCGCTATGTGCTACGCTGGGACAGTTTCCGATCAATCGAGATGCACAATGGGACAGTTCACGATCCGCCGTGCCGTCGTCGACGATATCCCGCCAGCATATGCCATGTTCCGTAGGTCGCTGTTCGACTACCTTTATCGGATGGGAGTTGTTGGCATCGCGCTCGCGAAGGATCCTCCCATCACTGATGCCTGGCGGCGGCAGTCCCCTTGGGTCGAGCACCTCTGGACTACCGCTAAGGAGAACTGGGTTGCACTGGACAATGCTGGACAACTGATCGGCTGGGCTCTTTCCATAGAGCGGAACGAGCATCTCGAGCTTTCGGTCTTCTTCGTGGACCCTGGTTTCCAAGGCAAAGGTTTGGGCCGGGAGCTCGTAAGTAGGGCAGTTCCGCAGAGTGGCTGTCGGCATCTAACGATAAATGCAACCCAAGATCCTCGTGCGCTTTCAGTTTATCTCCGTTCTGGCGTCCGGTTTGCCTCTACCTCAGTCGACGTGCTTGTTCGACCGACCTCGGTGGAGAAGACTGACGACCTAACCTTTGAACGTCTTGCTCCATGTGAAGACGCGGTCGAGGAGATTGTTGCCGTGGAACGGGACATTCTGGGATTTGCCCGTAGAACCGACATACGTTTCCTTCTGCAGCGCAGACCCGCGTGGATGGCCTTGCGCGGTGGCAGGCCCGTCGGGTTTGCTTTCGGGGTCCAGCCCAATCCCCCGGATACTGATGACGTTTCGCCTGGCTGCGGGCCGATGGCGGCGCTGAACCCGTCGGATATTCCCAGCCTTGTTGACCTTGTCATTCGAAGCGCCGTCGGTATCGAGGAGTTTACGGTCACAGTGCCGCTGGCAAACCATCGTGCAGTTCAGCACTTGCTACATCGGGGCGGACAGATTGACCCCTTCTACATGATGACCCTGACAACTTCGGACGACCTTTCCTTGGACCGCTACGTCCACACCTCGCCACCGTTCATATTATAGCGATCAGCGCTTGGTCGCGTCTCGCTTCTTTGTACGAGCGGCAATGTCAGCCTGGGATGTTCAAATAGAATCTGGCAAGTCCCGCTTCTTCTCTGACGAACACTGTAAGCCTCGCCTGCGTGAAGGGCGCAATACCGTTCTTTGCGTTTGCCGAGATGACAAGCTCGTAGAGGTGCTCGAAGCTGCCGTAGATCGATGGATCGGAGGTGGTCTCGCGGCACCGCTTGATCTGGTCGACAAGCGACAGCCAAAAGCCTTCAATGAAATACCCGAAGAACCGAACGACATGGCCCTCGTCCACTTGTCCAGTCCGGATCGCAATCCCGATGTCGTTGAAATATTGAGCGATGGTATCTTCGTGCGGCCTGAGATTGCCGTCCACCTCGCTTGAGTTTCCCAGAAAACTCTGGCGCGCACGCAGGATTGGCTCGGAAAGCCAGAGTTCGCGGAAGTAGTTCAGATGCGAGATCGAGTTTTGCTGCTGTGCCAACTTGATCTGGCGGACCACAAAGAAGAAGCCTGTGACAAGCGCTAGCGTTTGCATAGCGCTCCAGATCCATTGCCACTCAGGTGCGCCCAAAGCCGACAGGAGTTCGTTCAATCTGCACCTTTCTACAGCTTCGTGTCCGCAGTTTACCGTCCCATTCATGCTTCGCAAAGCTTTTGCACCCATGCTCCAAGAAGCAACCTTGCCTAGCCGAGGCGCCTGCGAGTAGCGATCCAGCAACCGCAGCCAACGGCAAGAAGGTCCGCATAGCCGACATTGCTCCTCAGAGGATGCTGCGACCCGCATGAACGTCCGGTCTGGGGATGCACAACGAGACGCGCACCGAGGCACGACTGGCAGCTTTGGGCCGAGAGCGATCGCTAGGTCACTTTGGGCGGAAAGCGGACGGTCGACTTACAAAGAAATCTGCGCATAAGGCAGTAACTATTGTGTCACTTGAGGTCGCCAGTAGATTTCGTAGCCCCCGAAGTCCAACAGACTGCAATGATTCATCGATAAGGATCGATCTAGTTCATCAGGGGGAAGCAGGTCATATGGGCTTTGTGGGGCTCTTTCCATACCTAATCTTATATGCCTTCGAGAAACTTGATCGCGAGTTGAAGCCTGTTGATACTGCAACTTCCAAGACCGACAACGCCGTCTCCGACAGCAGGCTCCGAGCCTCTTCCAAGCGCAATCCAAGGTAATAGCTCTTGGGTGTTTCCCGCATGACCGACTTGAACGTCCGTTCCAAGTGTCGCGTGCACCGGCCAAAGATCTGCGACAACTCTCCCTGGTCCAAAGGCGTTGCGACGTTTGCCTTCATCGCGCTAATGACCTTTGCAATGCCGGGATGGCGGATTTCCATTGCGGTCGGATAGATTGCCTTTTGTGTGACGCTGGCTTCCCTACGACGTGCATGCAGGCACATCTCGGCCACAGCATTTGCAAGTCTGGCTCCGTGGTCCTTCTCGATAAGCGCAAGCATCATGTCCACGCCCGCTTCGCCGCCGGCGCAGGAGAAGTGCCTGGGTCCAATCGAGTAGATTTGCTGCAGGGGTTCGAGATCGAAAAGCTCGCGGAAGGCAGGTCGGTTCTCCCAATGCACGGCGGGAGAGTCGCCGCCCAGTAGCCCCGCACGCGCAAGAGTGTAGGCCCCGGTGCAGATCGCCCCTATCCGTCCACCCTTGCGCTCGTGGGTGCGCAGCCAGGACAGGACGCTACGGTCGGCGGCCAGAGAGGCTTCGGTTCCCGAACACACGACGACTGTGGCATCTCGCTCGAGGGGTATTAGACCCAGATCAACTTCCACCCGAACTCCGGCCGAGCTTTCCACCGATTCGCCGTCCCTGCTAAGCAGGCTCCAGCTGTAAAGCGGCTGCTGCGTCAGTTGGTTTGCGATGCGCAGTGGTTCGATGGCTGAACTGAAAGCAAGAAGCGTGAAACGCGGCAGCGCAAGAAAAGCAAAATGCCGCGTCTTGTCAGAAGAGCCAGCAAGCCGAAGAAAGGCCACCCCGCGCGGGATGACTGCCGCCGCGTGAGACAAACGGTGTACGTCTTCGTGAATCGACATCCTGACCCCCGGATCAACTCGATCTGCGACGCAAGAAAAGCTTGGCGGCCCAACGCGCTAACGTGATCCGCCACCCTTTCGGGTCCAGAGGAAGACTGTCCAGTTGATCTTGTGACAATCCCCCTCCGTGAAGAAAGACGATGCTCATGTCGGGACCCCCTTGGAGCGGTAAAGGCTTAAGGCGCGAATGGTAGAAGGGATAGAGTGCCGACATCGGACTAGCCTTCGCCGACAAGGTGGCCGTCTTCCGGATTCCACCAGACATAAAGCGGCTGACCGATCCCAAGCGGCAGTCCGGTAAGTTCGTCATGGCTCTTCTGGACCCGGATTTCCTGGCCCTGGGCGGTTTCCAGGTAGACCGTGGCCGTTGCACCGACGAATTCCTCGCCGATCACCTTCACCGGCACGGCGTTCACACTCCCGGCCGGGGCGGTGGTGCTGAGATGTGTCTTCGTGTCCAGAACGGTCAATGTCGCAGTCTCTCCGACCGTCGCAGGCGAGGCGAGGCGCAAAGTGCCGACAGCCGCGTCGAGTTCGAAACCCACAGTGCCAGACCGGACCTTGCCGGAAAAGAGGTTCGACGATCCCAAGAAATCGGCCACGAAGCGGGTGCGCGGAGTACGGTAAATCTCTTGCGGGGTGCCGATCTGTTCAATCACCCCCCGGCTCATAATTACCACGCGGTCGGCCATCGAGAAGGCCTCTGACTGGCTGTGGGTGACGTAGACGAAGGTGATTCCCGTTTCGCGCTGAAGGTTCTTCAAGACCGACTGCATCCGCACCTTAAGCGCGGCGTCCAGCGCCGAGAGCGGTTCGTCCAGCAGGAGGATCTCCGGTTCGACCACCAGCGACCGGGCCAGTGCCACGCGCTGGCGCTGGCCGCCGGAAAGCTGGCTGATGTTGCGCTCGGCGAACTCGGTGATCTGCATCCGGTCGAGCCACTGTTCCGCCCGCCGTCGCCGTTCCGCCTTGCCGACGCCACGCATCTTCAGCGCAAATTCCACGTTCTCACGGACGTTGAGGAACGGGAAGAGCGCGAGGCTTTGCCAGACCATCGGGGTGTCGCGGCTCCAGGTCGGCAGGTCGTTGATCGGCTTGCCGGACAGGCGGATCACGCCCTCGGTCGGCGCCTCAAGTCCCGCCAGCATCCGCAGCGTGGTGGTCTTGCCGCAGCCGGAGGACCCCATGATCGCCAGGAACTCACCCTTCTTGATCTCGAAGTCCAGCTTCTTGACGGCCACGAAGCCGCCGAAGGTTTTCACCACGCCTTCAAAGGAAACAAGGGTGTCGCGGCTCATGGGGTTACTCCTGGTCGGCGGGCTTGGCGCCGCGACCGGACAGCAGAAGCTGCGCCAGGATCACAAGCGTCATGGAAAGAATGAAGACGAAGGTGCCGATCGCGTTGATCCGCGGGCTGACCTGGCCTTGTAGGAAGCCCAGCACCTTGACCGGCAGCGTCTCGTTCAGGCCGGACACGAACCAGGCCACGGCGAATTCGTCGAAGGACACGGCCATGGTGATGAAAAGCGCGCCGAAGATCGCCGGGGCGCAGAAAGGGACGATGACATGCCGCATCGCCATCCATTCGGACGCGCCAAGGTTCCAGGCCGCAGGCTCCAGCGCCGGGTCCATCTGGGACAGACGCAGCCGGATGATCGCCATCGCGAAGGGGGCGCAGACGACGACGTGACTGATGATCACGGAAAGCGCATTGCCCGACAGGTTGATGCGGGACAGGTAGGCCAGCATCGCCAGGCCCAGGATGATGACCGGGATCGTCGGCGGCAGCAGCGCGAGGGCCAGGTAGACCTGCTTGCCCGCGAACTTGTAGCGATAATCGGTGTAGGCGGCTCCGAAGCCCAGCGCGGTCGAGCAGATGCCGACGATCACGCCGACAAACAGGGTATTGCGCGCACCTTCCCAGACCAGGGGGTCGGTGGCGACGGCGCGGTACCAGTCCAGGGAAAACTCACCCAGCGGGATGGAGGGGAAGCGGTCCGAGTTGAACGAGAAGACGAAGCTTGCGGCGATGGGTGCGAAGACGAAGACATAGGCTAGGACCACGTAGACAACGAGTGCCCAGTCGACGGCACGGTTGCGGTTCATGTCGAACGAGCCGCTCATTTCGATTTCCCTTTGTAGGCAAATTTCACGGCGGCGAAGGCGACAACCATCAGCGTGCCGATCATCGTCAGCGCAATCACGGCGGCGCGGGGCCATTGCTGGCCGGATTTCGTGGTGTCGGTGATCAGGATCGACAGCGTCGTCGGCTCACCCCCGCCGAGGTACACGGGGCTCACGAAATCACCGAACGCCAGGATGAAGCAGAACAGCGCGGCGATGACCAACCCGGTGCGGGCCGAGGGTATGACCACCTCGAACACCGTGCGCAGCCGCCCGCAGCGCATGTTGTGCGCGGCCTCGATCAGGGTGCGGTCGATGAAGACCAGACTGAAGAGCTGCAACAGGACCACGAGCGGGAAGGCGAGCGTCAGGTAGCCGATCATGGTGGCACCGACGGTGTTCAGCATCTGGAAGGGGCCAAGCCCGATCCAACCGAGGATGACGTTGATGATGCCGTTGTCAGAGAGGAATATCTGCCAGGAATAGATCCGGACCAAGTAACTCGTGAAGAACGGGATCACCATCAGGAAGACCGCCCAGCGCCGGGCCGTGTCCGACATCTTGAACGCGATGGCATAAGAGGCCGGGAAGGCGAAGATGCTGGTCAGCACCGCAGCCGCCGCAGCCAGCGCCAGAGTGTTCCCATAGGCCTGCCAGAACACGGCGCGGCCATACATCGTGGTCCAGTTCACCGTGTCGAAATCCGGCGACATCACGAAATTCTTCACCGTCCAGAAGGACAGCGCGACCAGGAACAGAAGCGGGAAGACGAAGAACAAGACCTGCCAGATCAGAAGCGGCAGCGAGAAGGTCAGACCGTAGAGGGTGATCGGGCGTCGCATCGGCGGGCGCTCTCCTGCAAAGGACTGCGGGCCGGGGGATCGCCCCCCCGGCCCGCATCGTCAAGGCTCAGGCGCCTTTGTATTCCGACCAGAAGTCGTTCCAGGTCTCCAGGTCCTGCTGGACCGGCCACTGGCGATACTTGATGCGGCCCGCGCGGATCATGTCCATCGCGTTGCCGGCATCCTTGGTCATGCCCTGGCGCTTGGCCTCGTCGGGGTTCTCGGCCTGCAGGACCTCCCAGCCCTTGGCGTTCGGGATCAGGGCGGGATAGGCCGCCATCTGGGCCGATTTCGCCTGACCCTTGGCCGAGGTGATGTACTGGATCCACTTCTTCGCGAGATCCGCCTTGGCCGAACCCTTACCGATCGAGAAGCACTCCGACCACTGCAGCCCGCCCTGTTCCGGGATGACCGATTTCACCTTGGCCCCCGACTTCTCCAAGACGCCGGTGATCCAGTCGCCGATGCCGCAGAACGCGAGCATCTGGCCGTCGTTCAGGGAGGAGAAGGTCCCGCCATAGTCGAAGAAGCCGCCGATCTGGGGCCGCAGCGACATGGTTTTTTCCTGCACCGCCGCCCAGGCGGCTTCGTCGATGTCATAGGGGTTGGCGTTGCCGGTCAGCAGGCTCATCTGTCCAAGGTTCGGCAGGTGCCAGTCGAAGTGCCCGACCTTGCCGGTCAGCTTCGGATCCCAGAAGACGTTGTAATTGGCCGCTTCCGCCTCGGTCAGGGCATCGGTGTTGTAGGCGACACCAAGGAACCCAAAACGGGTCACCAGCGAGAACAGCTTGCCGTCCTGCCAGTTGCCGGGGAACTGCTGGAACTCGGGGAAGAACTCGTCCAGCGCATAGTCGGCGGGGTCCAGCTCCTCGACATAGCCCGCGGCGTTCAGCGCCTGGACGTATTCAGCGTCCGACAGGATCACGTCGAACGTGCCGGGGGGCGACTGCGAGATCAGACCCAGCATGTTGTCGCCGCCGGTATAGTATTTCGGGATGAACTTGACGTTGTTCTCGGCCTCGAACTCGGCAACCATGTCGGGCTCGGCATGGCCGTACCAAGCCAGCATGGTCAGCTCTGTCGCCTGCGCAAAGGCGCGGCGCGACAGCATGGGAGTGGCCAGCAGGGCCGCCCCCGAGGCAAGTAGCGAACGGCGGGAAAGACCCATCGCGGTATCGATCTTGGTCATCTTCGTAGTCCCCATTGTCGTTATGTCGGCGATCTTCTTCCCGCGACGTTAGGGGATCGCTGCGGCCGGACAAAATCGGTTCTTGAAATCCATTGATTAGCGCCCGTTATGCTGCCCGCAGTTTCATCATCCCTGCAGCGGGCGGACGCCGGACCCCACGCTTTCCAGTCCTGCCACCAGGTCGCTGACCAGTTGCAGACCCGCCGGCGACAGGCGCGGGTGCTTGTAGAAAAGGCCGATCCGCAGCGGCTCAAGCTTAGGAAATCCCTCGGCTTCCCGCAATTCGCGCATTCCCGGCATCATAGTCGCCCGCGTCAGCGCCGTGACACAGAGCCCGTTCAGCACCGCGTTCTGCAGGCCCGAAATGCCGGGGCCGGTGTATACGATCCGCCAGCGCCGTTCGGCTGCATCTAGCGCCTCGATCATGCGCGAGCGGTAGTCGCAGCCTTCCAGATGTGCTCCCAACGGTACCGGACGGGCATGCGACAGTTCAAGCGACTCGGCGGCTGCCCAGATCGGCTGTTCGTCCCAGACGCGCGACAAGTAGGGCATCCTGGCTGTAGGCATTGTGGCCACGATGATGTCGAGGTCGTCCGAACGCAGGTGTTGGTGCAACTCGCGGGAAAGGTCGCAGTGAATCTCCAGATCCACGTCCGGGTTCTGGTGCAGGAATCTGGTCAGCGTGTTCTGCAGAAATGCCACCGCATAGTCCGTCGGCAGACCGATCCGTAGGACGCCCTGCACTTCTGACCTATGAAAGTAACGCACGGCCTCGTCGTTGATCCGCACCATCTCGCGCGCATATGACAACAGCGCCTCGCCTGCGGGAGTGGTGTGGATCGCCCTGCCCTCCTGGGCTAGCAGAGGCGTGCGGACCAGTTCCTCCAGCCGTCGGATCTGCAATGAAATCGCTGGCTGGCTGCGCCCCAGGACCGCCCCGGCCTTGGAATGCCCGCCGAGTTCGACCACCGCTATGAAGGTTCGCAACAGGTCGGTCGGAAGGTTGGTAAGGAGCGCCACGGATTTGCTCCAGCAATGGAACCATTGTGACTATCTATTTTCCTTATGCAGGCCCGGCAACATAAATTTGGCCATCACTCATTTAGGTATTGGCCCATGAAACACGAAACTGCCTTCGCCTCGGAACTGACCTGGCCGGACTACCACGCCGCGGTCCACAATGGCGGGACGCCGATCCTGATCCCCCTCGGCTCGATGGAGCAGCATGGCCACCACATGCCCCTGCATGTCGACGTGTTGCTGCCGACCGAATTTGCCAGGCGCGTCGCGCCCCAGATCGGCGCCCTGGTCGCGCCCGCCTTAACCTACGGCTACAAATCGCATCAGAAGTCGGGCGGCGGCAATCATCTGCCGGGCACGACCAGTCTGGATGGCGCGACCCTCGTCTCGGCGCTGCGGGACGTGGTCAAGGAATTCGCCCGCCACGGCGTGCGCAAGATCTGTATGGTGAACGGCCATTTCGAAAATTCCTGGTTCATCATCGAAGGCATCGACCTGGCGCTGCGCGAACTGCGCTGGGACGGGATCACCGACCTCAAGGTCGTGGTCCTGTCCTACTGGGACTTCGTCCACAAGGAGGCCATCGCCCAGCTTTACCCCGGCGGCTTCCCCGGCTGGGACGTGGAACACGGCGGGGTGCTGGAGACCTCGCTGATGCTGGCGCTTTACCCCCAGCACGTCCACCTCGACCGCGCGATGGATCATCCGGCTGCGACCTTCCCGCCCTATGACGTCTACCCGGTGAAGGCAGAATGGACGCCCTGTTCCGGCACGCTGTCGTCGCCCAAGGACGCCTCGGCCGAGAAGGGGCAGATCCTGCTCGAGGTTTGCACCAAGGGAATTGTCGATGCCCTGAGGACCGAGTTCGCCTGACATTCATTTTACTCCCCGGTGAACCCCTGGGGCCCTTCGGGGCCCCTCTTCTTTACGCCGAATGCTGACGCTGCGGGCGGATACAAAAAGGGAAAGGGGCCGGAAACCCGGCCCCTTTCGACGTCTCCTCTGCGGGATCAGTTCTTGATGATGTTGTGCTCGGGTCCGAAGGGGAAGCCGGTGATGTTCTCGGCCCCGGTCTCGGTCACGATCAGGATGTCGTGCTCGCGGTAGCCGCCCGCGCCCGGAACACCTTCAGGCAGCATCACCATCGGCTCCATCGACACGACCATGCCCGGCTTCAGTTCCGTCTCGATATCCTCGCGCAGCTCCACCCCAGCCTCGCGGCCGTAGTAGTGGCTGAGGACGCCGAAGGAATGGCCGTAGCCGAATGAGCGGTACTTCAGAAGGTCCCACTGCCGGTACATTTCGTTCAGTTCCAGCGCGATCTCGTTGCACTTGGCGCCGGGTTTGATGAGATCGAGGCCCCGGCGGTGGACGGCGACGTTCTTCTCCCAGATGTCCAGGCTCGCGTCATCGACGTGGTCGCAGAACAGCGTCCTTTCCAGCGCGGTGTAGTAGCCGAAGATCATCGGGAAGGTGTTCAAGGACAGGATCTCGCCCGACTTAACCTTCTTGTTCGTCACCGGGTTGTGCGCCCCGTCGGTGTTGATGCCGGACTGGAACCAAGTCCAGGTGTCCATCAGTTCGACGAAGGGGAAGGAGTTCGCGATCTCGCGGATCATCGCGTTGGTCCCAGCGATGGCGACCTCATGTTCCGGCACACCGGACTTGACGGCGCCCGCCACGGCCCAGCCGCCCACATCGCAGATGCGCGCGCCGGTGCGGATGAGGGCGTGTTCCTCGGCCGACTTGATCGACCGCATCCACATCGAGGGCTGGGCGATGTCCACGAACTCTACGCCTGGCAGGGCGGCTTCCAGCGCCTTGCGGTAGTCGAGGTTCACATGGTCAAACTCGATTCCCAGCCGCTTGACGCCCGGGGTCAGCTGCCGCACCGCGCGGTAGAAGTTGTCGCGCCGCCAGTCGGTGTAGGTGATGTTGCCGCCGAAGCTGCGCCGCCAGGGCTGACCTCCGTCGATCCCGGCCGAGATGGTGGTGGCATTGTTCTGCGTGATGACCATGCCGTACTTGCGGCCGAAGTAGCAGTAGAGCCAGCCGGAGTAGTAGTTGATGCAGTGATAGGACGTGAACAGCGCTGCGTCGACATTGTTCGCAGCCATCCAGCCCCGCACGTCATCCTGCCTGCGCTTCATCTCGGCATCGGAAAAGGGGGAATAGTCCTTGTCCCCATTGTGCCATTCCGTCACGTGCAACATGTCTTCAGTCATTTGATCCCCCATGGAAGGTGCGAATTCATTGGGAGGACCATACTTTGCGGCGCCTGCAGCCTGAAATTTGTTCTGAAAATCCTTCCATTTAAGAATTCGAGAAAGAGCGTCGGCGTCGCACCAACCTACAGCGCAGGCTTCACTCATTGAGTTTCTACCTGATTGAAAGTATCTCAGCCAAGCAGCCCGGATCTTGCGTGTTGATGGAGGCAGCTGCCGCGTATTCTATGGGTTGGTGAGCCGCAGGTGACCGCGCCATCAGCCAGCATTGAATGGCAGCTTAGGGCCGAGAGCGATCGCTAGGTCACTTTGGGCGGAATGCGGACCTTGGCCGATGTGAGCATATGTCCGCTTTGCGCTTCAAATTAGACCTGCAGTCCTATCCCGTCTCATCTCCACGGAGTCCACAACTACCTAACCAACGTTAGGCGGTTGTGTACAGGG
>LNFM01008821.1_pt1 | contig 19228 bp, 16 predicted proteins | sample 596031 | NCBI WGS metagenome assembly LNFM01 (sample SAMN04254537, study PRJNA301005) | activated carbon metagenome | isolation source: dual media filters at the Ann Arbor, Michigan drinking water treatment plant | place: USA: Ann Arbor | reverse complement strand
TCCTCCATTTTTCTTCCGTTATACCGCACTTCGCCGATTTGTAAAGGAAAGACCCACCACAGCGACGCAGAGAAAGATGAGGTTGCACAGAGACGAGAAAAAACTTCCTTTTTTGCTCTTGCAAAAAAGGAATATTCCCGCCGCGAAGCGGCAAATAAAAGAAGATTTTAAACAATCTTATCTTCCGTTTAGAGGCAGAACCACTTTTTTTGCTTTCGCAAAAAAAGTGTCTTTTCTCTGTGCAACCTCTGTGTTCTCTGTGCCTCTGTGGTGAATCTTTGCTCGTCGTTACAAAAAACCCGACGGTTTGTGCTTGACAGAAGAGAGTTTTGTGATGAAGCTAATGGACAAAAAAGGAGCCGCCTATGTCCAGCGATAACGCAAAGAAAAAAGCCCTAGAACTCGCCATTAGCCACATTGAAAAGCAATTTGGCGAAGGGTCGATCATGACCCTCGGCAAGCATTCGAGAGCAAACCAACCTAGCGTCATCAAAACTGGAGCGATCGCTCTTGACATTGCGCTCGGGATTGGCGGTGTCCCTAGAGGAAGAATCGTCGAGATCTATGGCCCTGAATCTTCAGGCAAATCGACACTTGCAACCCACATCGTTGCCAGCGCACAAAAGAATGGTGGCCTTGCTGCTTACATCGACGCAGAACATGCTCTGGATCCCTCTTATGCGGCAAAAATCGGTGTGAACTTAGATGAGCTGATGATCTCTCAGCCCGATTCTGGAGAGGAAGCGCTCAATATCGCCGAGATGCTCGCGCGCTCAAACGCCGTTGACGTGATCGTCATCGACTCTGTCGCGGCTCTCGTGCCAAAAAATGAGCTCGAAGGTGAAATTGGTGACTCTTTCATGGGCCTCCAAGCGCGCCTCATGTCCCAGGCGCTTCGAAAACTCACCTCCACACTCTCCAAGAGTAATACATGCGCCATCTTCATCAACCAGATTCGCGAAAAGATTGGCGTGATGTTCGGCAACCCTGAGACAACAACAGGCGGCCGCGCTCTCAAATTCTACTCCTCGATCCGGATGGATATTCGCCGCATTGGCAGCATCAAAGGACCAGATAATACCGATATCGGCAACCGCGTTAAGGTGAAGGTCGTCAAAAACAAGATGGCGCCTCCTTTCCAAACCGCAGAGTTTGATATCCTCTTCAACGAAGGAATCTCACGCATCGGCTCGCTTCTGGATCTCGGCGCCGATCTTGGCGTCCTGGAAAAGAAGGGAACCTGGTTTAGCTTTAATGGTCAGCGGCTTGGCCAAGGAAGAGAGGCCGCCCGCGAAGAGCTCAAAAAGAACCCCAAGCTATGTGATGAGCTTGAGAAGCTTACGCTTGCCGCAGCTATGGAGAAGGGCGGCCTTCCTAAGAAGGAAACCGCTGATGCTGAAGCAGAAGCTGTAGAAGTCTAAAATAAAGATTACTAATAAGTAGTTTTTATATTTATTTTTATTAAAAAGCAGGGTATAATGTCTTCTTTTAAACAAGACAAAGGCCCTGCTAATGAGTTCTATTGGAAAATTTCAGCCCATTGTAGGTTCTTCTGACCCAAAGGCTCCTTTTCAAGACCTGTCCGCCCCTCTTATCCGCCAAGTTTACAGCTTTTTGGAAGGCCCAAACGCCTTTTTTTCTGCCTGTACAGTTTGTAAAGCTTGGAACCAAGGAAATGCAGAAGTAACGGCAGCAAGAACACAAAAAATCCGCGATGAGATCCTTCCCTCCTTGCCCTCTCCCAGGGGTCAAAGTTTAAAGAAGGTTCTCGGGCGTGAGATACAAACAGTCCGCTTTGCTACCTCTACATGGACACCCACTATTCAATCCCTAAAGCTCAAAAGCGATCAGTGCTGCTTCACCGTCTTTAAGAACAGGGTTTTTATTGGTGTCGGCTCAAATATCGAGATTCGCAACACAAAAAACAATAAAGTTGAAACAACGATTAAAGCCCTTACTCACGTAGCTCGCTTTACACGTATTGAAGCCATTGATGAGAGACAGATCGCAGTGGCCTGCCAGTTGAAAGATCAGCGAAATATGCTCTATGTAATCGATCTCGTCGCTCAAAAAATAACGAGTCAACACGAATGTGATGTCTCTACCATGAAGGCCTATAAGGGCGTCCTATATTTTGGATCGAAACAAGGTGATGTGTCTTATCTAAACTCCTCGAGAAAAGTGTCGCTATTTTCTCGTTCGAAAAATGGTGCTGTTCGTGCCTTAGGAATCAGCGACAAGTGTCTTCTAGTTTCTCATAATGAGGGACGCGCAAGAGTCTATGATCGAACATCCAAAACTCCAGAGCAGCTTATTAACTCTCTACCCAGTGTTGGTTCGATCAATGAGATCTACCATTTGGAAAAAGATCTTTTTGTCTGGGGAAATATCCAAAAAGAGATCTTTGTCCAAGATATTAAGAAAGAAAAGGCTGAGTTTAGACTTCTGCCGATGCAAAAAAAAGAGGATAGTGCCGGAATTACCCTGATCACCGGAAATCACCGGTTTGCACATTTCAGAAACATTCTCTTTACACTGAATACCAACGCGCTTCGCGTCTTTGATCTATCCAAGAGAACCCATTTGCATACCCTCAAGATAGAAGGGCGCAAAGAGATGCATTTTGGCGATGGGAAGCTCTACATTCTTGTTCAAAAGATTGGCGAAATGTCACAACTGCTCGTGTTTAACTTCGCATCGGTCCGTGCAAGAACCCCCTCTCCCACAAATGTCTAATGATTTTAGGTGGCGTGCTTTTCGAGCATAGCACACAGCTTCTCGAAAGAAGGGGTATCCAGTTTTAGCTGGATCAAGGCTTGTTTAAACTTGCTCATCTCCTCTTGGAAGATGAGGCGAGCTCTCTCCTCGCCGATGAACCGGACGATATTCATCTCATTTTGCTTCTTCTCATCGCGCAAAACATCGGTGATGTCATCTGCGATTTGAAAAGCCATGCCGAAATGATAGGCGGCTTTTTTAACCTGCTCGAGCTCCGCAATTTCTCCTCCACCAAAGACCCATCCTAGGACAAAAGATCCTTCAAAAAGAGTCACCGTCTTTTTGAAGATCACCTGTTTGACAGTTTCCAAGCTGAGATCAGGAGGGAAAAGATCTAAAAACTGTCCGCCAGTTGCACCCAAAATACCTGCACAACGCGCCGCGCTTTCCAGAGCAATCACACATGCACGGTCGCTATATGAGGAAAATGGAGGAGGCGCCTCCTGCATCACAAGAGCATTCTTGTGGATTCTCTCGAAGGCGGCCGTGATGAGTGCGTAGCTAGAGAGAAGAGCGATCGTCTCACCAAAAACTTTATGCACTGTGGGTTTTCCTCTTCTCTCCTCTTCATTATCCATAGAGGGAAGGTCATCCGCGATTAGAGAAGCTGTGTGGAAGAACTCTACAGAAAGAGCCGCATCGGAGACATCCAGACCATTTTGAAGAGCTTCAGCAATCAAAAAAACGATCACAGGCCGAAACCGCTTTCCACCAGTTGTTAACGCGTATTCCACAGCATCGCGCAGCTTGTTTTTCTCACCGAAACTGCTGATACACCTCGCGATTTCGCGCTCAATTCTATCTTTTTGCGAATAGAAAGAAGAAGAGGATGGAGGAGTTTTAAGAAGTTGAGAAGACATTGACTATCTAACCAAATTGCGTTGTGAACTTTTAACCTTAGCATGTGGAGGAATATAACCGTCAACATGAAGACAGGGAAAGCAGAGAACCTCTGGGCCAAGAACGGTTCCAGGGTTTAACACGCAGTTACACCCGATCTGCGCTTTATCACCGATGATTGCACCGAGCTTTTTCATCGTGGTAGCGATCTTCTTATCGCGAAAACGAACAGAGACATTTTCATGATCAAGGCGAAGATTGGCGAGAATCACTCCCGCCCCCAAATTCACATGCGAACCTAAAATGCTGTCCCCAACATAATTGAAATGCGCTGCAGCGGCATGGTTGAGAAGAATCGAGTGTTTAATCTCTGTCGCGTGTCCAATCACACAATGATCACCCGCTAATACATCTCCGCGAATGTAAGCACCATTTCTCACCTGACAATTGGCTCCAATGATACAAGGGCCCTGGATGTATGCGCCCGGCTCCACAACAGTACCCTTACCGATCGAAATGGTGGAAGGATTCACTAGAAAAACACCCGTGGGGATCTCTATTTCGATCTTGCCCAACTTCTGTTTCTTGAGATAGGAAGAGAGGTTTAGAAGAGCTTCCCAGGGATATTGGCAGTTTTCAAAAATCGCACGATGCGAAAAATCTGACAGGTTGAAAAAATCTGCGATTGAACTGGTTTGCACGTTATCCGCACCATCTCTATCTTTTAAGATATTAGATATATACTAGAATATCTTCGTATTTTAGCGGTGTGGAAATGTCGATAACACCCCTCCTTTTCCCTCATGAATTTTTCTGTTCATGAGATGTCTCCGAACTGATCAAAACTCACAAGTTATGATCAATTCCGATTATCGACAGAGTTATGAACAGCGAAAGTGTGTGAGTTATGAACAAGAACCGTTTGACAGAAACCAACTTTACGCACTACGCTCTCCAGCATCAAAACCAGTGAGAAACCTATGGATGACTTAGCAGAAAACAATCTTATCCGCTTTAAAAACATCACAAAGAAAAAAGAGACGATGTACGCCAACTTCAAGGTGAAAGGTATTCGCGCCGGCGTTAACTTTTCTGCATCGATCTCTGTCGACATCTCCGCCGCAGAAGTGCACCCAGGCGATGTTCTCGAGAAGATCATCGAAGAGTGCGCAAGAATCGGCGTCAAAGAGTTTAAGAAAGCTGAGTTTCAGTTCGAGGGGATCACCGCCGCTGTCTAAAATTCCTTTGACGACGGAGGCCGATTTCTTCCCTTTAACCTTAAGCCTTTATACCTTATCCTCTTCTTCTATCTGGGTGTAGCGCAGCTTGGCTAGCGCACTAGCATGGGGTGTTAGGGGTCGTAGGTTCAAATCCTACCACCCAGATTTTTTCTTCCTGTTCGATCTTGAGCTCAATATTTTTTTCCTGCTAATCTGGCCCGCATGCAAATCGAAAAGAGCTGGTATGAGGCGTTAAAAGGGGAGATTGCGAAACCCTATATCGGAGAGCTCAAGGCGTTCTTAGCCAAAGAGAAATCCTCCGGTGCTATCGTCTATCCTCCAGAGCCTCTGGTGTTTAACGCTTTTCGCCAAACTCCATTTGCGCAAACGAAGGTCGTGATCGTTGGGCAGGATCCCTACCATGGCGAAGGCCAGGCGCATGGGCTCTCTTTTAGTGTCCCGTGTGGGATTCCTTTTCCTCCTTCTCTGAGAAATATCTTTCAAGAACTGGCTGAAGACCTGAAAATCCCTCCTCCCAAAGAGGGGTGTTTAACGGGTTGGGCGAAGCAAGGGGTCCTCATGTTAAATGCGACGCTGACGGTGAGGGCGCATGAGCCCAAATCCCACCATGGCCAGGGATGGGAGCGTTTCACAGATGCTGTGATCATGAAGCTGCTCGAGAGAGAGGATCCGATCGTCTTTGTCTTATGGGGAAAATCCGCTCAAGATAAGGTTCAGCATATCTTGCATAAACCTAGGGAAAATCAAGCGGTTCTCCTGGCTGCACACCCCTCTCCCTTCTCGGCTCACTCTGGGTTTTTCGGCTGCCGCCATTTTTCTAAGATTAATGCTCACTTGAAAAAGTTTGGCAAAGCGCCCATAAATTGGGAAATTACCCAAGGAGAGTCCCATGCGTAATCTCAAAGGATCACTCGTTGCAATTGCAACTCCCTTCACTTCAACCTACGAGATCGATGAGCAGGCTTTTTCCAAGCTCGTTGAGTGGCATGTCGAGTCGGGAACCGATGGAATTGTGGTTTGCGGGACTACAGGTGAGGCGCCAACTCTTTCTTCCGAAGAGCAGAACTGGCTTGTGAGAAGAGCTGTTGAGATTGCGCAAGGAAAGACCAAGATTTTAGCGGGCACGGGCACGAACGATACGAAAACAAGTGTCCAGCGTACACAGCAAGCGCAGAAGGCGGGCGCGGATGGGTGCCTCGTCATCTTCCCCTACTACAACCGGCCCTCATTTGCTGGGTGTCTCGCACACTTCCGCGCAGTTGCCAAGGTGGGCCTTCCTATGATGCTCTACTATCATCCCGTGAGAACTGCTTTAAAACTTTCTGTTGATCAGCTGGTTGAGCTCTGTGCAATCGAGGGTATTTTCTCCGTTAAGGAATCACCAGGTGATGTGGAGCTCGCTGTTGAACTCATGCAGCGCACGCCGATCTCCTTTTTTACTGGGGATGATAGCGTGGCTCTTGCCCTTCTTGGCGTCGGTGCTGCAGGTGTATGCTCTGTCATTGCCAACATCATTCCGCGCGAATGGAAAAGGCTAAGCGATGCCGCGCATGAAGGAAATCTCGCTGAAGCAAGAGAGATCTACAACCGCTTTTTTCCTGTTTGCAAGGCGATCTTTCTCGAATCTAATCCGATCGGAATCAAGTATGCGCTCAGCCTCATGGGCAAGTGCTCTCCAGTGCTCCGCCTTCCGCTCGTTGAACCGCAAGAGGCCACCAAGAAAAAAATCCGCGAAGCCCTTGAAAGCGCCGGCATTCTGAATGGTGAAGCCGCTTCCTTTCTAACTAAAGTAAAAGCCGCCCTATAATTAAATCGGCTGCGACAAGCACTCCCTCTCCACTCCTTCGTCGTGGAGCCTCTTCCGTGTCATGTCGCAGTTGCTAATCAAGAAAATCAACTTCCTTATTAATTTCTTGTGACTGCGAGACGACGCGAGAAGGGGACCCAACCGACAGGTTGGGGAAGTGAGCGCGGGAGCAGCCCGACGACTCAGATCGCACAGAAAAATCATAGCGCAGGAGAGCGGAGCGGGCGGGGTAGTGCTTCGCACACCCCGTCGACGAGCATATGATTTTTCAAGGCGAGGTGAGGCGCAAGGGGGTCGCAGGGGGTTGCGAGGGCGACACGAAGTGCCCCCCTCAACCCCCGACATGTCTATTTATCTCTTATTTTTTCTAATTTCTAATTATCTCAAATCTCAACGGAAGGAAGGGAAACTTCTTCGCCTTGGTATTTTTTGAGGAGGGGTTCGACCTCTTCTTTGAGGAATTCGCGGACTTGTTGGGGTGCGCGTCCGATGAAGAGGTGGACTTGGGCGAGATCGTGGATCTCTTTTTCAGAGAGACCGATGTCGGGATCCCTGGCGATCGCTTTGAGAAGATGGGGATCCTCTCCTTTTTCTTTGATTGCAAGTGAGGCTTTTTGGCTGAGCTCCTTGAGTCTTTCATGGATCTTCTGTCTATCTTTCCCTCGTCTCACAGCCTCCATGAGGATATTTTCAGTCGCCATGAAAGGGAGCTCCTCCTCGAGATGGCGCTCGATCATCTTGGGGTAGACAGGGACATTTTGTGTGACGCTTCCGAGCAAATTTAAGATCGCATCGGCTGTCAGAAAAGCCTCAGGGATCGCAAGGCGGCGGTTGGCGGAGTCATCGAGGCTTCGCTCGAGCCACTGAGTGGCAGCGGTATAGGAGGGGTTCTCCGCAAGCGAGAGAAGGAAACGAGCGAGGCTGCAGATTCTTTCGCAGCGCATCGGGTTGCGTTTATGGGGCATGGCAGAAGAGCCGACTTGTTTGATCGAAAAGGGTTCGTCGAGCTCCTTGAGATGGGCAAGGAGGCGCATGTCGGTAGCAAATTTGTGCGCTGAAGCCGCGATTCCTGAAAGGACGCTGAAGATGCGCATATCTTGTTTGCGCGTATAGGTTTGCCCGGAAATGGCAAAGAGTTTTGTAAAACCCATCTCTTTAGCAACGAGGGCATCGAGTTTTTTCACCTTTTGATGATCATTCTTAAAGAGAAGAAGAAAAGAGGCCTGTGTGCCAGTGGCTCCTTTCACTCCCAGAAAGCGGAAGTCGGAAAGCTGTGTTTCGAGATCGTTTAAATCGAGCAGAAAATCTTGTAACCAGAGGCAGGCGCGTTTTCCTACAGTTGTGGGTTGAGCGGGCTGAAAATGGGTGTAGCTTAAGCAGGGAAGGTCAGCGTGGGCGCTTGCAAAAGCTGCTAAATGACGGATTACTTGAAGAAGTTTTCCTCGTAGGATTTTAAGGCCTTCATACATCTGGATGAGGTCACCGTTGTCGGTGACAAAGCAGGAGGTAGCCCCCCAGTGGATAATCCCCTTTGCATTTGGGCATTGATCTCCGTAGGCATGGATATGAGCCATAACATCGTGTCGAAAGATCTTTTCGTAATCGCTCGCCTTTTGGTAGTCGATCTCATAGAGATGTTTTTCGAGCTCTTCTATCTGTTCGGTACGGATGTCAAGACCAAGAGTTTGCTCGGCTTTCGCAAGAGCTACCCAGAGTTTTCTCCACGTTACATATTTATATTCTGGAGAAAAAAGAAGGGAAAGTTCCTTGCTAGCGTAGCGCGTGGCAAGTGGGCTTTCGTAAGAACGATGATCCATTTTTAAACAAATTGCAGAAGAGTCGTGAGCTGCTCTCGAAGTATCCTCTTTTGCTCTTCTGTGGGTTGAAAATCAGGGTGGTCAACGAGCTGCTTGACGCGGATCAGTGAAGTTGTGGCAAGTGCTGCAAGATCCTGCGCGCGCTTATCTTGTTTTGGAAGGGGGAAGGTCTCTCGAATCAGTGCGAGAAGCTCTTGTTTGGGCTCCCCCTTGTAGTTTTTAACAATGAGCTCTTTCTGGTCTGCAGAGCCGTTTCTACTCGCCAGTGTATACACCGCTTGTCTTGGCATCTCTTCTAATTTCGGATGTAGGAATTGTGGTAGTGCGGTATAGAGTTCGTAATATTGCAAGAAGTTATAAGGAGTTTGCCGGTTTCCATACGTTGCAATGAGCCAACTCGTAAAAGCCCCATCTTTGTATTTCTTGAGGATCTCCTGAGCTTTTTTGATTCTCTCACCGTGCAAAATGGCAGCTTGGTTGTTAATCGCCTTTACTTCCGTTGTAAGCGCGGAAAGTTTTTGCAGGTCCTCTTTGATATTCGTTTTTTCTGTGCTATGGGAGTCGAGAAGGTTGCGTAGGGTTTGTTCTTCAACGGCAGAAAGCGGAGTCACGCGGAAAACCCCTGAAAAACTTGAGAGGCTTCCGCTTGAAGAGAGTTCTGCGAGAGCGGTCATTTTGCTCGTGAGTTTTTGTGTCGCGCGTTTAAATCTTTGTGAGAGGAGAGAATTTACTTTTGTCATGTCAAACCGTTTTACATCGTTTTAATACTTCTTTTGCGAGGTCCATATAATCCTCGGCAGCGCGGCTTTTTGGCGCAGTCTCGAAGACTGGTTTTCCAAAAATCGAAGCTTCGGCAACGTTGATGTCTCTGCGTATTTTGGGCTCTAGAAGCTTGCCGGGAAAAGTCTCATCGATGATCTGGAGAAAATCCTTGTTGCTCTTTCCTCGAGGGTTCCAGAACGAGAGAGCGACGCCGAGGATGTTCATCGGATGTCTTTCAGCGATATTCGAGATGAAAGTCGCGAGTCTTTGAAGCCCTTTCACACTGTAAAATTCGGGTGTTGCGCAGACGAGAGAGTGGTGAGAAGCGATGAGCGCGGACTCTGTAAGCCAGCAAAGAGAGGGAGGTGTGTCGATGATGATCGTATCGTATTGGAGGGGGCTTAAGATCTGTTTAAGCCGTTCATGCGAATATCTATCAGCCGCAAGCTGTCCTGTGACTTCAACACGCTCTAACCAGGTATCTGCAGGAATCAAATGCAGGTTGGGAATGCTCGTTTTAACGATGACCTCTTCCACCTTTTTCTCTCCCTGAAGAACGGGAGCCAAGCTATCTTGTGCATCAGGATCGTAACCCAATCCGCTTGTTAGGTTTGCTTGCGCATCAAAATCGATCAGAAGAACTTTCTGCTTATGAAATTTTGCAAGAGCGGACGCAAGATGCAAAGAGGTCGAGGTCTTTGCTGTGCCGCCCTTAAAGCTGCTGATGGCGATTCTCTTTGCGATGCTCTTCATTAATTTTATGCTTCCACTTCGGCGACGTAGGGAGAGTGGATCGAACGTTCAGCTTGCTCTTGTTCTAATGCGCGCAAGAAGGTGTCGATGACGATTTCGCCATGGACGACATTATCGCGTGTTCTAAGAGACGCTGTGCGATTTTCCACCTCTTTGTCTCCTACGGTCAACATATAATTTATCTGCATAAGCTGTGCTGTTCTGATTTTTTTGTTTACCGATTCATTGGAATCGTCAACATCACAAATAAAGCCAGCGTGCTTAATTTTCAAGGCTAGTTCATGCGCATACGCATTGTGCCTTTCAGCAACTGTAATGATTCGTATCGGAAGCGGGCTAATCCAAAGAGGGAATCTTCCCGCAAAATGCTCAATCAAAATTCCCAAAAATCGCTCGACCGATCCGAAGAGCGCTCGGTGGATCATCACAGGCCGTTTATGCTGGCTATCACTATCCATATATTCGAGTTGGAATTTTTCAGGAAGAGCCATGTCATACTGGATTGTGCCGCACTGCCAAGAACGGTTTAAGGTGTCTCGGATGTGGATATCGATTTTGGGTCCATAGAAAGCGCCATCACCCTCGTTGATCGCATAAGGTTTTCCCCACTCATCGAGCGCTTCTTTAAGCCCCTTAGTTGCCACTTCCCAGTCCGCATCTGAACCGATGCTCTTTGCGGGGCGAGTGGAAAGTTCGAGACGATAGGAGAGACCAAATGTTCCGTAGATCTCTTCGATCAGCGAGATAATCCCTAAAATCTCCTCCTTGATCTGCGAGGGAAGAAGGAAGAGGTGCGCGTCGTCTTGGTGAAAGCTTCTCACGCGAAAGAGTCCGCTCAAAGCTCCTGAGAGCTCGTGGCGGTAGACGTGGCCTATCTCTGAGATTCGCAAAGGAAAATCGCGATAGCTATGGCTTTGCGAGCGGAAGTAGAGCATGCAGCCGGGGCAGTTCATCGGCTTGAGCGCGAAGTGGCGATCTTCAACTTCAAAGGTGTACATGTTCTCTTTGTAGAAGTGCCAGTGACCCGAGCGTTCCCAGAGCTCTTGACTGAGAAGCTGAGGAGTTTTGATCTCTTGATACCCAGCTCTTCGGTGGATTTTGCGCCAGAAGTCAAGAAGCCTTTCCCAAATGATCATTCCTTTAGGAAGAATGAAAGGAATGCCAGGAGCCTCCTCCATTATCTGGAAGATCCCGAGTTTGGGTCCAAGAACTTTATGATCTCGTTTTTTTGCCTCTTCTAGAAAGGTCAGATACTCTTTCAGAAGCTTCCGATCAGGGAATGAGATGCCATAAACGCGTGTTAGTGTTTCGCGTTTTGGATCGCCCTTCCAGTAGGCGCCTGAAGTTTTGAGAATTTTAAAAGCTTTGATTTTCCCCAAACTTGGAAGGTGAGGACCTCGGCAGAGATCGAAAAATTCTCCTTGAGAATAGCCTGTGATGGGTCCCTCTTCAAATCCTTCGATGAGCTCTTTTTTGTAGGGGTTAGATTTAAATCGCGAAAGAGCTTCCTCTTTGTTTTTGAAAAGGTGGCGTTCAGGCTTATAATTTTCACGAATGATCTTCTCGACCTCTTGCTCGATCTTTTCGAGGTCGTGCTCAGAGATCGTCAAGTTAGCAAAGTCGTAGTAGAAGCCACTTTCGATCGGAGGTCCAATTGTTGGTTTTGCTTCAGGCCAAAGACGCAAGATTGCTTGTGCAAGCACATGTGCAGAGGTGTGCCAGAAGACCTCTTTGCCGCGTTTGTCGTCAAATGGGATCAATTCGACATGATCCCCCTCTTTGAGGAGGTGGGAGAGATCATAGAGAACTCCACCAATCAAAGCGGCAAGCGCTTCATGGGGAGCTCGAAGATTTAACTTCTCGGCCAGATCAAAGGCTCGGCTTCCATCGGCGAGTTCTACAGGTTTGTTATTGACAAAGACTTTCATAAAGTTCCGGATAACGATCTTTTAGCCACTTGTTGAGTCGATTTATCGATTTTATGGCGCGCTGCATCTCTTTTCTTTTCTCGTCTCTCACGAGAGGACCCACGTCGATTTTTACCGCTTGACTGCCGATAAATCCTATATTGGTTTCGACATTCGGGTCGAGATCCTTAAATCCCTTGTGCGCGATCTGCCAGATCAGAGAACGGATCTCATTTACAGCCTTCTTGGCTCCTTCAATATCCTTGCGGGCCATAAACTCATCGATGCGAGAATAGGACATCTTCGCCTTTTTTTGCAGGAGAAATTCCACATTGTCAGGTGAAATCGTATGCGCAATTCCCAATTTATCCACGAGAGTTAGACGAGATCCTGTCACCTCTGTTTTGTTTAAGTGGACAAAGATGAGGGCGGTGTTATCTCTCAACTCTTCAAAGGCGCTTTTACAACTTGCAAAAACGCGCGCGCGCTTGCGCTGCTCGTGTGAGATCTTCTCTTTTAGAAAGTGTGGAAGAGGAAGATTTTCTGCCCACTGGTATGGGTAGAGACGATGGTGTTTGAAGAGCTTGAGTACGAATTGTCCATCCTCGCTTTCAAAAACGTAGCAGGAGCCTCCGCTTGCAAGATAGGAGAACTTTTGATCTAAAATCCTTGCGATTTCTTGCTGCTCATTGCTATTTAGGGGAGAACACTCCCATTCGGGGTGGAAAGGGAGATCTGCTTGGATTTTTCCGATCGTAAACCCATCCGTTTGCCAATGACAAAAACGTTCGATGGCGACTACGATGAGGGCATAAAGAACAAATTTTTTATATCTTTTCATATGGTAATCAATAGATAAATTTTCCCATCTTCGCTACTTTAGATCCATGCAATTTCTGAAAACGCTCATTTTTGCTGCCTTTCTGACCCTGGTTCTTCCAGGGTACGCCCTCTATAACGGAAATCCAGCCCTTCCCAAAATTCCCGAAGAGGGTTTTTTTATTTCCAAAGAGGCCGTGTTGAGCCTTCGGGCCGGTTATGAGGGAGACCTGGTTTTCAACCGAAATATGGGACCTCATATTCATAAGTTTAAAATTTTTGAAAATTTCGGAGTTTTTACATGCAATTTCGAGGAGAGATTCGACCTCTATGCTGAGTTGGGTAGTTTTAACGCAGAAATCCGAAAAACCCATCGCGGAGAGCGAATTGAGTTCCAGACGCGGGATGGGTTCACCTGGAAGACGGGCCTGCGCGCGATTTTATGGGACCATGGAGAGACCTTTCTCACATTGCATCTCGCCTACCAGCACGCTTCAACGAAATTTCAGGAGATTGTTCTAAACGGATCTCCCCTTGCAAGAAAAGGGGGAAGGCTCTTTTATCACGAAGTTGAGGGTAGCCTTAGTGTCGCACATCGGATCGACATTTTTATCCCCTATGTTGGGATCGAAAGCTCCTATGCACGCGCAAAGCTAAAACACCTTCCTATAGAGCAAGTAGAAGCGCACTCAGAAGCACCCGTTGGATTGTTTTTAGGAAGCGGCTTTTCGCCAGGCTCGAAACTGATGCTGAACGTAGAGGTGCGGCTCATAGATGACGAAGCGATCGGCATCAGCGGAGAGATCCGGTTCTGATTTTCTTTGAAGAAAATTGACCGGATCTTTAAGAATATGCGCTTCTGAATCTCCGAATGAGGATTTGCGATGAAAAAAAGTCTGTTTTTCTGCACCACGCTTCTCTGCTTTGGCGCACGCGCAATGGCGGACACTCTAGATGCGGGTGATGGTGGCCTTGAAGGTAGAGACATCGAAGCTCTTCGCGAATGGATCAATACGAAGCGACAGGTTACCGTTAAAGAAAAGGGTGGCGCTCTCTCCATTAGCGGCGAAGTGCGCACGGAGATGCAGGCTTCTTATGAAACCGCAAATGGCGTAAGCCAGCGCGGACTCAGCAGCGTAACGGGAGTTCCTCACGAGACATTTGACGTTGAAGTCAACCTGATGCTCGATTACCGCACAGACAGATCCTGGGCATCAGCGAAACTCGAATTCGATAACGACGCAGGTATTTTTAATGGATCCCTGAACAAATTGAAACTCGAAAGAGCCTACTGGGGAGTTCGTTTTGTTGAAGGGGATAATTTTACTATGGATGCCGAGGTTGGACGTCGTCGCATCAATAGTTTTGTCGATACAAAACTCCAGGGCGACTCCTTTTTCGATGGGATTCTTCTCCGGTATGATCACGAATTTGAAAAGCTCGCAAAATTCTATATCCATCCAGGCGTTTTTGTGATTAACGAGCGCGCTAGTCAGTTTGGATATTTGGGGGAAATTGGATTCCTAGATATCGGTGATACCGGGTTTTACACCAAGTATCTTCTCATCGACTGGGATACAAAGCATTTCAAAAGCGCACTCAAACAAAGAAGATTCGACTTTCTCACATCACAACTTACCCTCGGCTACAAATTTCTCCCTAAGGCATTGAATAAGATTGTCGTTCTCTATGTGGCTGGGGTGTATAACCATAAAGCGCGAAAACTGGCAATTTCGGACTTCAAGCGAGCCAACGTTGGCGGATATATTGGCTTTTCGGTCGGTGAGCTCAAGAAAAAGGGTGACTGGTCGATGGATGCAAATTACCAGGTTGTCCAAGCACAGGCAGTTCCTGATTTTGATTCTGCAGGGTTAGGTCTAGGAAATGCTGCGGGTGGTGGGTTCTATACAGCAAGTTTCAACGGGACAGGCGCGCCTAACACGCGTGAAACAGCAACGGGTAGCAGCAACTTCCGAGGGTATAACATCACCTTCGAATATCTTCTCACCAACCAGTTGATTCTCTTCCAAAGCTGGACGCAAACCCACTCCCTAGACAACCGCATTGGCCCAGTCCGTAGATTCATGGCCTACGAAATGGAATTCAACTACGCCTTCTAATAGACAAGAAGCGGGTTAAAGTTTTTGAGCCGTTTCTATAGACATGTCGGGTTGCACGGCACTGCGTGTCCGTGCCCCCCGCGCCCCCCCGCAAAGCACTACCCCGCCCGCTCCGCTCTCCTGCGCTTCGATTTCTCATTGCAGCTTAAAGCCACAGGCTGCGACAAGCACTCCCTCCCCGCTCGTTCCTCACGGGGCCCCTTCCGTGTCATGCCGCAGTACCCGGCAAAGATTTCCAAATGTTGTCTTTAAGGATTTTTCCAGGCACTGCGAGACGACGCGAGGAGGGGACCCAACCGACAGGTTGGGGAAACGAGCGCGGGAGCAGCCCGACGACTCAGATCGCACAGAAAAATCATGGCACAGGAGAGCGGAGCGAGCGGGGTAGTGCTTTGCACACCCCGCCGACGAGCACATGATTTTTCAAAGCGAGGTGAGGCGCAAGAGGGCCAGCGGGGAACGCGGACATGTAATGCCGAGTTCCCGACATGTCTATGGGTCGCTTCAGAAGCACTTTTTAACTCTTAGATTGATTATATTTAGGATAACTTGCGGAAATATTTTGGTTTGTTGATAATCGATCTGTGTTTTTAACCCCAACTGGAGGTTGGTTATGCGAAAAGCATTTTCACTGTTACTCGCTGGATTCTGCTGTTTTTCTCTCCTTGCACCATCATTTGCATCTGCTAAGGAAAAGAAGTTTGAGTTCGAAGGCAAATGCAAAAAATGCAAAAAGAAGTGCGGCAGTCTTTCTGCTTAGTCTTTTAACTGGGAAAACCTTACGGAAGTAGGGCTGCCTGGTGTCGAGACGACTTCGGCAAGTAGAATAACGGGGCGTTTGTCCCGCTCGAAAGCCGAGGTCGTCCGAAGATTATCTTTCTCCATCATCGACGAGATGAGGAAGCAGGGCTTAAGATTTTCTTTTATCAATGAAACCCCTCTTTCGATTCTCTTCCCAAGATCCTCATCCTGAGGAACAAAATACAAAGAGTAGAAAAGTCGATTTAAGAACCCAATCTGACGCTCTGATTTTCTGACGGGAATAAAGAGCTGCACGTTTGGTAAGGTGTCGAACAAAATTAAACTCTTTTTGAGAGAAGGCTCTGGAAACAGAAGAATTGCCGAAGGATTCTCCTCGATTAACTCCATCCCGCGGATTTGCACGCGCAACACAGGCACTAGCTTTCTAGCTAGATACGGAAGCGCAAGATCAGAGAGGCGCCCAATGAGGATGAAAGATACAAAGAGTGTGCAAATACCGATCAACCCAAAGCCTGTTGCAGAACTGAGCTCCAAAAAATCACTGAAAAGATAGAGGGCAAAAGAGGCAAGAAGAACGCCGCAAAAGCTTAAAAAATTCGCTGCAGCAATGACCTGCCCTCGTTTTTCTTGAGGGCTAGTGATTTGCGTGAACGTATCAAAGGGAATGATGAAGATACCGCCAAAAACTCCGAGCAGAACAAGAAGGGTAATGACAAAGATTAGGTGACTTGAAAAAAGCCCAAGGAAAAGAAAACAAAGAGAGATTGCGATACCCGCAAGACAAGCGAGGCCAAGTTCCACCTGCTTTTTTGAGGCCCTGCCCCCGATATAAGAACCGAGGACGATGCCGAACGCAGTCGATAAAAATAAATATCCGCCAAAAACGTCTGTAAGATTTAGAGATTGAATAGCATAAGGAATGATATTCAATTGCGTGAAAGCCCCGATAAACAAAAAGTACGCGGACCCAAAGATAGAGACGAGAAGGTGCCTCTTCTGCTTGCAAAAACGCAGTGTATGATAGATCTCACGGAGGAAGTAGGGGCTGACCTCCTTTTTCGAGTCCTGACAGAGGGTCTTTTTGATGCCGAATGTGCTGATAAATCCGATGACAGACATCAGCAGACAAAAGCCTGCGGTTAGAACAAAACGCCGATCCGTGACCTCTGTTAAAAAAGATGCAAAGAATGTGCCGAAAATCATCGCAAGATAGGTAAAACCCGTGATCAGGCCATTAGCGCGCGAGATCTGCTCTGGGGGTACAATTTCAGAGATGATTCCATATTTTGCTGGGCCCAATAGAGCGCTGTGAGTTGCAAGCAGAAAAAGTAACGTGTAGCCCGCCCATACGCTTTTAAATGCGAAAGCAAAGAGAGCAAGAAACATGATGCTCATCTCTGCAATTTTAATTCCGACCAGAAGCTTTTGTTTGCTAAAACGATCGGCTAGAGATCCGGCAACGGAAGAGAAGAGGAGGAATGGGATGACAAAGATAGCGCCTGCCGCCGAAAGGATAACACTCGCTTTTTCTTGACCCTGAACATCGATCACCATGAAGACAAGAATCAGCTTGAACATGTTGTCGTTCATGGCGCCGAGAAATTGGGAGATATTCAAAAAGGCGAGCGAATGGGGCCTTCTCTCCCCAAAAGAGGGGAATGTCCCGGAGATCCATTTGAAAAATCGCTCTCGCTGACGAGAAAATAAAGCCATATCGCTTATAGTCTTCCTTAAATCGACCTTATATCAAAGATGAAAAAAGCAAGCGAGACAGGATTTAGTCCGATACAAAACTGCGAAGCTTCTCTAGTTTTGAGCAACTCGATCGAAGAGCTCGCTGATGCGCTTAAGGTGAAGCTGTTTTTTTCTGGAGGAGATCCCTTTGATCGAAGGGTCGTTATTGTACCGCATCTTTCGATCAAGCGGTTCCTTGAGATGCGCTATGCGGAAGATCCGGATCTGGGAATTGCTGCAGGCGTTGAAATACTTCCTCTTTCGGCAGCGCTAAATGAGCTTTTGCCCTACAGGCAGCCCACCCTGATCGAACTCACCCTTCAGATCGAAACACAGTTGTTAGAGGTGCTGCGCGAGCAGTCGATAGAAGAAAAAGAATTGTTAGCTCCTCTATCGAAATATCTAGCGAATACAGAGAAGGAGCGATTGAATGCTTTTTCGCAAGAGCTTGCGCAGCTTTTTTTGCGATACGGGCGCGTGGGTGGAACATTCCTTAGTAAGTGGAAAGAGGAGGAGGGGTGGCAGCAGCTCCTGTGGAAGCGCTCCTTTTTCCCACACGCTCCCTGGAGGCCGCTATCCGAGGCTCTTGAACTCGCAACACCACCTCCTTTTGCGCTGAATGTCTTTCATTTTTCTGCACTTCCAGAAGCCATCCTCTCCTTTTTTAACCGGTGTGGGGCATCCTACTTTCTTTTTTCTCCGTCGGCTCTTTTTTGGGGAGATCTCTGTAGTAGTAAAGAGCGTGCTTCACTCCATCGTGCATTTACACGTCATAGGGTCAAAAGAGAGGAAAAGACTCTTTTTGACCAGTTTTTGGATGAGCAGAATCCTCTGTTTGCTAACCTCGCGAAGGTGGGGAGGGATTTTCAGAACGAGCTTCTCGATTTGGAGATACCCACGGAAGAGAGGTACCTTGAAAAGGAGGAGAAAAATCGCACTCTTTTGCGGCAGATACAGGAGGAACTTTTTAATAACAAAAATGAAGAGGGTTCACGATTTTTAGACAGCTCGATCCAGATCCATGCCGCAGCAAATCGGTTGCGTGAGGTAGAGATTCTCCATGACAACCTTCTCAAACTGGTGTGCGATGCCTCGATGGAGGCAGGTGAGGTGCTGGTCTTAGCTCCGGATATCTCGCTCTATCTTCCCTACATTAGGATGGTTTTCGGAACAAAAGAACATTTTGATTTCGCTGTACACGATCTTCCTAGAACTCTTGAAACTCCTTGCATTCAAGGAATCGAACATCTTCTTTCTCTCACCCCGCGTCCCTTCGATCTCCCTTCCGTATTTGCTCTATTCTTTTTCCCGCCGTTCATGCAGAAATTTAATCTCTCGAAGGAAGATGTTGTGCTTTTTGAGCGATGGACTCAAAAGGTTAATATTCATGGAGGAGGCTCGTGGGAAGAGGGATTCGATCGGCTTCTCATGGGACTTGCTATGGTCGACCCTACTTCGATCGATCTGACAATCGAGAAGGATGAGGTCGAAAAACTAGCCCTTCTTATTAAACTCATGAGAAATTTGAGGCGCGATCTTGCTCCTATCATCGAAGAGAGAAAAATGGCGGTGAGCTTCTGGCTGAACCATTTAGAAATGCTTGTGCAAAGCTATTTTACATTTGAGCTGCAAGAAAAAGTTCTCATCCAAGAATTCCAGGCCATCGCAGAGAGTTGCGAGCATCTGAAAGAGCCCCTTCCATTTCAGAGTGTCATCCAGATTTTGCGAAAGCAGCTTTTTCAGAAGAAGAGTGGTGCTTTGCAGGGATCGCACCTCGATCTCATTCATTTTGGAAATCTTCAAGAGGGAGTTGCTCTTCCCGCGCGGGCGATCTATCTTTTAGGTATGGAAGAGGGTGCCTTTCCTCGCTCAGGAAGAAAACACTCTC
>LNFM01012504.1_pt1 | contig 19234 bp, 17 predicted proteins | sample 596031 | NCBI WGS metagenome assembly LNFM01 (sample SAMN04254537, study PRJNA301005) | activated carbon metagenome | isolation source: dual media filters at the Ann Arbor, Michigan drinking water treatment plant | place: USA: Ann Arbor | reverse complement strand
GAGAGGATAAAGCAGCACTCAAAAAAAAGACAGCTGGTGCTACTGAATGGACATCAAAAACACTGGATGTAGTAGCACTCGGAAATTCAATCGGGAGTGGCAAAAATGGCATTTCAAGTGAAGTAATTGAAGTAAAATCTTTTGATGAGTTAGAGAAGCGAAAGGATGAAGTGAAAGGAAAAATTGTTTTTTACAATTACAAATTCAACCCCACATTCATTCGTACTTTTCAGGCATATGGCGATGCTAATAAATACAGAGGGCAGGGGCCAAGTATGGCGGCAAAATATGGGGCAGTAGGAGTAGTTGTGAGGAGTATGAGTCACAGTACAGATAATAATCCGCATACTGGCTCTACACGGTATGATTCAGCATATGCTAAAATTCCGGCTGTAGCAATTGGGTTACATGATGCAGATTGGTTAAGCACTGAAATAAATGCACAGGCAGAAACAACTAAACCTGCACAATTGCGACTGGAGCTATTTACAAACGGGCACTTTTTACCCGATACAATTGGGCATAATATCATTGGTGAATTAAAAGGTGCTGAATTTCCAGAGGAAATAATAACTGTTGGCGGTCACCTTGATAGTTGGGATAATTGCGAAGGCGCACATGATGATGGTGCTGGTTGTGTACAAACCATAGAAATACTAAGAGCTTTTAAGGCGTTAGGTTATAAACCAAAACGAACAATTCGCTTTGTGTTATTTGCAAATGAAGAAAATGGTTTGCGTGGCGGAAACAAATATGCAGATGAGGCTAAAGCAAAAGGAGAGAAACATATTTTCGCATTGGAGAGTGATGCGGGAGGATTTACACCACGAGGTTTTGGAATGACTGGAACTGATGAGCAATTTCAGAAATTTTTAAGCTGGAAATCCTTGATAGCTCCTTATGGATGCACAGAATTTAACCGAGGAGGTGGCGGAGCAGATATTGGTCCGCTGAACAGAGCTTTTAAAACTCCAACGGCAGGATTGAATCCTGATTCGCAACGCTACTTTGATGTGCACCATGCAAGAAACGATGTGTTTGAATCTGTGAATAAAAGAGAACTGGACTTAGGCGCAGTGAATATGGCGGCGTTGATTTATTTGGTTGATAAGTATGGAATGTAGTATTTATAGGGAAATGCGACATGATACAACTGCAAAACGCTTTCGTTTTACAGTACTGAGAAATAAGAAGCTCTGTCTTCTAGCAGGTAATGTCTGAGTGATTTTATTAGTATCATCCTGGAAACCCATGTCAAGCATACGGTCTGCTTCATCCAACACCAAAAATTGCAAGCCCTTCTTATTCACGCATAGCCCATGTTCAGGTGGGCAATCATACGACCGGGAGTACATACAATAATATCAAAGCCCATCTGTAAGGTTTTTTACTCAGCTACAAAACTTTGCGCATCGTTGCCCCTATATATGGCTATCGCACTCAAATGAGAAAAATAAGACAGGCCTTCCATGTGTTGCGAAATCTGTATGGCCAGTTCCCTTGTGGGTACAATAATTAAAGCACCTACTTTCCCATCCACATGGTTTTTCAGTAACTGATTCATAACGGGCAATAAAAAAGCGGCTGTTTTTCCGGTACCGGTTTGTGCAGAAGCGATTATATCTCTGCCAGACAGAATAGATGGTATAACCTGTTCCTGTACCGGAGTGGCTGTTTCATAGTTGGATGCTTCTATTCCTTCAAGTAACTCGGGGAGAAAATTAAATGCGGTAAACTTCAAAATAGGTTGATTTAAGAAAGAGACGAAGGTAGTTGAAAATAATGATGAAACCGGCTGTAGTACCTTGATTGGGCTGAAGTTGCGACGCTACGTTCAGGGTTCTGTTCGCTGTGCATCAATATGTATAGAGTATCCTGCCACTCATCACTACATCATTATGTAGTGCAAACAAAGCATACCCAATATAGGTTTGTGTTATCAAAAAACATCAACCATGAAACTTGTCTCAATCATCATTATTACAACAATCACTCTTTTTGCCTGCGGAAAAAAAGACACTATTACCCCTGAGAAAAAAACCTATTTAGTAAGAGAAGCCAGGGGTGTTGTAACAAGAGATTTTAAATATGACAATCAAAACCGGTACATGGGCATGGTGTACCGGGATGGCACCAATCATCAGGAAACCTTCACCACTCAGTTTCATAGTAGCGGGCAGCCGTCAGAAGCTATTTTAAGAGATTATATTTTTAACAGAGCAGTCCGCTATAATTACACTTATGATGCATCAAATAGGTGCACACAAATTGAAACGAGGGATTCTACCAATCCTACCACTTATACACTAACGAATACATACAGCTTTGCTTACATCGGTAATAAAATAACCCGAACAGTAACCAATGCCACTACCGGCAATACAACAAAAATTGTATTCACTTTAACTGCCAACGGAAATTTTTCATCAGACGAGTTTTACAATAGCTCCAATGTATTTACATCAGAAACTACTTATACTGCGTATGATGATAAAAAAGACCCTTATAGCGCAGCTTTTGAATTTATTTTCTTAGAACCACGGTCAAAAAATAATTACACCGCTTACACATCAAGAAATGTTATTACCGGCAGCACTACTTCCGTTACCGCCACTCATACCTATAACAGTGATGGCTATCCTACGCAAACGGTATTTAACAATGGAACTATTTACAATTACACTTACGAAAAAAGATAAATAAGAGTAATAACAATACCCCTTCATTTAAAAATAAACATAAATGAAACTGATACTAAGATATACTTGTTTGTTAGTGCTGATAGCAATTACCAATACTACGCAGGCACAAATACTGCGCAAAGCGGGGCAAAAGGCAGAGCAAAGAGTTAAAGACAGAGCCGATAGAAAAATAGACCAAACTATTGACAAGGGGCTTGACAAAGTGGAAACCGGTATTGACAGCCTTGGCAAAAAAGAAAAAAAGAATAACAAGAAAAATGAAACTGGGTCTGGCGAAAACCAAACCTCAGCAGAGGAAAGTAATAATAACTCTTTGCCTCATCAACCAGCAGGCAACCCACAAAGCGATATTAACGGCAGCAGTGGTAACACCCCAGCTCTATTCAAGGTGGATAGCAAATTCGACTTTGTACCCGGAGACAAAATTGTATTACTAGAAGATTTCTCATCTTACCCCATAGGAGACTTTCCCAACAAATGGATAACCAACGGTACTGGGGAAATTGTAAAAGCAACAGATGGCACCTCCATCAACTACTTGAAAATAACAAAAGAAGCAGTGTTCTATCCTTCTTCTGTTAAAACATTACCCGATGAATTTACGTTGGAATGTGATTTGCTTTGCAACGAAGACTTCAACTACTACTCTTACGAATTTGCCATTGGATTGACCAATGCAAAAGATCTCAAAACACAATGGAATTACTTTGGCCGGTTTGGGCATGGCGGCGAAAACAACAGTCGTGTTGAAATGCTATTGCACCCGAATGATGAAGGCAATAAAGAAGGGCTTACTTATTTTGTAGCCACACACAAAACAAATGAAAGCTTACGCAACAATGCCAATCAAAACCAGCTCTCGGTAAGAGCCGGTAATCACAAAGTACATATATCTATCTGGCGGCAGAAACAGCGGGTAAGAATTTACCTGAACGATAAAAAAGTATGGGATATACCCACCGCCTTTGAAGCCAATATTCCTGTAAACAGTATTTACTTCAGAACTAACGGAACCGATAATGACAGGGATGCCTATTATATAACCAATATAAAACTGGCAACAAGCAATCCCAACACAAAACAAAAGCTGTTAACAGAAGGAAAATTCAGCACCAGTAATATTTTATTTGATGTAAACAGCGACAAGATAAAACCTGAAAGCTACGGTGCTATTAAAGAAATTGCCAATGTATTAAATGAGAATACAAGTGTAAGGGTAAAAGTTACGGGACATACAGACAGTGATGGCGATGATGCCGCCAACCTGGAGCTATCTAAAAAAAGAGCGGTGGCCGTAAAAAATTATCTCGCACAAAATTTCAATATTGATGCTAGCCGTATGGAAACGGATGGTAAAGGAGAAACGCAACCTGTTGTTAAAAACTATAATGTAGAAAACAAAGCGCAAAACAGAAGAGTGGAATTTGTTAAGCTCTAAGAAAAAATGGTTTTGCTACATACAGATGTAGCAGCCTCGTTCTTATCTGGCAGTAGTTTTAATAATCTATCAACTTATAAAAATTTAAAAAATGAAACACTTATTCATCGCAGCCATCAATCTGCTATTGCTGACAAGCAGTTGTGGAAACAATGAAAATAAAACACCATCCTCTACTGCAACTGTTGAAAAAGATGAAGTGGCTAAACAAGGCGAAACCGCTATTGATAATGCAGGCAAAGCCAAAAGCCCCAAGGGTACTATTACTTTTAAGATAGATGGCGAATCATTTTCTGCCAATGAAAATACTGTGCAGTGCATGTTTATTGGCATGGGCAGTAAGGAAATGGCCCAAGGCAATATAAGCGGTAATATATCCGGTGGCATTACCATTAGCGCAGTACTAATGACAAAACCACAAATTGGTGAGATAAAATCAAAAGGTGTTGCTACTGCAATCGGCATGATGATAACAAGAGATGGAGTTCAATACAACAGCAACCAAAATGGGGAGCTAAGTATCAACATCACAAAAATTACTCCTGATGGAAACAACTACTATATCGGTGGTACATTTTCTGGTACGTTAAAGTCACAGGATGGCAAAACTATTACTGTAACCGATGGTGTTTTTGAAAGTGCCTATTTATAAACCAGTAAACTTTTTGAAATGAAAAAATTAACAATGTTCAGTCTGTTTATTACAACAGCTATTTTATCTGCACAGGCGCAAACACCCAACCCAAGGATACCCAGTACGCCGCACAACCCTAATCAAAAACCAATACCTGAGGTTAAAATCATAAAGAAAGTACCTGACCTGGCTATTGGATTGTTAGATATAATCAGCGCTACATACTATCCGGATACCAGAAGAACTTCCATAAAAGTATCTGTAAAAATCACCAATGCAGGAACTGCCACTTCACCAGCCTCTGTTGTTGCTTTTGAAGTATATACCCATGATATGGAGGGAAGGCTGGACCCAGATCGTAAATTCTGGCAGAAATTCGGTGAACCATTCAGTATCCCTGCTTTAACACCGGGAAGTACTATTACAAGGTTTGCAACCTATCACGGACTGCACTTAGTAAAGGATGTTACCTATCGTTCGCACCTGCAGATAAACCCGTATGGGGCTTTTGAGGAATTATCGAATGCTAATAATCAAACAGCAGAGTTTAACATTACTATTAACTAAACTACAACGCAGACACCTGCCTAATGCTGAATAGAATTACCGGACGATGCAGTGAGTGACACAACAGGCGATGATAGTAGCAATGCAGCTGACAACAAAAAATAATATTTATGTCAAGAAATATTTTTCTGCTTTTATTTTCTGTTATTGTTTTATCGGCCGTAGATGCACAACCGCCGATAAACCTAACCCGCAGGTTAACGGATGCACAGCGGCAGCAAATGCTGGAGGCGCCAACCAGCATTACCGGCGAAAGCGAACCAAGGGATTTTCTTTCGCAGCTGGATACATGGTTTATTACTTTCAACAGAAGATTTATAATTGAAGTGCAGAACAATGGCATACCAACTTATTTCTGTATGCTGGTAAGTACTACAGGTGGCTATGTAGCTTATCTGGGACCTGAATATACTTTATCGCCTTCACTAGCTACTATTAACCCCAACTTGCCGGATTTCCGAATGACTATTATTTCGCTGAAAGGGCATGTATTAATATTCAGCAATATGAGTACCGGGTCGAGGATTAAAAAGCAGCTATTTTTTGGTAATACGTATGCAGTGCCTGTGGCAGCATTGGCCAACCCAGAGAGAAAACAAATGAACAGGCAAACCGGTCAGCGTAATTATGTGAACAACAGTATTGTTGGTTTTCCTTATAAAAATAATGTAACAGGCGAAAGCCCATCCCCCATTTTTTATGTACACAAAAGCCGTGGCTTCACCAATGCTGGTTCATTTCAGGCGGAAAAACTGTTAGGCATCATGGGTGTTGGCTATATAAAAGCTAATGATGGTGTTTATTTATCGTTGGGCTTTGAAGAGGGCAGCGCCAAGGCCAAAGTAATTGCTATGGATAACGAAAATGTAATGTTTGATGGCGCCGAGTTTGAATGTTTAGATTGTGATTTCATTAATAAAGCAAGAGTAGAAATTCGTACCGGACGGGAAAAGCTATTAGCCGACAGAGCAAACATAACAGGCACCTGTGCACAGCAGGAATTAGAAAGAAACCAGTTAAAAATGGAAGTATTAAACGACCATGAACAATTACTGAGAGATTATGGTCGCAGCAATGCCTTTGGCGGAGATAGTGTAAGAATCGTTACCATACTTGACTTTAAAGACCCCCTGATTGGATTAAAAGAGGATTTAGCCAAATTGAAAATAAGTTTATGCAATGCTCAAAATTCGCCATACAGAACAACCAGTAATGCTGCAAAAATTAGCTGCATCAGCCGGCAGATAAACAATACGCAACGGGCTATTATGGATATGGAAAGTATTAATAACCGCTATCCATACAACAGAAGTATGGGCATTGCTGAAAAAGCAGAAATAACATTTCGCTTATCCAGGGAAAATGGTGAATGCAATTATTAGACTATGATAAAGTATATAATATCCATTTGTTTGTTCTTGTGCGTAAGCACCGGCTTACAGGCACAGGCGGGCCTGTATGCAGGCACAGCAAAAAAAATAGTGGGAAAGCCCTTTAAAGAAAATAATCCCGACAAACTCTTTAAGCTGTACAAAAACACCGGCGGTTACCTGCTGGATAATTCAAGAGAAGAGTTTGAAGTGTGGATTGGTTTATATCAAAAAGAAAATATCCATTTAGTGGTAATGTATTCGCTGGATACTGTCTCCAGACAAAACCGTGTGCTGGATATATTAGGAATAAAATTACCCGATGCCTTAACGGTAATACAGGCAGGCAGTTGCAGCATCAACGGGGAATTTTCCATTGAAATTATTGCGACAGAAAGAAAAGGCAAAGTACTTAATGGCTGGCGGGCCTTACGGGATAAACTGCGTTTTCAAAAAATGGACCGGCCCGCATTACAGAAAACAAATTGCACAGTTGAAGGCGCAGATTAAGTTGTTTTATAAGTACACATAAAATCCTGTAAATTAGACCTACCGCTATCATGGCATGCATATACTTTATAAAACATACTTACTGATTACCGGAATTATTTTCAGTTGTAGTGCTTTTGCTCAAAAAAAATACACCCCCGATGATTCTGTTGCTGTTGAAAAAAAACTTGCAGACATTGATATACTGATTGACGAAAACAAAACAACTATTGCTTTAGAAAAATCAAAGGTGCTGTTACAGTATTGCGAAAGCAAACACTTTCAGTATGGCCAGGCATGGTCGGCTATCAAAATAAATGACATTCTAATTGCAGAAGACGATTATAGCAACACCACAGCTCCAACCAACAGTATTATACAAACAGGAAATGCTTTAAAAAATGATGACATAATCGGGATAGGCTATTTACAAACGGCCCAGTATAAAATGTATAACAACAAGCCCGGTGAAGCAGAGCCGCTGTTTGAAAAATCAATTCAACTACTAAAAGATAAATCAGTATATGCTGCATTGGCCTGGAACGAAAGAGGATTTAATGCCTCACTCAGCAGCGATTTACAAAATCAAACCGACTACTACTTAAAAGCCCTTCGGCTCTATGAAAAATTAAACAACGAAAGCGGAATGGCTATGGTATATTCCAATCTTTCTGTTTTGTACAATGATATTGCGCAGCCGGAAAAGGGTATCGGTTATGCAAAAAAATCTATCAGCCTGCGTGAAAAGATAAATGATATAAGAGGCCTGAGCTATGCATACTGCAACATCAGCCAGATGTACCTTACTATTGATTTAAAAGAAGCCGAGAAATACTCACAACTCTGCACAAAAGCCGCTGAAGAAATAAACAGCGATGGCCGCCGCATACATGCCATCAACACTGCGGGGTTAGTCAAAGAAAGATTGGGACAAAAAAATGAAGTACTTAAGAGCTCATTACAGGTATTAGAAATTTTAGAAAAGAAAAGCAACCCCTCTATTGACCTTGCAAGACAATATTTAGCAACCGGTATTATTATTAGTGAGGGCAGAATGGATTCTACTACCGCCCTGCAATACTTTAACAAGGGATTAAAGATGGCCCAATCGCTAAACGATAAAACAAGCATCCGTGATGCCTACTATTGTATAACTGCATTTTTTAAAATCAGAAGCGATTTTTATAATGCTTATGAAAATATTAAAAAGTATCACAGCTATAAAGACAGCATCATCACTTCTAACACACAAACCAATATTGCCGAACTACAAACCAAATACGAAACAGAGAAGAAAGACAATGAAATAACCCGACTGTACAGTGAACAAAAAATTAATCAATTACAAATTGAAAAACTAAATACCGAGCAACGAATTAAACAACTAGCCATCGAAAAACAAAACGCTGTAATAGCGGGTAACAGACTACTTGCTAAACAAAAAGAAGATGAAATAGCCATGTTATCAAAAGAAAGGGAATTGCTTGATCTGCAGATAAAGCAACAAACTGAAACTCTGGAAAAAAAATCACTACTTGCCAAAAACCAGCAGCAGCAATTACAACTGGCCGATAAAGAAAAAGCGTTAAACGAAGCAGCCGTAAAAAGACAAAAGCAGTCAAAGAATATTATTATAGGCGCAGGTCTGGCCAGCCTGATAATTGGGGGCATACTCTTTAACCGCTATCAGCTAAAAAAGAAAATAGCCGAACAGCAGGCTCTGTTGGCTGTGAGGGATAATATAGCCAAAGATTTGCATGACGAAGTAGGATCGGCCTTGTCCAGCATAAAAATACTTTCGGAGGTATCGCTAAAGAATATAGAAAAAGATAAGATAAAATCTTCCGCCCTGCTTCAGCAAATTGTTACACAAAGTGAAAAATCACAGCAGGGCATCAGCGATATTGTGTGGAGCGTAAAACCCGATAATGATAAATTAGAAAACATTACGGTGCGGATGAGAGAATATATAAGCCAGACACTAGAGCCCAGAAATGTAGAAGTAAATTTTAATGCCAGCGATGAAGTTCTTCAAAAAAAGCTGGACATGCAGCAGCGAAAAGATGTATTACTAATTTTTAAAGAAGCTGTTAATAACATAGCAAAATATTCAGGCTGCACCAAAGCCAGTGTGCTGATAGAAAATCATCAAAAAAAACTGTTATTCCATTTTATTGATAATGGCAGCGGTTTTAATCAAGATAAAATAACTTCCTCTAATGGACTAAAAAACATGAAAGCTAGGGCAGCCTCTTTAAATGGTGATATGCAAATTGTTTCCTCACCCGGTAATGGCGCACACCTGACACTTACCATACCAACTGCATAAATATGAAAACTAAAATTATTTTATACGACGATAATGAAACACTGGCGCAAAGTATAAAACTAATGCTGGAAGATGAAGATGATATGGAAGTAGCCGCCACCTTCCCCAATGCGGAAACCGTAGCAGAAGATATAAAAACATTAAAGCCTGATGTGATGCTCATGGATATTGATATGCCGAATGTAAATGGCGTGGAAGCCGTAAAAAACATAAGGTTAAAATACCCCGTACTTCCCGTAATTATGCTTACTGTGTTTGACGATAACGATAATATTTTTAATGCCGTTTGTGCCGGGGCTTCCGGGTATATTTTAAAACGAAATGCTACTGCCGAAGTACCCGATGCCATCCGCAATGTACTTACCGGTGGTGCGCCAATGACGGGCAGTGTAGCCCGCAAGGTATTGCAAATGGTACCTGGGTCACAGACAAAAAAAGAAGACTTCAAACTTTCTGCTCATGAAAAAAAAGTACTGGAGTTGTTAGTAAAAGGGTTTAGTTATAAAATGATAGCAGTTGAAACAGGCGTTAAAGTGGATACAGTTCGTTTTCATATTAAAAAAATATATGACAAGCTGCATGTGCATTCAGCAACGGAGGCGGTGAGTAAGGCTTTAAGAAATAAGATTGTGTAAAAATCGTTTTGTGCCAGGTGCTACAGCCGCAACTTATAATCAAGAAACCAATTTCTCAATTGCTTTTTGAACAGATGTAAAGGGAAAAGAATCAACTAACTTTTGCATCTGTTTTTTTATTTCTTCTGTGCAAAGGTTGCCAATGCTTCCCTCATGGGTATGATTTACCAAAGTGTTGTAAGTGAAGTTGCCAGCTTCAATATCCAGTCCTACTTTTTTGTATGCATCACGGAAAGGTGTTCCACTGTTCACTAACTTGTTTACTTCTTCTACACTAAAGAGATATTTATATTTGTCATCGGCCAGAATATCTTTCTTTATTTCAATGTTTGATAGCATCAAACCTGCCATTTTAATACAATCGTTAAGAGTATTGAAAGCGGGGAATAAATGTTCTTTCAGTAATTGCAGATCCCGGTGATAACCGGAAGGCAGATTGGTTGTCATCATAGTTATTTCATTGGGCAATGCTTTTAGTTGATTGCAACGGGAACGGATAAGTTCAAATACATCCGGATTTTTTTTATGCGGCATGATGCTGCTACCGGTTGTTAATTCTGTGGGGAAGCTGATGAAGCCAAAATTTTGATTGAGATATAAGCAAGCATCCATACTCAGTTTTGCCAATGTATCAGCCACGTTTGCCAATGATTGAGCCACAATTCGCTCTGCCTTGCCTCTTCCCATTTGTGCGTAGACCATATTATAATTCAACTCATCGAAGCCAAGCAGTTTTGTGGTCAATGTTCTGTTGATAGGAAAAGAAGAACCATAACCTGCGGCGGAGCCAAGCGGATTTTTATTCACTACATCATAAGCGGCTTTGATCGTTATTACATCATCCACCAACAAAGGAAGAAGGCATGGCTAATTGCAAATGTGTGTAGCCAGGTAGGAGATCAGCTTTATATTTTTCACTTTGCGATTGTAATAGTTCAAAGAAAGGTTGAATTGTATTTACCAGTTCTTCCAGCTCATTGCGGAGAAATAGTTTTACATCTACTAAAACCTGGTCGTTGCGGCTTCTGGCACTGTGAATTTTTTTACCAATATCACCCAATTTTTGTGTGAGCAATAATTCTACTTGGGAGTGAATGTCTTCTACATCATCCTGTAATTTGAATTCGCCTTTTTGTATTTGCTGGTAGATGGTTTTTAATTCAGCTTGTAATTGCGTCAACTCTTCTTTTTTAAGCAATCCAACTGATTCAAGCATTTCGGTATGTGCTAACGAACCTAATACATCAAAAGCAGCTAAATACATATCCATTTCACGGTCGTTACCCACGGTGAATTTTTCTACTTCTTTTAGTGATGCTTTGCCTTTTTGCCAGAGTTTCATAATCCAGAGTTGTTTCACGCAGAGGACGCAGAGGTCGCAGAGGTGATATTATAGAATCTGTTCTAATAATTTTATATATAGATTAATCCCTTCATAAATCTCTTTGGTATAAATATACTCATCTGCCGTGTGACTTCTTGCGGAATCACCCGGTCCCATCTTCAGCGAAGGAAAAGGCATCAATGCTTTGTCAGATGTCGTAGGCGAACCGTAATAAGTTCTGCCAAGACTACTGCCAGCTTTTACCAACGGATGATCCAATGCAATTGAAGTAGAACGAAGTCTTGTACTTCTTGGTTTTACTTCACAATCAACATTGGCTTTTATAATTTCTAGAATCTCTTCAAAACTGTATAATTCATTAATCCGGGTGTCTACCACAAATTTGCATTGGGAAGGAATCATATTATGTGCTTTATTTTCTGTTTCTATAACAGTCACACTCATTTTTGATGGACCCAATAAATCAGAAATTTTCGGCAGTTTATAATTTCTGAACCATTCAATATCTTTCAATGCCTTATAAATGGAATTTTCGCCTTCTTCCCTGGCTGCGTGCCCGGCTTTGCCATGGCTTATACAATCCAGCACCATCAATCCTCTTTCTGCAACAGCCATTTGCATAAGCGTTGGTTCACCAACAATAGCACAATCGATTTTTGGTAAATATGGCAAAGTATATTCAATTCCACCGGTACCGGATATTTCCTCTTCTGCAGTGGCGGCAAAAATTAAATTATATGCTGTTGATTTATTGTAAAAATGTAAAAAAGTAGCTAATAAAGAAACAAGGCATCCTCCAGCATCATTACTTCCCAATCCATAAAGCTTTTCATTTTCAACAATAGGAGAGAAGGGGTCTTTGCTGTATTGCGGATTTGGTTTTACCGTATCATGATGTGAGTTGAGAAGAATAGTTGGTTTCTTTTCGTCATAATATTTATTCAATGCAAAAACATTATTACCCACTCTTGTTGCAGCAATTTGCTTTAGAGCCAAAAATTTTCCAATAATGCTTGCAGTCTGGTCTTCTTCTTTACTAAAAGATGGTGTGGCAATCAATTCTTTTAATAAGGTGATTGCTTCAGTTTGTAAGGTATGTAATTCGTTACTCATTGATTATGCTTGTTCCTGATTTGCCACTGATCAGTTCCTGTAAATTTTCAGCTTTGCCGATAATGATTTTTTTTACACCGCTCTTGAGTGCTACAAATGCATTTTCCAGCTTAGGAATCATACCGGCGAATATTTTTTCTTTTGCTTTCAATTCCTTGTAAGATGATGGATTGATGACAGGAATAACAGTAGTATCATCATTAGCGTCAAGCAATACACCACTTTTTTCAAAAGAATAAATAAGCTCAACTGTAAAATCCTTGCTTAATCCTTTTGCCAGCTCCTGGGCAATTGTATCGGCATTCGTATTTAATAATTGCCCTTGCTGGTCATGAGTAATAGGAGCAAAAACAGGAGTAAGATTTTTCTCCAGCAAACTGCGAATAAGGTCTGTGTTGATTGAATCTACATCTCCTACAAAACCATAATCCATTACCGGGTGTTTGCGTTTATGTGCCAGTATTGCATCACCATCGGCGCCACAAAGACCAATCGCATTACAGTTATTCATTTGCAGCTTGGCAACAATATTTTTATTGATATAGCCAGCATACACCATGGTGACGATCTTCAATGTTTCAGCATCTGTAATGCGTCTTCCATCTATTACTTGCTGTGGCACATTCATTCGCTCTGCCATTTTGGTGGCCAGCTTTCCGCCACCATGTACCAGTATTTTATTTCCTTCAACAGCAGCAAAATCTTTTAAGAATGAGGAAAGTTTCTTTTCATCATCAATAATGTTACCGCCGATTTTTATGATATATAAATTATCCATTATTCCTGAGAATTTCAGATAGCACTGCCTGTGCTGCCCAAACTCTGTTTGCTGCTTCTTGTGTGACAATACTATTCGAGCCGTCTAATATCTCATCGCTCAATTCCACATTTCTTCTTACTGGAAGACAATGCATCACTTTTGCATTATTAGTTATTCCTAATTTTTTATTTGTAAGCATCCATCTTGGATCGCTTTCATAAATTTTACCATAATCATTAAAAGTGCTCCAGTTCTTTACGTATACAAAGTCAGCATCCTTCAACGCTTCATTTTGATCATGTGTAATAGTAGCTCCTTTGGTGAATTCCTCGCTCAATTCATAATCTTCCGGATGAGTAATTACAAAATCAGCTTTGCCCCATGCATTTACCCATTGAGCAAAACTATTGGCTACACATTGCGGTAAAGGTTTTACATGCGGAGCCCAGGTCAATACGATTTTTGGTTTTAGATTGATGATTTTAGATTTCTCCAACTCTTCTGTGATTGTAATAATGTCCGTAAGCGATTGTAGCGGATGTAATGTTGAGCTTTCTAAACTCACCACAGGTATTCCTGCGTACTTGATAAACTGCTTAATGTATAATTCACTGTAATCGTCTTCTCTATTTTTAAGTGAAGGAAAAGTTCTGATGGCAAGAATGTCGAAGTATTTTCCAAACACAGGTGCTGCATCTTTTACATGTTCTACTGTTGTTCCGCTCATGATAGCCTCTTCTTCAAATTCCAACATCCAGCCTTCGCTGCCCACATTAAAAATAATTGGTTCCATCCCCAGGTTTTGCGCAGCAATCTGTGTGCTCAACCTGGTACGCATACTTGGATTAAGAAACAAGCAACCGATGCGTTTATTAGTGCCCAATGTTTTATCAATATAAGGATTGGCTTTATAAGTCAATGCCTTTTGTACTAATGCATCAATATTGCTTACATCATTAACGGAAACAAAATTTTTCAAGCTAAATAATTTATTTGTTAGTCATCGTTCAGTTATCAGGCCGTAGCCATCAACTTTTCTACCTCTTCTTTTATCGAATCAATAAATTGTTCTGCATCCCTTTTCTTTAAACCAAGTGATGGCAATAATCGAATAACATTTGGTTTTGCTTCACCGGTGAATATTTTCTGCTCCCACAACAAATTTTTCTTCAAGTCTTTTAATTCATCAGGCACATCAAATCCAATCATCAATCCACGGCCTCTTACATTTTTTAATTGCTGAATTGATTCTAATTCATCTCTCAGGTATTTGCCAACCATTACAGCATTGCCCATCAGTTTTTCTTCTTCTATTATTTCTAAAACTGCTAAGGCAGCAGCACAAGCCAGGTGATTACCGCCGAATGTAGTACCCAATTGAAAATGTTTTGGTTTGATATGCGGTGCAACAATAATTCCTGCCACAGGAAAACCATTGCCCATTCCTTTAGCCATTGTGTAGATATCGGCATTTACTCCTGCAAAATCATGGCTGAAGAACTTTCCTGTTCTTCCATAACCGCACTGTACACTATCTGCAATATAAACAGCTCCATGCTCATTACATAGCGAACGGATCTTTTTCAGGAACGAATCATCAGCTACATTAATACCACCTACCCCTTGAATTCCTTCTATAATAACGGATGATATTTCTTTGCCATTTTTTGTAAAACATTCTTCCAATGCATCTTCATCATTAAAAGGAAGAAATATTACATTGTCTGTTTCATTGACTGGTGCCGAATAATTTTTATTATCGGTTACCGCCACAGCTAATGAGGTTCTGCCATGAAAAGATTTACTAAAGGCAATAATTTTTTTTCTTTCATTATGAAAAGAAGCAAGCTTCAATGCGTTTTCATTTGCTTCAGCACCGCTATTACAAAGGAATAACTGGTAATCTGTTTTGCCGGATACTTTACCCAGTTTTTCTGCTAGTTGTTGTTGCAATGGAATTCTAATCGAGTTAGAATAAAAAGCTATTTGCTCTAACTGCTCTTCTATACGCTTCACCCAATGCGGATGCGTATGCCCAATACTGATAACTGCATGACCACCATAGAGGTCCAGGTACTGCCCGCCCTTATCGTCCCAGACGTACGAACCTTTTGCTTTTACAATGGTGATCTCATTGATCGGATAAACGTCAAATAAATTCATTTAACACGGTTTCAGTTTTTGCAAAGATTGTTTATATATCAGGAAAGGAGACACTTCTTTTATCCATTCTCTTTCTTGTTCATTCAATTTTTGTTGCACTTCTTTCAAACTGGCTTTCTCTTCGAGGTAGTTGAGTAGAAGAGTGTCGCCAACCAAAATTTCAATAGCTTTCCGGTCATTAAAGGCTTCATACTTGCCTGCTCTCCATTCAAATAAAGCAGTTTTTTCTTTTACATATTTTATCAATTGTAGCGAATGTGCAAGAGAATGGTATTTTTTATCAGCTTTTGGTATCAAATGTAGTCCGTTACAAGTTTCATTAGCATATTTATGAAAAACAGGGACAAATTTTGTTGGCCGGATAAAACAGTTTTTATTAAATGCAGGGTGATTGGCATTGTTCCAATCTTCTGCAAATACCCAATCCATAAAAGGAGAACCTATCGTTTCAAAGGGAAGAGTGGTGCCGCGGCCTTCACTGATATTGCTTCCTTCCCACAAACATTGGCCGCTGTACAAGTTACAAACTTCGGGACCAGGAATATTGGGAGAAGGAGCAATGAATAAGTAATCTTTCTTACTGATCGGATAAACAAAAAGTGCCCATTCTCCTTCCATTTTATTTTTGAAATATCTGCAAAGTTCAGCAATGGTTAATCCATGCCGGTGAGGTAAACCTTCCAGACCAATAAAGGAGGCATACTTCTTCTCTATTCTTGTACCTTCTACCTGTCTTCCGGCAGGGTTTGGTTTATCAAGAACAATAACTTTTATATCAAGATCAAGTAAGGTTATTTTTTTTAGCATCAGCCAAATAGTGCTGATAAAAGTATAATAACGGCTTCCAACATCCTGTATGTCAATTATAAGAGTATCGATATTGCGAAGTTGCCCGTCTGTTGCAGTTAATGATTTCTCAACGGAGTTATAAAGTGAAATCCATTCAATATTTTTTGAGAAGAATGAATAGCTGGATGTGTAATCCAATTTTTCCTGATCTTGCAATTCAGCAAATAATCCATGCTCAGGTATAAAGACTTGTTTTAGTTTTCCGGTTGTTGCCAGTGATTGAAAACTATATTGTCCTGTTGAAGCATGCCACGCCGAATGATTACAAAGAATCCCTATGGATTCACTTTTTTTTAAAAGTTTATATAGCGGGTCTTTTTTCAATGCTAAAAAGCGACGGATTTTAGTTTTAATCCCGTTGTTTCATCAAGGCCAAATAGCAGGTTCATGTTTTGTACAGCCTGGCCAGATGCTCCTTTCAATAAGTTGTCAATTGCAGAATGTACCACCAACTTACTTCCTGCTTTTTCTAATTGAACGACTGCTTTATTGGTATTGACAACCTGCTTTAAAAAAATTGGCTCCTTGCTTATATGTGTAAAAGGCTGGTCTTTATAATACTCCGAATACAATACATTCAACTCTTCCAGGCTCAGATCGCAATGCAATGTAGAGCTGATAAAAATACCTCTTGTAAAATCTCCTCTCCAGGGGACAAAACTCAGGTCCACATCATTCCCGGGTTGTAATTGTAACAATGATTCGCCTATTTCACCAAGATGTTGATGCGTTAATGTTTTATAGGCTTGTATATTATTAGCTCTCCAGCTAAAATGAGAAGTTGAGGAGAGAGATTGTCCCGCACCAGTGGAACCAGTAATGCCGGTTGTATAGATATCTGTTAACAAGCCAGCTTTTGCCAATGGTAATAATCCAACCTGTATAGCTGTGGCAAAACATCCCGGATTAGCTATATTATGTGCGGTCTTAATTTCTTTTTTGTTCAACTCGGGTAGACCGTACACAAATTGTCTGTCGCCAATAGAGGAGTGAGCTGCTAACCGAAAATCATTTGCCAGGTCAATCACTTTGGTGATGCCACTAATTTTATTCTCTGTCAAAATTTTTTTTGACTCGCCGTGGCCTAAACATAAAAACAATACATCAATAGATCCGTCGGTGATACCAGTTGTATCATCTGTAAAATGTAATGCAGATTCACCGATCAAATCCTGGTGTATGCTCTCGATAGATTTGCTGGCATTGCTGCGGCTATGAATAAAAGAGATACATGCACCGGGGTGATTTAACAATATTCTTATTAACTCACCTCCGGTGTAGCCTGCACCTCCAATAATACCTACTTTAATTTTCTCCATTGGTGTCCGTCTTTACCAAATGATAAATGGATGTTTGATTACCAAATATTTTGCTGAAGCCTCTTACATCATCACCGGTAAAACCAGTATTCATTTCACCATATTTGCCAAACTTACTGTTCATAAGATCATATTTGCTCTCAATGCCAATTACCTGGAATCGGTAAGGGTATAGTTGAACAAATACATCGCCTGTTACATTTCGCTGACTGCTTTCCAAATAAGTTTCCATATCTCTCATCACCGGGTCAAGAATTTGCCCCTCATGTAACCAGTTGCCATAGAACTGTGCTATCTGATCTTTCCATTGCAATTGCCATTTGCTCAGCACATGTTTTTCTAACGCATGGTGAGCTTTTAAAATTACCATTGGCGCAGCGGCTTCAAAACCAACTCTACCTTTTATGCCAATAATTGTATCACCAACATGTATATCACGGCCAATACCATAAGGTCCGGCTATAGTTTGCAAATATTGTATAGCATCTGCCGGGTGATCGAATTTTTTATCATTCACTTTTTTCAACTCGCCTTTCTCAAAATGAAGTTTTACTTCTTCACTATCTGTTTTCGTTACTTGTGTGGGCCAGGCTGCTTCCGGCAACATTCCTTTTGACGAAAGTGTTTCTTTTCCTCCTACACTGGTTCCCCAAAGCCCTTTGTTGATAGAGTACATTGATTTTTCAAAGTTCATGTCAACATTCTTTGCTTTCAAATAAGCGATCTCTTCTTCCCGGCTCAATTTTAAATCCCTGATGGGAGTTATGATCTCAACTCCCGGAATCATAATATGAAAGATCATATCGAACCGCACCTGGTCGTTACCAGCACCAGTGCTGCCATGTGCTACCGCATCTGCATTTAATTCTTCTGCATGCTCCGCAATATGCAATGCCTGGCTCAATCGTTCTGCCGATACAGACAAAGGGTATGTATTATTTTTTAACACATTTCCATAAATAAGATAACGGATGATGCGTTCGTAATATCCTTTTATTGCATTTACGGTCTTATGCGTTTTTACACCCAGTTTATACGCATGAGTTTCTACCTGTTTTAACTCTTCAGGAGTAAAACCACCAGTATTCACAATAATGCTATGCACTTCATAACCCAGGTCTTCTGTCAGGTATTTTACACAATAAGAAGTATCTAAACCACCACTAAAACCTAAAACAACTTTTTTTGACATTGTATGTGAGGGGTTGATTTATAAATGAAATAAATGATGTAGCAATGATTTTGGTTTGGCTGCACCACCGTTTTTATCTTTTTTCATAAACGGACGTAACAATTTCCATTGTTTAAAACGCAATAAACGTTCAAATCCTTTTACATTTTCTTTAAAGAATTCTTTAGTTTCTTCCGGCTCGTAATGGTCTTTAGGATCAAACAGCATGGCTGTGCACATACAGTTCTTTCTCTCCTTACTCATCAGTATATCATAGTTCACACAGCTTTTGCAACCAGCCCAAAAGGCTTCGTCCTGTGTTAGTTCAGAATAGGTAACTGGCTCATAAC
>LNFM01012434.1_pt1 | contig 19234 bp, 18 predicted proteins | sample 596031 | NCBI WGS metagenome assembly LNFM01 (sample SAMN04254537, study PRJNA301005) | activated carbon metagenome | isolation source: dual media filters at the Ann Arbor, Michigan drinking water treatment plant | place: USA: Ann Arbor | reverse complement strand
GCTCGTAGAATTTCAGCCCGCCGACCACGCGGTAGGGCAGGCCGAGGGTGATGAGGCGTTCCTCGAAGCTGCGGGTCTGGAAGCCGGCGCGGACGAGGATGGCGAATTCGGAAAGTGGGTGGCCCTTGCGCTGCGCCTGCTCGATCCGCTCGCCGACCATGCGGGCTTCCTCCACGCTGTCCCATAGCGAGACGACGCGGACTTTCTCGCCCTCGGCGTCCTTGCGGCCGGCGCGCAGGGTCTTGCCGAGGCGGCCGGCGTTGCGGGCGATGAGGCCGGCGGCGGCGGCGAGGATGGGCTTGGTGGAACGGTAGTTGGATTCGAGGCGGACGGTGCGTGCGCCCGGAAAATCCTTTTCGAAGCGAAGGATGTTCTCGATCTCGGCGCCGCGCCAGGAATAGATCGACTGGTCATCGTCGCCGACGCAGCAGATATTTCGTTGATTCGGATCCTCGTTCTGCGCCAGCAGTCGCAGCCAAAGGTACTGGACGAGATTTGTGTCCTGGTACTCGTCCACCAGGATGTACCGAAAACTGCGGTGGTATTCGGCCAGGATGTCCGGGCGGGTGCGCAGGATTTCGGTGACGTGCAGCAGCAGGTCGCCGAAGTCGGCGGCGTTCAGCTCGATCAGCCGGCGCTGATAGGCCTCGTACAAGGCGCGGGCGCGGTTGTTGGCGTAGTCCGAATCCTCCGCCGGCGTGATGCGCGCCGGGGTCAGGCCGCGATCCTTCCAGCGCTGGATCACCGCCATCATCCCCTGGGCCGGCCAGCGTTTGGAATCGATGCCGCCGGCGGCCTCCATGATCTGCTTCAGCAGCCGCATCTGGTCGTCGGTGTCGAGGATGGTGAAGTTGGACTTCAGCCCGACGATCTCGGCATGCCGCCGCAGCATGCGGGCACAGAGCGCGTGGAAGGTGCCGAGCCACAGCCCCTCCGCCGGCTGGCCGAGGATGGCGGCGACACGCTCCCGCATCTCCTTCGCCGCCTTGTTGGTGAAGGTCACCGCCAGCACCTGCCAGGGGCGGGCGCGGCCGGTCATCAGCAGATGCGCGAAGCGGGTGGTCAGCACGCTGGTCTTGCCGGTGCCGGCGCCGGCCAGCACCAGCAGCGGGCCGTCCAGCGTCTCCACCGCCTGGCGCTGCTCCGGGTTCAGCCGGGCGAGGTAGTCCGGCTGGGTGGCCGGGACACTCACTGGCAGGACCCCACGGACCCCGCGGCGCAGATCCGCGCGCCGTCGGTCCAGGTCGCGCCGTCCAGGATCACGCCCGTGAAATCCGTGCCGCCCAGCATGGCCCCGGTCAGGTCCGCCTCCGTCAGATCGGCATTGTACAGCCGGGCGCGGCGCAGATCGGCGCGGACCAGCCTGGCGCCGCGCAGCGTGGCGCGGGTGAAATCGGCCTCCCGCAGCGTCGCGCCGGTGAAATCGGCACCGTTCAGGTTGGAGGAGACGAAGCGCACATAGGACCCCTCGACACCTGTCAGACTGGCGCCGACCAGCTGGGTGCGTTGCAGCGACGCGTCGCGCAACTGCATGTTGGCCAGGTTCGCACCGTTCAGGTCGCGCCCATCCAGGCTGCAGCGCCGCCAATTCACCCCGGGACCGGGCGGGTCCGTGCAGGCGGCGAGCGCCGGCGCGGCACCTGCCAGCAGGGCCACGACCATGATGGCGAGGCAAGACAGAGTTTGATGACGTCCGGGCACGCCTTGGATATAGAACACAGGTCGAACAACGCCAACCTCGGCCGCTTTTCCGTCACCTTGTTTTCCCTCACCCCGGCGCACAGGCATCTGCTTCCCCTTGGTCCGTTTTCTCGAATGGTCGGCCCGCCATGGCGGCGCCCTGCTGGGCTACGGTGTCTTCATCGGCGTGCTGGTGCCGCCGCTGGCGGCCGCCACGCGGGATGTGGTGACGCCGGTCGTCGCCTGCTTGATGACATTGGTGTTGTTGCGGGTCGATTTCGGCCAGGTGCTTGGTTATCTGCGCCGTCCGGTGCTGGTGGCGGCGCTGCTGGCCTGGGTTCTGCTGGCCTGCCCGCTGATCGTCTTCGCCCTGGTCTGGCTGCTGGGGGCGGAGGGGCCGCTCGCCGCGGCGGTGGTGATCATGGCCACCGGCTGCGCCGCCACATCCTCCCCGGCCTTCGCGCGGATGGTGGGGCTGGATGGGGAGATCTCGCTGGTGGTCGCGGTGCTGTCCACCCTGCTGATCCCCTTCACCGCGCCGCCTTTGGCGCTCGGGCTGCTGGGGATCGACCTGGCGATCTCCATGAGCGGGCTGATGGGGCGGCTGGCACTGGTGGTGGGGCTGCCGCTGGTGATTTCGATGGTGATCCGGCGGCTGGCGGGGCCGGTGCGGCTGGCGACCTATGGCCGCAGCGTCGATGGCGCGGTGGTGCTGCTGGTGGTGCTCTACGGCTTCGGCGTGATGGATGGGCTGCAGGCCACGATCCTGGCCGAGCCGCTTTGGGTGGCCGGCGGGGTGGCGCTGGCTTTCCTGGGTAATTTCGGGCTGAATTTGCTGACGGCGCTGGCCTTCGTGAAGGTGGCCGGCGCCCGGGTGGCGCTTTCAGCGGGCCTGCTCTCGGGCAACCGCAACATGGCGCTATACTTGGCGGTGCTGCCGGCGGCGACGGATCCGCGCATCCTGATGTTCTTCGCGCTGTGCCAGTTCCCGCTGTTCCTGTCGCCAATGCTGCTGCGCCCGATCTATGACCGGCTGCGGGCGCGGCTGATCACCTGACGGGGGCTCTTGCCACCGGTCGATTCGCGCCCTGCTATGGCGGCACGTCCCAATAAGGAATGGCTGCATGGCCTGGCCCGACCCCACCCGCCCCGGCGAGCCCGCCGACCCGTCCCGACCCTGGCATTGGGTGGCGCGGATGGAGGATCGCGCGCAGGCGCCGCTGCCGATCGGCTGGAACGGCGCGCTGCGGCAGTGGATGGTCTGGGATGGCAGCGCCGTGACGGCGGAGGACGCCGCGCGGCGCTTCACCTATCTCGGCCCCTGCCTGACCCCGGCCGAGACGGCGCAGGCGCTGGCGGCCCGGGCTTCGGAAGAACCCCGCGGGCTGGCGGCCCTCGCCGCCTCCGCCACCCCGCCGCCGCCGCCCACCATGGTGTTCCGCCGCGACGCGGTGCGGAACCACCTGCTGATTTTCGCCGGCACGCTGTTCGGCACGCTGTTCCTGGCGGAGTGGATTCTGGGCGCGCGATAGCGTTACGCCGCGATTTACCCCGCGTTCTGCTGCTGCACCCCCGCGGCGCGGGCGGCGGCGCCCCATTTTTCCATCTCCGCCTGCACGAAGCTCCGCGTCTCGTCGGGGTTGGAGGTCACCACCTCCGCCCCCAGAGCGCGATGCCGGGCCACGATTTCGGGGCGCATCACCGCGGCGGTGATCTCCCGGTGCAGCCGGTCCAGCACCGCGGCCGGCAGATTGGCCGGGCCCATCACCATGCCCCAGGTGGAGGCCTCGAACCCCGCGACCGTCTCCCCCAGCGTCGGCACATCGGGCAGTTGCGGGCTGCGGGTGGCGCCGGTGGTCGCCAGCGCCTTCAGCGTGCCGGCCTGGATATGCGGCAGCGCGGCCGGGACGGTGTCGAACATGATATCGACGCGGCCCGCGATCAGGTCCGGATGCGCCTGGGTGGAGCCGCGGTAGGGCACATAGGTCATCTCGATACCGGTCCGCTGGGCAAACAGCACCGGCGCCAGGCGCACCACCCCGCCCGTGCCGGCGAAGGTCACCTGCCCGGCCGGGCCGCGCCTGGCATGCGCCACCAGCTCCGCCGGGGTGGAGGGGCCGAAGCCACGCGCGGCGCAGAGCACCAGCGGGGTTTTCGTGGTCAGGCTGATGAAGGTGAAGTCGCGCATCGTGTCATAGGGCAGCCGGTAGAAGGCGGCGTTGATCGGATGCGAGACCGAGACGAGGGAGAGCGTGTGGCCATCGCCGGGCGCGCGCGCCACCACCTCCGTGCCGATGACGCCATCCGCGCCGGCGCGGTTTTCCACCGGCACGGCAACGCCCATGGCGGCCGCCATGGGCTCCGCGATCAGCCGCGCTGTGATGTCGGAGACACCGCCCGGCGTGTAGGGCACCACGATGCGCACGGGACGGGTGGGCCAGGTTTCGGTCCGGGTTCCCTGGGCGCGCGCCAGGCGGCTGCCGACAAGCAGGGCGGGCGCGGCCAGCAGGGCCGCGCGGCGGGTGGTCGTCATGGGCTTTCCCTCCACATCCGGTCTCACGCCGGTGCCGCCATGCTGAACCTGGCGACGGTGGAGGGGAAGCGCGTTTCGCGTCCGCGGGGTGGGCCTCAGGCCGCCTTGTTCGGCCGGGCGCCCAGCAGATGGGCGATGGCATAGGTCAGGTCGGCGCGGTTCATCGTGTAGATGTGGAACTCGTCCACGCCATTGGCCTGCAGCAGCCGCACCTGCTCGGCGGCGACCACCGCGGCCACCATCCGGCGGGTGTCGACATCTTCCTCCAGCCCCTCGAACAGCTTGCCCATCCAGGCGGGGACGGAGGCGCCGCACATGGCGGAGAACTTCTTCACCTGCGTGAAATTCGACACGGGCAGGATGCCCGGCACGATCGGCACGGTGATGCCGGCGGCGGCGCAGCGGTCGATGAAGCGGAGGTAGACGTCCGTGTCGAAGAAATACTGGGTGATGGCGCGGGTCGCGCCGGCATCGATCTTCCGCTTGAGGAAATCGAGGTCCGCCTGGGCGGAGGCCGCGGCGGGATGCGTTTCCGGATAGGCGCCGACCGAGATGTCGAAATCACCGATGCGGCGCAAGCCACGCACCAGGTCTTCCGCCTGGGCATAGCCACCGGGGTGCGGGGCATACTCGCTGGCCCCCGCCGGCGGGTCGCCGCGCAGCGCCACGATGTGGCGCACCCCGGCCGCCAGGTAGTCCCGCGCCACGTCATCCACCTCATCCTGGGTGGCGCCGACGCAGGTCAGGTGCGCGGCGGGCGTCAGGGAGGTTTCCTTGGCCAGTCGCGCGACCGTCTCATGCGTCCGCGTGCGGGTGGTGCCGCCGGCGCCGTAGGTGACGGAAACGAAGCGCGGCCCCAGCGGCTCCAGCCGCCGGATCGCGGCCCAGAGCGCGGTCTCCAGCGCCTCGTTCTTCGGCGGGAAGAACTCGAAGGACAGTTTCGGCGGCGGCATCTCGGTGGGCACGGGCAGGCCGGCCACGCGGGGGCCGGTCAACCAACGCTGCAACGTGCCGGGAAGGGCCATGTCCATCGGGTGGGTTCTCTCGCGGATTATTGGGGGGGCTGCCGGCACCGGGCGCGCCCCACCCTGCCAATGCTGGATGTCTCGGTACGTAACTTCATCGGCACCACCGTTTCGCCGGTGCCCGCACAAGCATATAAGGGTGGGATCGTGTCCCAGGAAGTCCTGGGTGTCGATGGCTGGGCAGCGCCCGGCCGCCTGCTTCCGGAGGTCGCCCGTTGATCCGCATCCGCCACGCCATCGCAGCCGGCACCACGCAGGCTCACAGCCGTACCAGATCCGCCCTGCCGTTCCTGGCCCTGGCCCTCATCTTCAGCCTCGGCGCCTGCGCCACCCGGCCGGATCCGGCCGATGCCGAGGCCGTGGCGGAATTCCGCGCCACCAACGACCCGCTGGAGCCGCTGAACCGCGGCGCCTATTTCGTGCATGATGGCATCGACACGCTGGTGCTGCGGCCGGCGGCGGAGATCTACCGCGTCTTCCTGCCGCCCGAGGTCCGCACGGCCGTGCGCAACGTCCTGGCCAATCTCCGCACGCCGGTGATCCTGGCCAATGACCTGTTGCAGGGCGAAACCCAGCGCGCCGCCACCACCACCGGCCGCTTTCTGGTGAACACCACGATCGGCATCGGCGGCATCTTCGACCGTGCCACGGATTTCGGCCTGATCGGCCACACCGAGGATTTCGGCCAGACGCTCGCGGTCTGGGGTGCGCCGGAAGGCCCCTATCTGTTCATCCCCGTGCTCGGCCCGTCCAGCCCGCGGGACGTGGTGGGCTTCGCCGGGGATACGGCGCTGAACCCGCTGACCTATACCGGCAGCGGCGAGACGTGGGAGGCGATCAACATCACCCGCACCGCCACCACCGCCCTGTCGACGCGCGAAGGTCTGATCGAACCGATCGACCAGGTGCGCGCTACCTCCCTCGACCCCTATGCCACGATCCGCAGCGCCTATCGCCAGCGCCGGGTGGTGGAGATCCGCAACGTGCCGACAGGAGCCGCGGCGACATCCGATTCCGGCCTCGGCTCCGGCATCCAGGGCCTGCGGCGCTAGGCGCGGCGGCCCGAGAAGGACAGACGCTTCCATGACAGCAAGCAACTTCGCCCGCCGTCCCCTCCTGCTCGGCACGCTCGCGCTGCTCGGCCTGGCCGGGACCGCCCGGGCACAGCAGATGGACAGCACCCGCGCTTCCAGCTTCATCGAGGCAACGGGACGCGAATTGGTGGCCGCCATCAATGCCGATGGCCCGGTGGGCGAACGGCGCGACCGCGTCGGCGCCATCCTGCGCCGCGCCGTGGATGTGGACGGCGTCGGCCGCTTCATCCTCGGCCGCTGGTGGCGCACGGCCAATGCCCAGCAGCAGCAGGAATATCTGCGGCTGTTCCAGGAAGTGCTGATCCGCAACCTGTCCTCCCGCTTCGGGGAATATCAGGGCCTGACCTTCACCCTGGGCCGCAGCCAGTCGCGGACCGAGGAGGATGTGCTGGTCGGCACCGTCGTCGAACGCGCCGGCAGCCCGGCCTTCGGCCTGGATTGGCGCGTGGCGGAAGTGGATGGCCAGCCCCGCGTGGTGGATGTGATCGCCGAAGGCACCAGCCTGCGGCTGACCACGCGCAGCGAATACAGCAGCGTCATCACCCGCAACGGCAACAATGTCGCGGCCCTGCTATCCGCCATGCGGCAGCAGATCACCCAGCTCGCCGCCCGCGAAGGCGCCTGACCGAACCATGACCGAAGCCGAGCCGACCGTTCTTCTGCGGCAGGAGGGGGCGGCCGGCACCCTTCTGTTGAACCGACCGCGGGCGCTGAACGCGCTCGACCTGGCGATGATCACGCAGCTCGATGCCGCCATCGGCCAGCTGCGGGACGATCCGGCGGTGCGGCTGGTGTTGCTGGAAGGCGCCGGCGGCAAGGCCTTCTGCGCCGGGGGCGATGTGCGCCGGATGCGCGAATTGGCGCTGGCCGGGGATGCGGCCGGGGTGCGGGCCTTCTTCGCCGGCGAATACGCGGTGAACGCCGCCATCGCGGCCTTCGGGAAACCCTGGATCAGCCTGATCGACGGCGTCTGCATGGGTGGCGGCATCGGCCTGTCCGTGCATGGCAGCCACCGCGTGGTGACCGACCATGCCCTGCTCGCCATGCCGGAGACGGCCATCGCGCTGTTCCCGGATGTCGGCACCTCCTACGTGCTGCCGCGCCTGCCGGGTGCGCTGGGCAAGTGGCTGGCGCTGACCGGCGCAAGGCTGCGGGGCGCGGAGGCGGTGGAAGCCGGGCTCGCGACGCATTTCGTGCCGCGGGACCGCCTGCCGGCGCTGCGCGCGGCGCTGCTGGAGGGCGAGGCCGGGGCGGTGGACCGTTTCGCCGAGCCCGTGGCGCCTGGCGCCATCGCCGCCCAGCGCCCGGCCATCGACCGCTGCTTCAGCGCCGACACCCTGGCCGGGATCCAGGCTGCGCTGGCGGCGGAGGACACCGATTGGGCGCGGGACCAGGCGGCGATCCTGGCCCGGATGTCGCCCACCAGCCTGGCCGTCACGCTGGAATTGCTGCGCCGTGGCGCAGCGTTGGACCTGGCCGGCTGCCTGGCCATGGAACTCGCCCTGACCGCCCCGGTCACCAGCCACCCCGATTTCGCCGAGGGTGTGCGCGCGGTGCTGGTGGACAAGGACAATGCGCCGCGCTGGGCACCGCCCGGCGATACGGCGGCCTTCTTCCTGCCTGGAGTGTGATCGTCCGAGGTGGACTCACCGAAGGACGTGACTCATACGACAAGACCCTAGGGCCTGTGGACAATTGGGCTGCGGGCGCGTCCGGCGATGGATAGCCATCGGCTCCGCTGTCTTCCTTCCCAGCACGAAAAATCCCTCGCCGGCCGCATCCCGGCCCCAACTGTCCACAGGCCCTAGCGCAGCTTGACGTCGATGCGGACGGTATCGCCCCGGTAGAGGCCGTTCGCCACCAGCAGCAGCGTGCCCTTCGCATCCAGCGCCACGCGATGCACATGCGCGATCGGCGCGTTCAGCGGCAGGTGCAGGGCGTCGGCGGTTTCCACATCGGCGCTGCCGATGGTCAGCGTCTGCCGGGCGCCGGCGATCTTCACGCCGGGAATGCTGGCCACCAGGCGCAACGCGGTCTTGGTGACCAGATCCTCCGGCGTCACCTTGGCGGACAGGCTCTCGGCCAGCCAGACATCGGCCAGCAGGAAGGGCTGGCTGTCCCGCCAATGGCGGCGCTTCAGATGGCGATAGAGCGGCGCGGGGTGGCCGATGCTGGGCGGCAGGCTGGCACCGGGCTGGCCCGGCGTGTCCGACAGGATCTCGATTCGCGCGCCTTCGCGGGACCGCAGCAGGCCGGTCCAATCCGTCTCCACGTCGCACCACAGGCGCTGCGGCGGGGTGGTGCTGACGAAGGTGCCCTTGGCGCGAAACCGCTCGATCAGCCCCTGTTCGGCCAATTGGTCCAGCGCCTGGCGGATGGTGGCGCGCGCCACGCCGCATTCGGCGGCCAGGTCATCCACGGTGGGAATCTGCGTGCCGGGCAGCCAGACGCCCGTCTCCACACGGTGCCGGAACAGCGTGGCGAGTTGCAGGTAGCGCGCGACGGCACTGCGGTTGAGGTCCGGCGTGGCGCCGGCCTTCCGGGTGGGGGATCGGCCGGAGGGCCGAGTCGGCGCTGCCTCGGTCCGGGTGCTGCTATGGGTCATGCGATATCCGGTCGGGTGCGCCGGACTGGGCGCATTAGTCCGAATCTACCGCAGCCGGCCGCCAGAGGGAAATGGCAGCCGCAGTTGCTGGGAGGGGGAGCGCCGGCTCAGGCGCCCGCGCGCATCACCTTCGGGATTTCTTCCCGGAACCGGAAGCGCAGCGCGGACCAGGTATCGTCCAGCGCCACCTGCGTCACCGGCAGCAGGCCCTCCGTGGTCAGCGGGTCCCAGCCATGGTCGCGGTCCAGATCCGATCGCACCGGCCCGGTCTTCTTCGGGTAGGCAAACCAGAGCCGCGCCCCGATGCCATAGAGATTGAGCGCGCGCGGCGCGATGGCGCGCAGCGCCACCTTGTCGGCGGCGAAGGCGAGAATCAGGTCGGCCGCAGCGGTCGCCCCATTTGGCAGGCCGAAGGTCATCCCCGGAGGGTTGCCCAAAACAGCGCAGGCCATGCCCGGGCGATAGCCAAGCTTGCGCGCTACCTCCCCGATTACGACACCCATTCGAATAGTTTCCGTCATGGAGTTGCCACTATTCCTGGGGTCTAGCGCATAAGCCGCCGGGGTGCAGCCATTCAATCGGCAGGGCCGCCCTGCGTTTTTCGGCGGTCGGACCTTCGCCTCCACGTATACTCCTTGCGGCGAGGCCGGCTGCCGTATCACTTCATTGCACGGTGCGCCCAAAAACATTGCAGATCGGTCACCGTCCGCCCGGGCGCAACACCGCCACAGCCTGCACCGTCGCGGTCACCACCGCATCCTCCGCCACCGCAACCGGCGCGGCACTGCCGGAGGAGCGCGCCGCCATCATCATCGGGCGCGGGCCGCCATCCGGCACATCGATCCGCACTTCCCGCAGTCCTACCAATTCCAGCCCCAGTTGGCCGGCCACCGCCGCGGCGCGGCGGCGCAGCGCCTCCAGCGCCAGGCCGGAGGCTTCTTCCTGTGCCAGCCGCGCCGTCTCCCGCCGCAACCGCCATTCGAGGGATGTCATGGCAAGGCCCTGGCCCTGCAGCGCGCCGGCCAGTTCCAGCAAAGCTGGGGCCGCCTGGCCGCGCAGCGTGATCGCCTGGCTGGCCTGCCAGGTCCGGGCCTCCTCCACCCGCATGGTCCAATAGCCGCCGGTCGAGACCTGCACACCCTCCACCGCCCGGGCGCGGGTGACGGCGGCGGCGATGCTGCGGTTCACCGCCTCCTGCGCCGCGGCCGCGGTGCCGGCGCGGGATTCGGCGCGCAGCACGGCCACCACCTCATCCGGCGCGCGGGTGACCTCCGCCGTCTCACCGAGATGCAGCAGGGTTTCGCTCAACCCGGCAGGCTGGGTGCCGGCAGGTTGGGCGAAGGCGGGCGGCGCGAGCAGGGTTGCGGCGAGCAGCAGGGCGCGAATCGGATGCAGCATACGGAAAACTCCTTTGGGCGCCGCAAGGCTTGCGGTTTCTTGCGGCCGGATGACGGCGAAACGGCGGAGAGCGATTGACGGACCCGCCAGGGGGACGGACGCTGGCGCATCCAGAACGGAGGCTCCTGCCATGCGTCGCCTTGCCCTCGCCGCCCTGCTCGGCGGCCTTTCCCTGGCCGGCCCCGCGGCGGCGAAGTCCTTCACCTGGGCCTTCAACGCGGATGTGCTGACGCTGGATCCGCACTCCTCCAACAACACCTTCACCAACACCTTCATGGGCAACGTCTATGAAGCCCTGGTGCGGCACAATGACCGCATCGAGATCGAGCCGGCGCTGGCCGAAAGCTGGGAGCGTACCAGCCCGACCGTGTGGCGCTTCGCCCTGCGCCGCAACGTGGTGTTCCACAATGGCGAGAGTTTTGACGCGGACGACGTGCTGTTCACCTGGGGCCGGGTGAATGGCCCAGGGTCGCTGGCGCGCGGGTTGTTGGGCGCGATCAAGGAAGTCCGAAAAGTCGACAGCCACACGATCGAGATCGAGACGCACCGCCCCTTCCCCATCCTGCTCGCCTCCATCACGCAGTTCTTCATGATGGATGAGGGCTGGTCGCGCGCGAACAATGCGGAGAACGCGGCCAATCTCTCGGCCCAGACCGAATCCGGCGCAACCCGCGTGGCCAATGGCACCGGCCCCTTCCGCATCACCGAACGCCGCCCGGATGAGCGCACGGTGCTGGAGCCGCATGCACGCTGGTGGGACACGCCCGTGCACAACCTGACTCGCGTGAACTTCCAGCCGATCCGCAGCGCGGCGACGCGCACGGCCAGCCTGCTCTCCGGCGCGCTCGACGCGAATGTGGAAGTGCCGCTGCAGGATATTCCCCGCCTGCTGCAGGACAGCCGCGTGCAGGTGATCGAGGGGCCGGAGCTGCGCACCATCTATCTCGGCTTCGACTTCGAGCGGGATGAGCTGCTGTATTCCGATGTGCGCGGCCAGAACCCGTTCCGCGATCGCCGGGTGCGGGAGGCGATCTACCGCGCCATCGATGTGAACGCGCTGCGCCGGACGGTGATGCGGGAGAAGGCCTGGATCGCCGGCATGATGGTGAGCCCCTTCCTCACGGGCGCGCCGGCCGATCTGAATGATCGCCTGCCCTATGATCCGGAGGCATCACGGCGCCTGCTGGCGGAGGCCGGCTTCCCGAATGGCTTCTCGGTCGGCATCGTCTGCCCGAACGACCGCTACGTGAATGACGAGCGCACCTGCCAGGCCGTGGCGGCCATGCTGGCGCGCGTCGGCATCCGGCTGCAATTGCAGTCCGAGCCGACCAACATCTGGTCCCGCCGCACGGCAACGCGCGACTTCTCCATGTACATGCTGGGCCATGCCGGGCTGCCGCTGGCGGATGCCTATTCCACGCTGAACGAGGTGCTGCGCACCAACACGCGCACCACCGGCGGGCTGAATTACGGCCGCTGGTCCAATGCGGAATTCGACGCGCTGGTGGCACAGGCGGCGGAAGCCGCGGATGAGACCAGCCGCCGCGCGCTGATCCGCCAGGCCTTGCAGATCGAACGGTCCGAGATCGCGCATATCCCGCTGTTCCAGCAGCCCATCGCCTGGGCATCGCGGCGCGGCATCGATCTGCGCCAGGCGCCGGACAACCGGCTGCGGCTTTGGTTGGTGAAGGTTGACTAGGCAGCCGCCCTGGCGCGCCGCGGACAAGGCGGCGCTGCGTCTGTTTCTGACACCTTCCGCCGCGCAGCTTTTCCGACGGCACCCGGACCGGGCCGGCTACTACCTGTTCCGGGAAGTCTGGCCGTTCGGGGATGTGTGGGAGGTGGCCGGCAACACGGACATGTCCGAGGCGGAGGTCTTCTTCACACCAAGGGACCGCGTCGGACTTGGCGATCTTCTGTTTCACCCCTGGGTCGCCATCGGCCTGGTCATCTGGTTCCTGCTGGACCGACGCAAATGGCTGAGACGGCATGCAAGCCGCGTATCCCGGGACTTGTGGCATCGCGCCACCCCGATTGACTGATGAGGATGACATGACAGACCTTCTGATCCGCGGCGGCGTCGTTATCACCATGGACGCCACGCGCCGCGTGCTGCCGGATGGCGCGGTGGCCATCAAGGATGGTCGCATCCTCGCCGTTGGCCCCACCGATGAGGTGGAGGCGGCGCATTCCCAGCCGAAGCAGGTGATCGAGGCGCGCGGCCGCGCCATCCTGCCCGGGCTGATCGACGGCCACGCCCATGCCGGCCACGGCCTGGTGAAGACCATGGGCAACAATGACAGCGCCGCCTGGATGGAGGCCTGCCGCATCATCTACACCCTCGCCTCCCCGCCCAGCTTCTGGCGGGCGGAGGCGAAGCTCGCGGCGTATGAAAGGCTGCGCTTCGGCGTCACCACCGGCGTCTCGCTGCTCGGCGGCGGCGACAGCATCGGCCGGGTCGACGACACCGCCTTCACCGATGCGCATGCGGAGGCGACGGAGGAAGTGGGCATTCGCAGCCTGCTGGTGCTCGGCCCGACCCGTCCGCCCTTCCCGCGCCCCTATGTCGGGCCGGATGGCGTGGAGCGTCCCGTCTCCTTCGAGCAGCAGCTGGATGTCATCACCGCCGGTGTGGATAAGTGGCACAACAAGGGCCGCGTGAAGGTCGCCACGCTGATGCCGGTGTATCGGGAAGCGAAGCACGACCCGGCGAAGGTGAAGGAGATCGAGCGCCAGGGGCATCTCGTGCGCGAAGCGGGCCGCTCGCGCGGCGCGCCCTTCCACCAGGACGGCCATCGCAGCGGCAGCATCGAGATGGCGGACCGCCTATTCGGCCTGCTCGGCCCCGATGCCTGGCTCAGCCACTGCACGGAGCTGACGGATGCGGATATCGACACGCTGGTGCGCACCGGCACGTCCGTGGTGCACAACCCCTCCGCCATCGCCGCCGTGCGCGGCTATTGCCCGGCGCCGAAGATGATCGAGGCGGGGGTCACGGTCATGATCGGCAGCGACGCCACGGCGCCGGACCGTTCGGGCGACATGTTCCGCCACATGTTCCAGTGCATCCGCTACCACCAGCGCCACTTCCGCGACGAGACGATGATGCCGCCAGGCAAGGCGCTGGAGATGGTGACCATCGACGCCGCGCAGGGCCTGGGCATGGGGCATGAGATCGGCAGCCTGGAAGTGGGCAAGAAGGCCGATGTCATCACCGTCGATCTCTCGGCGCCGCATATGGTGCCGGCGAACATGCCGGTGGCGCGCGTGGTCTACTTCGCCAATGGGCAGGACGTGCTGGATGTGGTGGTGGATGGCCAAGTGCTGATGCGCAACCGCACCTGCCCGCATCTGGACGGCACGGAGATCAGCACGGCGGCGTGGCGGGAGGCGAATGCGATGCTGGATCGCGCCAAGCTGCGCCACATGGTGGTGGAGAATCCGGGCTGGGGTCTCACCCGGCGCTGAAGCATTTCCAAGCCTTGCGGCTTCGCAAGGCGACTCGGAAAATGCGGAAGAACAGATAGCTAGACGCGGGCATAGTCCAGCCCGCGCGCCAGCCAGCAACCGACCGTGACGCCCGCCACAGCTCCGGCGGCGTCACGGCGGAAGGCCAGGGTCCAGTCGCCGGGCGGCGTGTGGTCCAGGGCGCGCCAGCAGGGCAGCGCCCAGAGGTCCGGGCCGATCGGCTCCAGCAGCTCCATCCGCCCCTGGCCGAGAAAGCCCGAAAAGCCGCCATAGGCCACGCCGCCGGCATCGCTCACCAGCAGATCGGCGTCGAGCTCGGCGCAGCGGTAGCGGCCGGCGATGTCGGTCGGCGCCTCGCCCTGGCAGGGGGTCAGCAGGCTGGACTGGTTTTCCTGCGGCCGGTCCATCCACAGCCCGTGCGGCGTCGGGCGCAGCCGGGTGCGGCCATTATCGGCGCCGCCATCGGCCCGCAGATCCAGCCGTTCCGCGCCATGGCCGAAGCGCAGCCGCAGCACGCCGGGGGCGGCGTGGTCGATCCGCACTGCCAGGCCGGTCTCCGCTTCGCGATAGGCGCCGAGCCAGTCCGGCGCGGGCAGGCTGGCATCGGCCAGCGGCGGCTGCGCGCCGAGGGTTGCGGCCAGCGCCTCCATCGCCGCGGCATGGGCATCCGACAGATGGTTGAACATCACCACCACGGAGATGCGATGCGCCGGCGCATACAGCCGATGGCTGCGCCAGCCGCGCAGCGCGCCGCCATGGCCGAGGATGGGCGTACCGAAGGCCTCGGCCCGGCCCAGCCCGAAGCCATAGGGCGCAGCGGCGCCATCGGCGAAGGCGACGGGCGCGGCCAGGCGGGCATGCAGGCTGGAGGGGTCGTCGCGCGTGGCGTCGATATGGCGTTCCCAGGCGATCATGTCGTCCAGGCTGGCGCCGAGGCCGGCATCGCCGGTCCAGATCACCCGGTTCACCGCGGCGCGGAAGCCGGCGGCCTGGCTGCCCTCATAGCCTTCGGTGCCATCCGGCATGGCGCGGGTCTCGGCGGCGAGGAAGGCGGTCTCCATGCCGACGCGGTCGAAGATGCGGGTGCGCAGCAAATCGGCGAAGCTCTCGCCCGTGATGTCCTGCAAGGCATCCGAGATCAGCCGGAAATTCTGGTTGCAGTAGGAATACCGGGTGCCGGGCGCGAATTGCAGGCTGGCGGTGCCGGCGATGACACGCGCGGCCTCCCCGTCGCCGAAGGCGGATTCGGCGGGCGCGCCGTGCAGCATGGCCACGGCCCAGTAGTCGCGCAGGCCGGATTGGTTATGCGCCAGCAGGCGAGTGGCCGGCGCCGCCTGGCCCAGCAAAGGCAGGCGGGCGCGGATCGCGGCGTCCAGCGCCTCCGGCGCGCCCACCGCCTCCAGCATCGCGCCGCAGGTGAATTGCTTGGTGATGGAGCACAGGCGGAACAGGGTGCGCGGCGTGAAGGGAATGCGGCGTTCGGCATTGGCATAGCCCCAGGCCTGGCGTGCCAGCACCGCACCGTCCCGCAGCACGGCGATGGCGCCGCCGGGACCGGGGTAGCGGCGCGGCAGGTCCCGCAGAACCTGGTCGAGACGATCGGACATCAACGGCTTCCCCACAGCACGAGCACCACACCGGCCACCACCACCAGCGCGCCCACCACATCGGCCCGCATCGCCTTCTCCCGCAGATAGAAGCGGCTGAAGGCCAGGGTGAACAGGATCTCCACCTGCCCCACCGCGCGCACCAGCGCCACCGGGGCCAGCGCGAAGGCGGAGAACCAGCAGGCGGAGCCCATGGCCGATAGCGCACCCACCTGCGCGCTGTCCCGCCAGGTGGCGAAGACGGCACGGAACTGCGTGGGTTCCTTCCAGGCCAGGTAGCTGCCCTGCATCAGCGTCTGGAGCGTGTTGATGATGACGAGGATCAGCAGCGCCTTGAAGATGACGTCCGAGCCCGGCATCTCCTGGTTCGCCATCTTGATCAGCACGCCCGTCACGCCGAAGCAGAAGCCGGCGCCGATGCCGCACAAGGCCGCCGGCTGCGTCACGCCGCGCAGCAATTCAGCCGGGCTGGTGCCGCGGCCCGCGAGCGAGAGGTACAGCACGCCGCCGACGCCGACCGCGATGCCGAACCAGGAGAACAGCGACAGATGCTCATTCAGCAGCAGCGTCGCGACGATGGCGGCCTGCATCGCCTCGGTCTTGGAATAGGCGGTGCCGACGGCGAAGTTGCGGTGCCCGAAGGCCATGATGAGCAAATTGGTGCCGAGGATCTGCCCGAATCCCCCCACCGCGCACAGCGCCAGCACCGGCCAGGTCAGCGGCGGCAGCGTGCCGCCGAAGATCGCGGCATAGAGGCCGAGGATCAGCAGCCCCATCGGCACGCCGTACAGATACCGCACCACCCCCGCGGCATTGACCGAAAGCTGCCCGCGCAGCTTCTGCTGCTGCGCGGTGCGCCAGCACTGGAACAGCGCCGCGGAGACGGTGAAGCCGATCCAGCCAGGTATCATGCGGTGGTTATCGACCTCGCCGCGGATCGAGCCAAGGGCGGCATGGGTGTTTCCGGCCGATCAGGCCGGATCGACCGGGCTGGCTGGCACGCCGGCGGCCTCGATCACCTCCGCCGCGGCGAACAGCACATCCTCCCGGTAGCGGCCCGCCAGAAGCTGCGCGCCCACCGGCACGCGGCCGACCAGCCCGGTGGTCACCACCAGGCCGGGCAGGCCCATCAGCGGCAGGCCGACCTGGGTCAGCTGGGCCTCCATCACCGCGCGGAACCGCTCCGGGCTGGAGACGTCGTCCTGGTCCGGGAAGGGAAGTTCCGCCGAGACGGGGGTGATCGCCACCGGGTAGCGCTCGAAGAAGGCCATCCAGGCGCGCACGAAGCCGGCGCGCTTCTGCAGGCCATCCATGAAGGCGTTCAGGTCCGGCGCCGGGCACAGCGCCTCCATCTGCGCGAAGATGAAGCTGGCATCCGGGTCCGCTTCCTCATGCAGGGCCGAGTTCAGGCCGCGGCGGCTTTCGGCCAGCCAGAGCATGGCCTGGATGGCGGCGGGCTCGCGCAAGGGCGGGCAGTCCACCTCCTCCACCACCCAGCCATCGGCCTCCAGCCGCCGCGCCGCATCGCGCAAGGCGGCCTCGACCTCCGGCACCGTGGCCATGCCTTCGGGGCGGATGCACAGCGCAGCGCGCTTTTCCACGGGCGGGCCGTCCTGGGCGGCATCGACCCACCAGGGGTCGCGCACATCGCGCTGGCTCATCGCCGCGAAGGACAGGCGCAGATCGGCGATGGTGCGCGCGATGGGGCCGGAAACCGCCATCAACTGCCCGCCCACATGCCGCTCCGCGCCCGAGGCATTCCAGGCCGGAATCCGCCCGAGCGTCGGCCGCAGCCCATGCACGCCGCAGGCATAGGCCGGGTAGCGGATGGAGCCGCCGATATCCGTGCCATGCCCCACCGCGCCAATGCCGGCCGCGACCCCTGCCGCCGCCCCGCCGGAGGACCCGCCCGGCGTGATGCCCGCATCGCGCGGGTTCTTCGTGTGCCCGTGCAGGCTGTTGCGGCAGAACCAGCGCAGGCTGAAGGCGGGCGTATTGGTCCGCCCGAGCAGCACCGCGCCCGCCTTGCGGAAGTTGGCGACCACCGGGCTGTCCTGCTGCGCCACCAGGTCCTTCTGCAGCCGCAGGCCGTTGGTGGTGGCATAGCCCATCTGGTCCGCATTGACCTTGATGGTGACCGGCACGCCGGCCATCGGCCCCGGATCCTCGCCACGCGACAGCGCCGCATCGATCACCGCGGCCTGGCCCAGCACATCCTCCGGCCGATGATCCACCACGGCGTTGATGGCGGGGTTCACCGCATCAAGGCGCGCCAGCGCATCCCGCGCCACCTCCGTCGCACTCACCTGGCGGCTTCGCACCAGGGCGGCGATTGCGGTGGCTGGCAGGCGCCAATACTCGGTCATGTCGCGACTTCCCCTTGCGTCGTGGTCAGGCTGCGTCGCAAGGGGAGGATGGTCAACCGCCGCCGAACACCGGCTCCCGCTTCGCCAGGAAGGCCTCGCGCCCCTCGGCGTGGTCGGCCGAGAGGAAGCACATGGTCTGCCAGTCCCGCTCCCGCTCCAGCGCCGCATCCAGCCCCTCGGCCAGCATGCGTTTCGTCAGCGCGATCGGCAGGGCGGCCTGGGCGGCCAGGCCCTGCGCCACAAGCTGCGCGGCGGCCAGCGCCGTGCCCTTCGGCACCACGCGATCGACCAGCCCGATGCGCTCCGCCGCCGCGGCGTCCATCGGCTCGGCGTAGAACAGCACCTGCCGGGCGCGGGCCACGCCGATGCGCGCCGGCAGGGTGAAGGGCAGGCCGAGATCGGCCATCAGCCCCACCTTGTTGAAGCCCGCCATGAAGCGCGCCTCGGCCGAGGCCACGATGGTGTCGCAGGCGCAGGCCACCGAAAGCCCCGCGCCGACGCACCAGCCCTCCACCGCGGCGACGATCGGCAGGCGCCCGCCGACCATCAGGCGGATGATGCGATGCGTGCGCCGCATCCTCTCCCGCCCCTGCTCCGCATCGCGCACATCCATGCCCGAAATATCGCCGCCCGAGCAGAAGGTGCCGCCCGCGCCGGTGATGACCACGGCGCGCACGGCGGTGTCGCCCTGCGCCGTCTCCAGCGCCTCGAACAGCTGCTCGCGCACCGGGACGGACAGCGCATTGCGCCGCGCCGGATTGTCGAGCGTCAGTGTCAGCACCGCGCCCGCACGATCCTGCACCACGCGCATCACCGGGGCGTCACTCATGCGTCGGTGTGCAGCACGGCGCCGGTCTGCGCCTGGAGATCGGCGAAGGACATCCCCTCCGCCAGGATCTCCCGCAGCACGAAGCCGCGGCCCTGCACCACATCGACCACGGCCAGGTTGGTGTAGATGCGCTGCACAGCGCCCGGCGCCGTCAGCGGGTAGCCGCAGCTCTCCACCAGCTTCGGCCGGCCATCCTTGGTGGTGTGGTCCATCACCACCCAAAGCCGCTTGGCGCCGGCGGCCAGATCCATGGCGCCGCCCACGGCGGGCGCGCTGTCATTCTCGCTGGTCGCCCAATTGGCGATGTCGCCATTCTCCGCGACCTCGAAGGCGCCGAGCACGCAGAGGTCGATATGCCCGCCGCGGATCATCCCGAAGCTGTCGGCGTGGTGGAAGAAGCTGCCACCGGGCCGCAGCGTGACCTGCTGCTTGCCCGCATTGACCAGCCAGGCATTGCCCTTCCCCGGCTCCGGCGCCGGACCCATGCCCAGAACACCATTCTCGGAATGCAGGATCACCTCCCGCTCCACCGGCACATGATCCGCCACCATCGTCGGAATCCCAATCCCGAGATTGACGAACCACCCCTCCGGAATGTCCCGCGCCACCCGCGCCGCCATCCCCTGCCG
>LNFM01009273.1_pt1 | contig 19234 bp, 18 predicted proteins | sample 596031 | NCBI WGS metagenome assembly LNFM01 (sample SAMN04254537, study PRJNA301005) | activated carbon metagenome | isolation source: dual media filters at the Ann Arbor, Michigan drinking water treatment plant | place: USA: Ann Arbor | reverse complement strand
GGGTCTTGCAAAAAGGTGAATGAGAGAATCGAAGAATGGTAGTCGAGAACAACGTGGCGCTCCAGCCGTATAACACTTTTGGCATCGTTGCCCGCGCGCAGCGCCTGGTGCGCGTGCGCTCCACGGACGACGTGCTGGCGCTGCTGGCCGAGCAGGAGGTGAGCACGGCGTCGGGCACGCCGCCCTTTGTGCTGGGTGGCGGCAGCAACCTGGTGATCACCGGCGACATCAAGCAGCTGGTCATCAAGGTCGAGATCAATGGACGGCGCCTGGTGGAAGAAACCGACAAGGGCTGGCTGGTGGAGGCGGGGGCCGGTGAAGACTGGCACGACTTCGTGCGCTGGACGCTGGAGCAGGGCTACCCGGGCCTGGAGAATCTGGCGCTGATTCCGGGCACGGTGGGCGCCTCGCCGGTGCAGAACATCGGAGCCTACGGTGTGGAGCTGCAAGACCGCTTCAGCGCGCTGGACGCGATCGACCTGCAGACCGGTCAGAGCTTCACGCTGGATGCCGCCAAGTGCGGCTTTGGTTACCGCGACTCGGTGTTCAAACACACGCCAGCCGGCGACAAAGGCCTGGGCCTGGCCGGCCGCGCGCTCATCACGCATGTGCGTTTCTGGTTGCCCAAGCCGTGGAAGGCGGTGCTGGGTTATGCCGACCTGGACCGCAAGATGGCCGAGACCGGCGTCTCGTCACCGAGCGCGCAGCAGATCTTTGACTGGATCTGCGCCATCCGCCGCGCCAAGCTGCCCGACCCGGCGGTGATCGGCAACGCCGGCAGCTTCTTCAAGAACCCCACCGTGTCCCGCGAGCAGTGCGCCGACATCATCGCGCGCGAACCCAAGGTGGTTCACTACCCCATGGCCGACGGCAGCATCAAGCTGGCCGCGGGCTGGTTGATCGACGCCTGTGGCTGGAAGGGCAAGGGCGTGGGCAGCGCCGGTGTGTACGAGCGGCAGGCGCTGGTGCTGGTGAACCGGGGTGGCGCCACCGGCGGTGAGGTGATGACGCTGGCCAAGGCGATCCAGACCAGCGTGTACGAGCGATTCGGCATCTTGCTGGAGACCGAGCCTGTGGTGGTTTGAAACCAGCTCAGCGAGATGCCCAGAACCCGAGATGCGGCTCCAGCATCTCGGCCTCCAGTGCAGGCACCGGGCCGATGACCTCGATCGCTTTTTGGCCCCGAGCCAGAACCTCGCGGCAAGGCAAAGACAAGGTGGGGTTCTCTTCATGGCTGCCAGTGATTGCCCGCAGAGCCTCTTCACTCGCCCCATAAACCACCCGCCCGATGTTGGCCCAGTAAACCGTGCCGGTGCACATGGCACACGGCTCGAAGGTGGTCACCAGCGTGCAGCGCGCCAGGTACTCGCCGGGCCAGTTGGCTGCTGCCGTGCGCGCCAGCGTGGATTCGGCATGGTTCACCGTGTCGATGTTGCCTTGCTCGGCCAACACCGTTTCGCCATCGGGGGCCACGAGCAGTGCACCAAACGGGTGGCGGCCCATGCTGGTTGCGCGGCGTGCCACCTCGTTGGCGCGTCGCAGGTGCTTCTCGACCTGATCGGCGTTCATGCGTTCTGCGAACCCCGGTGCGCCCAACCTGTGGTGTGCTTCTCGATCCAGCTGAACAGCTCGTACATCACCATCGCCATCGCACCCACCACCAGCAGACCACTGAACGCCAGACCCATCTGCATCGACGAACCGGCGGAAATCAACAGGTAGCCGATGCCTTCGTTCGACGCCGTCATCTCCGACACCGTGGTGCCCACAAACGCCAGCGTGATCGCGACCTTGAGCGAACCGAAGAAGTAGGGCATGGAGCGCGGCAGGCCGACCTTGGTCAGCACGTCCCAGCGCTTGGCGCCGAGCACGCGCAACACGTCTTCGAGCTCGGGCTCCAGCGTGGCCAGACCGGTGGCGATGTTCACCATGATCGGGAAGAAGCTGATGAGGAAGGCCGTGAGGATGGCCGGGCCCACGCCGATGCCGAACCACACCACCAGGATGGGCACAAACGCCGCCTTGGGCAGGGCGTTGAAGGCCGTCATGAGCGGGTAGACCGCCGCGTACGCCAGGCGCGAGCTTCCGATGAGGAAGCCCAGCAGCACACCCACCACGATGGCGATGCCGAAGCCGGCCATGGTCACCCAGTAGGTGCGCCAGGCGTGGCCGAGGATGGTGGTCTTGTGCTCGAGCGTCTGTTCCCAGATGCGTGAGGGGCTGGGGAAGATGAATTCGGAGACACCGAAGCCGCTGGTGATCACTTCCCAGAGGACGATGATGGCCAGCAGCAGCAGAAACGGCGACCAGCGCTCCATCTGTTTCTTGTTCAGGTTCATGGCGTGGGTCCGTTCACTGGTTGACGGGGGTGCGCATGGCGCCGATGTGGCCGCGCAGTTCGAGCACGATGTCGGAGAACTCCTTGGTGTAGGTCACCTCCAGGTCGCGCGTGCGCGGAATTGGAATCTCGCGCTGCACCACGAAGCGGCCCGGGCTCTTGCTCATGCAGTACACGGTGTCGGCCAGAAAGACCGATTCGCGCAGGTCGTGCGTGACCAGGATGACGTTGAAGCGCTGCGCCTCCCACAGGTCGCGCAGCGTGCACCAGAGTTCTTCGCGGGTGAAGGCGTCGAGCGCGCCGAAGGGCTCGTCGAGCAGCAGCATCTTGGGCTCGTGGATCAGCGCGCGGCAGATGCTGGCGCGCTGCTGCATGCCGCCAGAGAGTTCCCACGGAAACTTCTTCTCCATGCCACCCAGGCCCACGCTGGCCAGCAGCCGGCCGGCACGTTCCACGTATTCCTTGCGCCGGTCCTTGAACTGGCTGCGGTAGGGCTCCACGATCTCCAGAGGCAGGAGCACGTTGTCCAGCGTGGTGCGCCAGGGCAACAATGAAGGCGCCTGGAACGCCATGCCCGAGATCTTCAGCGGACCGGTGACCGGCTGCCCGTCAATGCGGATCTTGCCCATGCTGGGCATCTTCAAGCCGGTGGTGATTGCCACAACCCGACGGGCCAACGATGGCAATGAACTCACCCTGCTTGACCTTGAGGTTGATGTCCTCCACGGCGAAGGTGTTCTTCGCCAGCAGGTCGTCGTTGTAAGCCAGCCAGACCTGGTCGAAATCGACGAAGGGTTTGTCACTGGCGGTGGCTGATGGCGGGGCGTTTTGCATGAAGGGTTCCTGAAAAAAGGCCAGCCACCGCAAGGAGGCTGGCCCGTTCGCTGGCGCTGGGCCTGTTACTTCTTGACGGGTGGCAGCACGTTCAGTTCGGCCGCGGTCGGCAGCATGGAACCGTTCCAGACCTTGGACGGATCAACACGGGTCTTGGTGCCGTATGCGTCGGAGACTTGGGAGGCCATCAGCGCCAGGCGGCCTGGCACAACCTGGCCAAAGCCCTCCTTGCGCGCGTCAGGGCTGGCCACCACGGCGTCAATGGCCAACTGCAGGCGACGCGTCTCCAGTGGCACATTGATGATGCCGTCGCGGGCTTTCACGGTCTCGATGGCGGCGGTTGGGTTGGCCATCACGTCCTTGGCGCCTTTGGCGAAGGCGGTGAGGAACGCTTTCACGGCCGCCGGGTTCTCGGCAATCATCTTGGGCGAGGCGATGATCGCGTTGCCATACAGCTTCACGCCGTTGTCGGCGTAGTTCATGATGACCACGTCTTCAGCCTTCACGCCACGCGCTTCCAGGTTGAGCAGCGATGTGAACGAAAAGCCGGTGATGGCGTCGATGTCGCCGCGCACCAACATGGTTTCGCGCAGCGGCGGGTCCATCGAGGTCCAAGCCACGTTGCCGATGTTGTTCGCTTTCTGGAAGATCGGGAAACCCTTGCGGCCAGCGTCGAACACGGGAGCGCCGAGCTTCTTGCCGTTGAGATCAGCCGGCTTGGTGATGCCGCTTTTCTTGAGTGCCAGCACCGCAGCTGGCGTGTTGTTGTAGACCATCATCACGGCCACCGGCTTGTTCGGAGCATCCGGGTTGTTGGCGTGAAATTCCATGAGTGCCGCCATGTCGGCAAAGCCCATGTCGTAGGTGCCAGAAGCCACGCGGGTGACGGTACCGCCCGAGCCGTTGCCGGAGTCCACCGTCACGTCCAGCCCGGCTTGCTTGAAGTACCCCTTGGCTGCGGGTTGCAGGAACAGGGCCGCGGGGCCCTCAAAGCGCCAGTCGAGCTGGAACTTGATGGCTGTCTGCGCCTGGGCGGTGCCCATGGCGGCCAGAGTGGCCAGGGCGGCGGCGGTCTGGAAGAAGTGGCGTTTGTTCATGGGTTCTCCTGTGGTGTGAGGAATTGCAAGGGTTGGTGCGTGGAGCGCCCAGGCATGGTTCTGCATCAGCAATAAGGGTGCCAGCAGTGCTTACCCTTGGAACGGTACGTTGGGGGCTTTTTGAACACAGAATGTGTATACAGATTCTGATTTGCAATGGCGTGGGCGTCCATATCGGTAACCCTGAATGGTGTGCACCAACTTGGCGCGCACCGTTGTGGGGTGATTCTGCCCATGAAAAAGGCCCCGGTGGGGCCTTTGTTTGAAGGGTGCGGAGGGGTTCAATGGGCCTCGGCCTGTTTGGCGGCGTTGACCGCGGCTGCGGTGTCGCCTCGGCTGCCGTTGAAGAACAGGTTGAGCAGGACGGCGCTGAGGGACGCCAGCAGGATGCCCGACTCGATGAGCGGGTGGATGGCGTGGGGCATCCACTGCTTGAAGTTGGGCGCCACCAGCGGGACCATGCCGAAGCCAATGGACACGGCCACGATGAAGAGGTTGTTGCGGTTGCCCTTGTAGTCGACGTTGGCCAGGATGCGGATGCCGAACATCACCAGACCGGCACCGCCGAGCACGAAGGTGGGCAGCGACTCGACCAGCGCCGCCATCTTGGGCAGCAGGCCGAGCACGATGAGGATGACACCGCCGGCCACGCAGACGAAGCGGCTCTTGACGCCGGTCACGCCGACCAGGCCGACGTTTTGCGAGAAGCTGGTGTAAGGGAAGGTGTTGAAGATGCCGCCGATCAGCGTGCCCAGGCCGTCGGTGCGAAGGCCGGCGGTGAGCGCCTTCTGGTCGATCTTGCGGTCGGTCATGTCGCCCAGCGCCAGGAACATGCCGGTGGATTCGATCATCACCACGATCATCACCAGGCTCATGGTGAGGATGAGGATGGGATCGAAGATGGGGGTGGCGATTTCGAACGGCAGCACCAGGTCGAACCAGTGGGCCTTGCCCACCTTGTCAAAGTTCATGAGGCCGGCGGCGGTGGCAATGACACCGCCGATGACGATGCCCAGCAGCACCGAGATGTTGGCGATGAAGCCGCGCGCGAACTTCGCGATGAGCAAGATGGCGGCCAGCACGATGGCGGCGATGGCGATGTGCGGCATCTGTGCGTAGGCGGGGTTGGGCACGCTGCCCACGATGGCCAGCCCTTTGGGCACCTCGGGCACGGAACCGCTGGCGGATGCCTGCTTCACCGCGTCGAGCCACTGCAGGTGCTCGGGGCTGGGAATGCTGGGGGCGGTGGGGCCGAAGGGGTTGCCGAAAATCCAGTTGATGCCGATGCGCATGAGGCTGATGCCGATCACCGCGATGATGGTGCCGGTGACGACCGGGGGAAAGAAGCGCAGCATGCGGCTGACGATGGGCGCGATGAGGATGGAGACCACGCCAGCACCAATGATCGCGCCGAAGATGAGCCCTGCACCCTGCACGCCGGGGTTGCTGTTCGCCATGGCCACCATGGGTGCCACCGACGCGAAGGTCACGCCCATCATCACCGGCAGCTTGATGCCGAACCACTGCGTGGCACCGAGGGCCTGGATCAGCGTGACCAGGCCACAGCAGAACAGATCGGCTGAGATCAGCATGGCCACCTGTTCGGGGCTGAGCTTGAGCGCGCGGCCCACGATGAGTGGCACGGCAACCGCGCCGGCATACATGACCAGCACGTGTTGCAGGCCAAGGGCAGTGAGCTTGCCCGGGGGCAGGACTTCATCAACGGGGTGGACAGTGGTGGACATGGATGTCTCCTTGAATGCATGCAAATGTGTATACAGTTTATGTGTACGTTCGGATGAGGGAGCTAGGGGAAACCCGGTTTCTGATGGATGGTTCGATGCAGCTTTGCTGGCGCGCTCGCGCGGTGCATGAACGAAAAAAAAGGGACGCCGTGGCGTCCCTCTGCATGCCCACCGCTGGGACTCAGGTTCTGGGCACGCCCCGCGCACTGGCCGCTGCCAGCGCAGTCATGTTGAGCACACGCCGAACCGTCGCCGCCGGCGTGAGGATGTGCACCGTGCCCGCCGAGCCCATGAGGATGGGCCCGACCGTCACACCGCCGCTGGCTGTGGTCTTCATCACGTTGTAGAGGATGTTGGCCGCGTCCAGATTGGGGCAAATGAGCAGGTTGGCCGAGCCCGTGAGCGTGGTGTCGGTCAGGTAGGCGCTGCGGATCTCGGGCTGCAGTGCCGCATCCCCGTGCAGCTCGCCGTCGCACTCGATTTCGGGGTGCGCAGCCACGAACAGGTCGCGGGCGTGCGCCATCTTGCGGGCCGACGCCCGCTTGCTGGACCCATAGCTGGAGTGCGAGAGAAACGCGATCTTGGGTGGCAGACCGAAGCGCTGCACCTCCTGCGCCGCCATCCAGGCGATCTCGGCCAGCTCTTCGGCGCTGGGCAGCTCGTTCACATACGTGTCGGCGATGAAGATCGGGCCACGGTCGGTCATGAGAGCGTTCACCGAGGCATACAGCCCTGCGCCTTCGCGCCGGCCCAGCACGTGGTCGATGCGTTCCAGGTGCGTCATGTAGCCGCCCACCAGTCCGCAGATGAGCGCGTCGGCATCACCCAGCGAGACCATGAGCGATCCGATGATGGTGTTGGAGCGGCGCACCGCCGCCTTGGCCACTTCGGGAGTGGCGCCCTCGCGGCCCATGAGCTGGTGGTAGTGCTCCCAGTACTGGCGAAACCGCGGATCGTCCTCGGGGTTGACGTTCTGCACGTCCTGCCCCAGCTTCATGCGCAGACCAGCTTTGGCAATGCGCGCCTCGATCACCGCCGGGCGGCCGATCAGGATGGGCACGGCGAGCTGGTCGTCGATCGCCATCTGTGCGGCGCGCAGCGCGCGCTCGTCTTCGCCGTCGGCGTAGGCCACGCGCGCCTTGTTCGGCAAGGCCTTGGCGGCATGGAAGATCGGCTGCATCAGGATGCCGGTCTGGTACACAAAGCGGCTGAGTTCCTGCCGGTAGGCCTCCATGTCCTGGATCGGTCGCGTGGCCACCCCGGAGTCGGCTGCGGCCTGCGCCACAGCCGGCGCAATGCGCAGGATCAGGCGCGAATCGAACGGCTTGGGGATGATGTAGTCGGGGCCGAAGCTGAGGTCTTGCCCGGCATAGGCGTTGGCCACTTCCTCGCTGGTTTCGCTCTTCACCAGATCGGCGATCTGGCGCACGCAGGCCAGCTTCATTTCTTCGGTGATCCTGGTGGCGCCACAGTCGAGCGCGCCACGGAAGATGTAGGGGAAGCACAGGACGTTGTTGACCTGGTTCGGGTAGTCGCTGCGGCCGGTGGCGATGATGCAGTCGGGCCGCACGGCCTTGGCCAGCTCGGGCCGGATTTCGGGCTCGGGGTTCGCCAGCGCCAGGATGATGGGCCTGGGGCCCATGGTCTTGACCATCTCGGCGGTGAGCACGCCGGGCGCCGAACAACCGAGGAACACGTCGGCGCCGTTGACCGCATCAGCCAGGGTGCGCAGCGTCGTCTTTTGCGCGTAGCGCGCCTTCGAGTCGTCGTAGCCACCGGGGCGGCCTTCGAAGATCACGCCCTTGGAGTCGCACACAAAGATGTTCTCGCGCGCCACACCCAGGCCCACCATCACGTCCAGGCAGGCAATGGCGGCGGCACCTGCACCGCTCACCACCAGCTTCACCGCGCCGATGTCCTTGCCCACCAGCTCCAGGCCGTTGAGCAGTGCGGCGGCCGAGATGATGGCCGTGCCGTGCTGGTCGTCGTGGAACACCGGAATGCCCATGCGCTCGCGCAGCTTCTTCTCGATGTAGAAACACTCGGGCGCCTTGATGTCTTCGAGGTTGATGCCACCCAGCGTGGGCTCCAGCGCGGCAATGATCTCGACCAGCTTGTCCGGGTCTTTTTCATCGAGCTCGATGTCGAACACATCAATGCCGGCGAACTTCTTGAACAGGCAGCCCTTGCCCTCCATCACCGGCTTGCTGGCCAGCGGGCCGATATCGCCGAGGCCCAGCACAGCGGTGCCGTTGGTGATCACGCCGACCAGGTTGCCCCGGCTGGTGTACTCGGCCGCCAGCCTGGGGTCGGCCTCGATGGCGAGGCAAGGGTAGGCCACGCCCGGGGAGTAGGCCAGCGAGAGGTCGCGCTGGTTGGTCAGGGGCTTGATCGGGTTGACGGAAATCTTGCCGCGGCGCGGCAGGCGGTGGTATTCAAACGCGGCGTCGCGCAGCGCTTCTTCGGCGGGTGTCATGTTGTCTCCTGTGCCGTTGTTGTGAATTTCATTGTGCCCCCGGCCAGGGCTCGCGCCATTCGGGTTTCAGCCGGGGTGCAGCAGATCGTGCAGCGTGCGTGCAATCACCTTGGTCGCACGCCGCAGGTCTTCGAGCACGAGGTTTTCGTCGGCCCGTTTGGCGTTCGATTCGCGCACCGTGCGCGGGCCCGCGCCGTAGATCACACCGGGGATGCCGTGCTCGCCGTAGATACGCACATCGGTGTAGAGCGGCGTGCCCACGGCGGGAATGGCTTCACCAAAAACGGCCTGGCCATGTTTCTGGATCGCTTTCACAAGCGGCTGGTTGCCGGGCAAAGGCTTGAGCGCTCGCGCCAGCAGGATGCGCTTCACATCGACGCCGATGGCGCGGCCGCCACGCGGCGGATGGAAGCTGGCAGCGGCATCGGCGATGGTGCGGCGCAGCGCGGCCTCCACCTCGGCCGGGTCTTCCTCGGGGATCATGCGGCGGTCAATGCGCAGCACCACCTTGCCGGGGATCACATTGGTGTTGGTGCCCCCTGTGATCTGGCCGATATTGAGGTAAGGATGGGTGATGCCTTCAACATTCGACGTGATCTTCAGATAGTCAGCGTTGAGGGCGTAGAGCGCGTTCAGGATGTGTGTGGCGCCTTGCAGCGCGTCGGTGCCACTGTCCGGAATGGCGGCGTGCGCCATGTCGCCGTGCACCGTCACTTCGAGTTGCAAGCAGCCGTTGTGCGCCACCACCACCTGGTAGCTGAAGCCGGCGGCGATCATCAGGTCGGGCTTGGTCAAGCCCTTCTTCAACAACCATTCCGGGCCCACCTCGCCGCCGTATTCCTCGTCGTAGGTCACGTGCAGTTCCACACCGCCGGCGAGCTTGGCATTCAGCGATTCGAGTGCGCGAATGGCAAAGGTGAAGCTGGCGATGTCGCACTTGCTCACGGCGGTGGCGCGACCGTAGATCCTGCCGTCCACGATCTCGCCACCGTAGGGGTCGTGCGTCCAGCCTTCGCCGGGTGGCACCACGTCGCCGTGGGCGTTCAGCGCAATGGTCTTGCCGGGGCCATAGGGCCTGCGCACGATCAGGTTGGTGATGCTCTGCAGGCCGGCGGCCTGCACTTCGCTCGCCGGCACGGCGTGTTTCTCGGCCGTCAGGCCCATGGCGGCCAGCAGCTCGGCGGTGCGCTCGGCGTGCGGTGCGTTGTTGCCGGGCGGTGTGTCGGTGGGCACGCGCACGAGCTCTTGCAGGAAGCGCACTTCCTCGTCGAAATGGGCGTCGATCCAGGCATCCAGTTGTTGTTCTGTGGTCATGGGGTTCAGTTCTTGTGTTCGGAGGCGAGTTGTTCGAGCAGGTGCGAGAAGGCGTTGACGCACAGCTCAATGTCGTCGCTGGTGGTGGATTCCAGCGGGTTGTGGCTGATGCCGCTGTTGAGGCCACGCACAAACAGCATGGCTTGCGGCATCACCTCGTGCAGCTTCATGGCGTCGTGGCCGGCACCGCTGGGCATGCGGTGCAGCGGCACACCCAGGGCGTTCACGGCGTTCTCCCAACGGGCCTGCCACGCGGGTTCGCTCGGGGCAGCGGCTGCGCGCATGGTCTCTTCCGTGGTGAGGCCGATGCCGCGCCGCTCGCAGATGGCGCGCAGCTGCGCGAGGATGTCGCGCTCCAGCGCGTCGCGCTGTGCACTGCTGGGCGCGCGCAGATCGAGCGAGAAGCGACAACGACCCGGTACCACGTTGATGGAGCCGCCCGGTACCTGCAGCATGCCGATGGTGGCGACCGAGTCGCCATCGGCGCTGGCTCGTTGCTCCGCGTAAAGCGCGAGCTCGGCCACCGCGCTGGCGGCGTCGCGGCGGCGGCTCATGGGCGTGGTGCCTGCGTGGCTGGCCATGCCGATGGCCTCGCACTGGTAGCGCACGCTGGCGTTGATGGAGGTGACCACGCCCAGTGGCAGATCCATTTCGTTGAGCACGGGTCCTTGTTCGATGTGTACCTCGACAAAGCCCAGGTACTTCGCTGGGTCGCGTTTCAGCGCTCCGATGGCTTGCAGCGTGGCAGGCAGACCCGCGTGGAGCATGGCATCCCGCATGGTCACGCCGTCGGCGTCGCGCTGGTCGAGCCAGGCCGGGTTGAAATGGCCCGTGAGCGCGCCCGAGCCCAAGAAGGTGGCCTTGTAGCGTTGGCCTTCCTCTTCGGCAAAGCCCACCACCTCGATGGCAAACGGCAGGCGTATGCCGGCCGCATGGAGCTGCTTGACGCAGGCCATGGGCACGAAGATGCCGAGGCGCCCGTCGTACTTGCCGCCGTTGCGAACGGTGTCGAAGTGGCTCCCGGTGAGCAATGCAGGCGCCTCAGGCGTAACCCCGTGGTAGCACCCCACCACGTTGCCCACCGCATCAATGCTCACCTCATCAAACCCGCACGCCCGCATGCGGGACGCGATGTCGGCAGCACACGCCCGGTGTGCATCGGTCAGGTAGGTCACCGTGAGCTCGCCGCGTTCGGCGAAACCGGGGTCGCTGTGGCGCGCCAGGTCTTCGTGCCAGTCCCACACCTCGTTGCCGAGCGCTGGCGTGAAGCCGAACTTGTCGTTGAGCCGAATCTCGGCGATGCGATGGATGTGGCGCAGGCACTCGCCGCGTTCAAAGTCCACCGGGTTGCCCAGGCGGCGCTCAACCGTGGCGATGATCTCGCGCTTGGACAGGCCTGTACCGCGCGGTCCGCGCACCGCCAGGATGAACGGAAAGCCGAACTTCGCGATGTACTGCGCGTTCAGCCACTGGATGTGCGCGAGCTCGTCGGGCGTGCAGTTCGTCAGGCCCGCCTTTTGCTGCTCGTTGGTCGATTCAGCGGTGAGCGACTGGCTCACCATGGCCTTGCCCGCGAGCTCGGGATGGGCGCGGATGAGGGCCAGTTGTTCGTCCAGGCTGGCGTTGGCCAGCACCGTCACCATGGCATGTTTGAGCGACGCCAGCGAGGAGAAGGGCCGCTGTGCCAGTGCCCTCTCGGCAATCCACGGCGAATGTTCGTACAGGCCGTCGAGCAGGTGCAGCGCCTCGGCGGGCGTGGCGCTGTTGAGTTGTTGCAGGGTGATGGTCATGGCTCAGGCGGGTGCCGGGTGGTGCTGCCGCCAGTGGCGGGCGATGTCGATGCGCCGCGCTACCCACACATGGTCGTGTTGCGCGATGTGGTCCAGAAAACGCTGCAGTGCGGTGATGCGACCGGGGCGGCCGAGCAGGCGGCAGTGCATGCCGATGCTCATCATTCTGGGACGGTCCATGCCGGCCGGGTCACCTTCTTTGTAGAGCACATCGAAGCTGTCCTTGAGGTACTGGAAAAACGGGTCGGCGTACGAGTAGCCCTGGGGCAGCGCAAAACGCATGTCGTTGCAGTCCAGCGTGTAGGGCACGATGAGCTGGCGGGTGTCGCTGCCGTCGGTCTTGCGGACCTTCATCCAGAACGGCAGGTCGTCGCCGTAGTAGTCGCTGTCGTATTCGAAACCGCCGAAGTCGGCCACGAGCCGGCGCGTGTTGGGGCTGTCGCGGCCGGTGTACCAGCCCAGCGGCCGGCTGCCGGTGAGGGTTTGCATGATCTGCATGGCCTGCGCCATGTGCGCGCGCTCTGTCGCCTCATCCACGTTCTGGTAGTGGATCCATTTGAGGCCGTGGCAGGCGAACTCGTGGCCGAGTTCTTTCAGCGCGGCGGTCACGTCGGGGCAGCGCTGCAGTGCGGTGGCGACACCAAAGACAGTCAGCGGCAGGCCGCGCTGCTCGAACTCGCGCAGGATGCGCCACACGCCCGCGCGCGAGCCATATTCGTAGATGCCTTCCATGCTGATGTGCCGCGCGGCATAGGCCGCGGGGTTGAACATTTCCGAGAGGAACTGCTCTGACGCGTCGTCCCCGTGCAGCACGCTGTTCTCGCCGCCTTCCTCGAAGTTCAGCACGAACTGGACGGCGATGCGCGCGCCCTTGGGCCAGCGGGCGTGGGGAACTTCGCGGCCGTAGCCCAACAGGTCTCGTGGGTAGGGCAGGGTCGAGTCGTAGGTCATGAAAGCGCCATGGAAATGTCGTTCGTGGGCAGCTTGCGGTCGAAAGTCAGGTTCTCTTCGACGTGCTGCAAGTGTTCATTCATCAGGCGCACGGCCAGTTCCTCGTCTCGCGCGGCCAGCGCTTTCACGATCTCGGCGTGTTCATCGTTCGAATGCTCGGCGGCCTGGTTGCTCTGGTACATGAGCGTGATCAGTGCACAGCGCGAGATGAGTTCGCGCAGCATCTCGGCCAGCACTTGATTGCCCATGAGCTCGGCCATGCGCACGTGAAAGTCGCCCAGAAGTTCGGTGCGCCCGGCCACGTCTTCGTTGTTCACCGCGAGCTTTTCCTGGGCGACGTGTTCGCGCAACGCCTTGATCTTGGCGTTGGTCACGGTCTTCACAAAGGCGCGTGTCATTTCTGCCTCGAGCATGCGGCGCACGGCAAACACCTGCTGCGCTTCTTCCACCGACGGTGCGGCCACAAAGGCACCGCGCGCGGGTTCCAGACGAATCAGCCGGTTCTGCGAGAGCTGGAACAGCGCCTGGCGCACCAGCGTGCGGGACACCCCGAAATGGTCGGCGAGCTTTTGTTCAGCGAGTTTTGTGCCCGGGTGCAGGCGGTGCTCGACGATGGCCCGGGTGAGCGACTCGACGATGTGAAGGGTGCTGGAGGTTTCCATGGATTCATCATATCCAGAAAAACAAAAAGTGTATACACTTTCAGTCGACCGCAGACTTTTGAAAGATCATCATGGGATTGAGCACACACGTTCTGGACACCATGCACGGCTGCCCTGCAGCGGGCATGCAGGTGGAACTGCACACCACACAGGACAACCAGACCACGCTGGTCAAACGCTTCACACTCAACGCCGATGGCCGCAACCCCGATGGGCCTCTGTACGACAACGCGAGCTTGAAGGCGGGCACCTACCGGCTGGTGTTCGATGTGAAGGGCTACTTTGCAGCCAAGGGCGTTGTATTGCCCGAGCCCAACTTCCTCAACCGGGTCTCGCTCGACTTTGGCGTGGCGCACACCGATCAGCACTACCACGTGCCGCTGCTGGTGAGTCCGTGGAGTTACTCCACCTACAGGGGGAGTTGAGCTGCCTCAAAGAAGAAACCCGCCTTTCGGCGGGTTTCTTTCATTTGCTCCGTTGTCCTTCGGTCAACGTGTCGAGCTGGAAGTTGCCACTCTTGTCCCACAGCCACACGTCGGTGTAGGTCACGCCGCCCATGCGCACGGGTGCCGGGAACGGTGCCGCAGCGCGAACGGTGCGTTCGATCTCGCGCATCACATCCGGCACATGGCTCGGTGCGCGCATCCAGCTCACATTGCGCACATGGCCGCGGTGGTCCACCTCGACCTGCAGCACACCGACCGCATGCATCAGCGGTGGCAACTGGCCTTTGTAGATGCGGTGGCTGTTGCGCTCGTAGATGTGCCGCGCGCCGTCCTTGCGGTAGTCCAGGGGTGAGACGGCCTGGGAAACGAAGGCGGGCGGGGGTAGCTCGGACACCGGGGGAGGCGCTGGAGCGGGAGCCGGCGCCGGTGGGGGCGGTGGCGGAGGCGGAGGAGGGGGTGGTGAAGCGCAGGAGGCCAGCAGGGCTGCAGTGAGGACACCGATCCAGGCCCAGGAGGCGCGGCCAGTGGGGCAGTTGTGAAGCAAGGCATCGGACCTGGGGGCCGGAGTCGAAGCGCGTTCAATGTCTCTCATAAGGGCTGCCTGTTTGAACTGATCGGAACCTGTTCTGGCCGCGTGAGCGAATACGAACAGGTGGATGGCGTGTATTGTGGATTGAGTGCGACGTTTCGCACAGTACGGTTGATACTGCCCGATGCTGGCACCGTTTACTTCCTCATACATATTCTTTGACGTTGGCGCCACACATGTCCGGCGAGCTTGAAACCTTTTTGCTGAATCTGGAGCAGGCACCTGCGGTGCTCGTCACCGTTGAGGGCACGCGGGGCTCCGTTCCTCGCGAACCGGGTGCCTGGATGGCGGTCTTTGCCGACGCGACACGCGGCGAAGTGGGCACGATCGGCGGCGGCCAGTTGGAGTGGAAAGCAACACAACAGGCCCGCGAAGCCTTGGCGCGCCAGGCCCTGCAACCCGGCAACGTGCCCGCCGATTGGCGCGAAAGCATCACGCTCGGGCCGAGCCTGGGCCAGTGTTGTGGCGGCGCGCTGGTGTTGCGGTTCGAACTGGTGGACGCTTCGCACACGGCACGGCTGCGCGATGGCCTGCGGCCATCACACACACCACTGGCGCTGTTTGGCGGTGGCCACGTGGGGCGGGCCATCGTGCAGGCGCTCGCACCCCTGCCGTTCGACGTGAGCTGGATCGACAGCCGCGACGGTGTGTTTCCAGCGAACCTGCCACCCCGGGTGCGCAGTGAACATTCCGACCCGGTGCACGCCGCCGTGCGCGATGTGCCGGCGGGGGCCTGCGTGCTGGTCATGAGCTTTTCGCACGCCGAAGACCTGGACGTGGTGGCCGCCTGTCTGCAGCGCCAGCGCGAGCACAGCGACCTCGCCTTCATCGGCCTGATCGGCAGCCGCACCAAGTGGGCCACCTTCAGCCACCGCCTGGCCGAGCGCGGCTTCACCGCCGCCGAGCTGGAACGTGTGACCTGCCCGATCGGTTTGCCGGGCATCGACAGCAAGGTGCCGGCGGTGATCGCCGCGTCGGTGGTGGCCCAGTTGTTGCTGGTGACGGGTGGCACGGCTCTGGCGGCAGATGCCACTTGATTGTCTTCAAAATGTGTATACACTTTGGCGCTTCGGTCGCAGCGGAGCAGGCGGATTCACACCCGCGCTATCGCGGCCCTCAGTCGACTCACAGCGCCCGCGGTGGTGAGTCGCAACCCTTGATGTTGCCTTGAGGTGCCATGGAAACCTACCTGCTTGATTGGGCCAACCTGCTGCTGCGCTGGCTGCACGTGATCGTGGCGATTGCCTGGATCGGCTCTTCTTTCTACTTCGTTTTTCTTGACAGCAGTCTCACGCCGCCTAAGGACGAACGACTCAGGAAAGACGGCGTCAGCGGGGAGCTCTGGGCCGTGCACGGTGGGGGCTTTTATCACCCGGTGAAGTTTGCGGTGTCGCCGCCGAAGCTGCCCGGGCATCTGCACTGGTTCTACTGGGAGAGCTACTCCACGTGGCTGTCGGGCTTTGCGCTGTTCCTCATCTCCTACCTGTGGAGCCCCAGCGTTTATCTGATCGATCCCAACGTGTTCGTCTGGAGTCCGGCCGCGGCCATCGCGGGGGCGCTGGCTTTCCTGGTGGTGTTCTGGCTGCTTTACGACGCGATTTGCCGCACGCTGGGCCAGAGCGAGAACGGTGACGCCAAGGTGGGCGCGTTGGTGCTGGTGCTCGTGTGTGCGGCAGCCTGGCTGGCCACGCAGCTTTTTGCCGGACGCGCGGCATTTTTGTTGATGGGCGCAATGATCGCCACCGCCATGAGCGCCAACGTCTTTTTCTGGATCATTCCCGGCCAACGCACGGTGGTGGCCGACATCCAGGCGGGTCGCCCTGTCGATCCGATCCACGGCAAACGTGGCAAGCAGCGCAGCGTGCACAACACCTACTTCACCTTGCCGGTGCTGTTTGCGATGTTGAGCAACCACTACAGCTTCACCTACACCCATCCGCAGAACTGGCTGATCCTGATTGGCATGATGTTCGCCGGTGCGGCGATCCGCCAGTTCTTCGTCATGCGCCACGGCTTCAAGCTCGGGCGCAACGCGCATCCCTGGCCGTACGCAGCTGCGGGTGTGGTGGTGCTGATCGCGCTTATCGTCTGGCTCAGACCCGCGCCGGTGCAGGCCGTTGCCGTGCCCGAAGCCGTGAGCTACGCCATGCTCAAGCCCGTGATCGAACAGCGCTGCGTGATGTGCCATGGCGAGGCGCTGCAGTCCAAGAACGTTCGACTCGATTCGCCCGACGCAGTGAAGCAGCATGCCCAGGCCATCTATCAACAGGTGGTGGTGTCCCGCCTCATGCCCATGAACAACGCGACCGGCTTGACTGAAGAAGAGCGGGCCTTGATCGGCCAGTGGTTCAAAAGCGGCGCCCGAGTCGATTGAGGACTCAAACCGACGCGCTCGCCGGCGCGCCTGTGCACGTGTCCAACACCTGCGCGGCGTGGGTTGCATCCGCTCCGCGCCAGGCGACGATCTGATCGGGCCGGATCAGCACCAGTGGGGCTTCGTAGAGGGCCAGCAGATCCGGCGCAGCGTGATGAATCACCTGGAGGTCCAGGCCGCGAGACTGGGCGGCACGCTCAAACGCCTGGGTGTCTGGTGTGCGCTCTCCCAATGACAGCAGCGTCCATTCGAAGTTGAACGTGTCGTAAAGCGAGCGGCCGTCTGCGAGCCAGGCGTGCGGCGGGCGCCCACCGGGGCAGGCTGTGGGCTGGTATTCGTTGGGCTTGTCTTCGGGCGGGCCTGAACCGTCGGAAACGACGATGGGCGACCCGTCGTAGCGACCGCCGAATGTCACACCCGGGATGTTGAACTCGAGCCGCACGTGAGCGTTGAGATGGTCCGATGCGGTCTGGCGGGCGCTCTCGCCCGCAGGACCGTCCTGCTCCAGTTCGGGCGTGGCCTTGAACAGTCCCACCGAATCGGCGAAGTGTCTGGCATAGGCCGTGTTGCGCTGAGCCAGCGGCTTGCGCTCCAGTTCGTAGGTGTCGAGCAGCGATTCGGGTGCGCGCCCTTGCAGCACATGGGCCAGCTTCCAGCCCAGGTTGACGGCGTCTTCCACCGCGGTGTTGTAGCCCAGGCCGCCTGTGGGTGTGAACAGGTGGGCCGCGTCGCCACCGATGAAGACGCGGCCCTTCTGAAACTGCTCTGCCACCAGCGCATGCCCGGCGGTCCAGGTCAGCATGGACAGAATCTGGATGGGGATCTCGCATCCCATGGCCTCCCGGAAGATGCGCCGGGCGTCGTCCTCGGTCCAGGCGTCTGCGTCTTCCCCATCATGAACCGCTGCGTGAAAGGCAAATTCGCTCTGGCCATCGACAGACGCCATGAACACGCGCCGCTGTGGATTCACGGACACATACATCCATGCCTTGTCGTGCGGGAACAACTGGTGGAAGCCGGGCACGCGGCAGTACAGCGCGAACATCTTGCCGCCCATGAACTCACGCTTGAAGCCGGTGGCACCCCCGTAGCCGATGCCGAGTTGTTGGCGCACCGTGCTGCGGGCACCGTCCACACCGACCAGGTAGCGCGCTGTGACCCTGCGCCGCTCGGTGCCGTCGACCGAGCTGATGCTGGCTTCGATGTCGCGCCCGCTGTCATTGAAATCGCGGAGCTGCCAGCCGTGCCGCAGCGCAATGCCGGGCCATTGTCTGGCGTGGCGCAGCAGAGTGGCCTCCACAAACTTCTGCGACACGCGATGGGGCAACTCGGCCGCGCTCCATGAGCCGCTCATGCCCTTGATGGCGGCCGTCGCCTGTCCGGCCGTGGGCAGTCGCAACCGCGCCAGTTCATGCTGGCTGAAGCGGGTGAAGTAGGCGATGTCGGTTGGATGGTCGGACGGCAGACCCTGTTCGCGGATTTCATCCGCAAAGCCATGCCGGCGAAAGTGCTCCATCGTGCGAGCCTGTGTCGCATTGGCTTGCGGGTTGAAGGCGGTGCCGGGCTTGGATTCCACCAGCAAGGCGCGTACGCCGCGCCTGCCCAGTTCGTTGGCCAGCATGAGGCCGCAGGGACCACCGCCCACGATCAGCACGTCGGTCTGCATGTCATCGGTTTGCGAGCCCGTCGGGCTCATCGATAATTTCTCGGCCATCTTGATCATTTGCTTAGGTTGCCTAACTATTTTGAGTGTATCCAAAAACAAATCGGCGTCCAGACCCCGCGCGGCACCAGATGCCTGGCGCATGCACAACGCCGGCCGTGTGCTGGGCAATGCGCTCACGCGCTTCGAGGCCCGTGTGCTGGAGCTCATGGCCCAGGCGGGCCACGCGCAAACGCGTCTTCCCCACATCAACCTCACCCGACACCTGGATCTGCAGGGAACGCGCATCACGGTGCTGGCGCAGCGCGCGCACATGACGAATGCGGCCATGACGGAGTTGATCGACCAGTGCGAAGCTCTCGGCCTGGTGGTGCGCCTGTCCGACCCTGCAGATCGCCGGGCGCGAATCGTGAACTTCACCGATGCGGGGCGGCTGTGGCTGGCGGCGTTTGCCAAGGCGCTGAAGAAGGCTGAGCGGGAAATGGTGGATGAAATCGGCGCGGATGCGGCCGCCACGCTGTTCGATGCGCTGGCGAGGTATGCGGGCGTGGTGGATTCCATAGGTGCGCGGGGCAGGGCCAATTGATCTGCGGTACCCTCGACAGCGATCACATCCACTCATCGAACACAATATGAAAACGCAAGCCGCCGTGGCCTGGAAAGCAGGCCAGCCCCTCACCATTGAAACCGTGGACCTGCAAGGCCCGAAGTTCGGCGAAGTGCTGGTGGAAATCAAGGCCACCGGCATCTGTCACACCGATTACTACACGCTCAGTGGCGCCGATCCTGAAGGCATCTTTCCGGCCATCCTGGGTCACGAAGGCGCAGGCATCGTGGTCGACGTGGGCCCCGGCGTGACCTCGCTCAAGAAGGGCGACCACGTGATTCCGCTCTACACGCCCGAGTGCCGCCAGTGCAAGTTCTGCCTGAGCCGCAAGACCAACCTGTGCCAGCT
>LNFM01009143.1_pt1 | contig 19234 bp, 16 predicted proteins | sample 596031 | NCBI WGS metagenome assembly LNFM01 (sample SAMN04254537, study PRJNA301005) | activated carbon metagenome | isolation source: dual media filters at the Ann Arbor, Michigan drinking water treatment plant | place: USA: Ann Arbor | reverse complement strand
CGGCGGCGAGCAGCGCACCGGTCCGCCAGCGATTGCCGCGCAGCAGCACGACGCCCGCCAGGCCAAGCAGCGCCGCCAGGCCGCAGGCCCACAGGGCCGACGGCAGCACCGACGCCCCGATCGCCAGCAGCGCCAGCAAGCCCGCCACGATCCCGTAGTTCCGACGACTGCCGGCCATTGATCTCAACGTGTCTCCCCGGAATAGCGTGCGATGTACGTGGTCGAACGGGAAACATCAATCAGCGGCCGCGCGCGGCCGTGTCACACCGAAAGTGTCACACCAAGTTGAGACAAATGTTGTGACACAGGTTGAGCGCCCCACCTGTGACATCGAGAGAATCTGACCCCGTGGCCCCACCTCGGGCAGCCACAGAAAACCGTCGAATCAACGCTCGGGCGCGTTTTTCGCGCCTCGGTCCACCCCACCTGCCGGACGGATCGTCGGCGGGGGCAGCCTTTGCTTGCTACTCACGGCTCAGGACTCGGGTACCGACTACCCGGTAAAGGCCGCGGGACCTCCCCTCATCCTCCAGGGATACATACCGGCGGGCGCGCCGGGCGGGGCATGGCCAAAGGTTCGGATCGGCGTCGGTTCGGATCGGCGTCGGCTCGGCCCTTTGAAGACAGGCCTCGCGCGACGATATCAGAAATATAGCCCAGAATCTGCTGAACTTGCAACTTGATGTGCAGGCCGCTCGGCCCGCGTCATCCCGGCAAGCCGCGTTCTTCCTCCGCGTTGGCGGCCTCGATCGGTTCTTCCACGGCCTCGAGCCCGTCGAAACCCGTGAGCAGGTTGCCGACCCGGTTGGCCGACGACAGGCATTCGGCGAGGCGCGGGAAATTGTCGATCAGCCAGTTGAAGGCGCCCTGGACGGCGACGAAGGCCGCCGCCGCCTGGGTGACGTCGCCCAGCAGCATGGTGCCCTGGATGTAATGCGGCACGCACAGGATCAGCCCGACCAGCGGCGCCAGCAACGTGTTGCCGTGGGAGACGTAGGTCGTGCGCATGTATTGCCAGGCCAGAAGCCGCCACTGGCGCATGACGGCGGCCAACGCCCGGGCGACGCCAGCCGTCGAGGTTTCCATGTCGTCGAGCGACAGGCGCGCGGTCGCGCGCTCGCGGAAATGGGCGACGGCATACTTCAGCTCGGACTCAGCCTGGTTCTTGGACTCGATGACCTCGATCATGTGCCGTCCGAGGATCATCAAGGTGCCGTTGGTCAGGATCGCATAGGCGACGGCCGCAACGACCAGATATCCCGGGATGGTGAAGGCGACCCCCGGGAGCGCGACATCGAGCGCACCGCCGACATGCCACAGCACGACGACGAACGTGCCCGCGATCAGCACCGAGCCGCCGCGCATCCTCGGTGATGCGATACTCGGCGTTCTGGTGCTCGCCGTTGACCAGCTCGATGTGCCGGTAGCGTTCCCCGCCCAGCCAGGCCTCGATCAGGTGCCGGCTGACCCAGGCGCGCCACGCGCGCTGGAAGGTCATGCGCCCCCAGACGGCGACGACGGCGAGACCGATGCTGAGCACCGCGAAGAGCGCCAGCAGATGGGTCTGGTGCCAGATCTCCGCGCCATCGCGGAACTCGAGCGCGTTGAAGAAATCCCTGTTCCAGAGGTTGAGCCGGTACTGCACCAGGAGCTGCAGCACCGTGACCACAACGAGCAGCGCCATCAGACCCCAGGCGAGCCGCGCAGTTGGACCACGCCAGAAGCCGCGCGCGCTGCGCCAGAAACGGCGGAGCGGATGGCGTGGTCCCAGCGGCAGCAGACCGGCGTCAAGCACCACAGCGTTCACCTCCATTTCAGATAGCGTAAGCAGGGCGCCCTTAGTGGATCGCTGTCGAGGCGATTCGCTCGTCAGCCGTCCACGATGGAGCAACAAGACTGTTCGATATTGAACACTTGTGTCGAATAGCCCCGGACGAGGGTAGCGGGCACATCAAAGCGCCGTAATGCGGCAGCCCAGTGCCGTTGTCGCCCTGTGCTTTCTGGGCATTTTCGAGGTCAGCCATGCCCAAGATGAAAGCCGCAATCTTCGTCGAGCCCGGCCGGATCGTTCTCGACTCCAAGCCCGTGCCCGATGTCGGCCCGCTGGACGCGCTGGTGCGCATCACCACGACCACGATCTGCGGCACCGACGTACACATCCTCAAGGGCGAGTATCCGGTCGCCAGGGGACTGACGATCGGACACGAGCCGGTCGGCATCGTTGAAAAGCTCGGGTCCGCCGTGTCGGGCTACGAAGAGGGGCAGCGGGTGATCGCCGGTGCCATCACGCCCAGCGGCCACAGCTACGCCTGCCTGTGCGGCCAGCCTTCGCAGGACGGCGCCGGCACGCGGCACGGCTTCAAGGCGATGGGCGGCTGGAAGTTCGGCAACACGATCGACGGCTGCCAGGCCGAGTTCGTGCTGGTGCCCGACGCCATGGCCAATCTCTCCCCGGTGCCGGAAGGCCTGAGCGACGAGCAGGTGCTGATGTGCCCGGACATCATGTCGACCGGCTTCTCCGGCGCCGAAAGCGGCGGCATCCGCATCGGCGACACTGTGGCGGTGTTCGCCCTGGGGCCGATCGGCCTCTGTGCCGCGGCGGGCGCGCGACTGATGGGCGCCACCACGGTCATCGGCGTCGATGCCATTGCCGAACGCTTCGCCATGGCGCGCAAGCTCGGCATCGACCACACCGTCGATTTCAAGCAGGGCGATCCCGTGAAGGCGATCATGGCCTTGACCGACGGCCGCGGCGTCGATGTCGCCATCGAGGCGCTGGGCACGCAGGCGACGTTCGAGAGCGCGCTACGCGTGCTGCGGCCCGGCGGCACCCTGTCGAGCCTCGGCGTCTATTCGTCCGACCTGCGCATCCCGCTCGATGCCTTCGCCGCCGGCCTCGGCGACACCAGGATCGTCACCACGCTCTGCCCCGGCGGCAAGGAACGCATGCGCCGCCTCATGGAGGTCGTGGCTTCGGGCCGGGTCGATCTTGCGCCCATGGTCACGCATCGCTTCTCGCTCGACCGGATCGAGGAGGCCTATGATCTCTTCTCCCACCAGCGCGACGGCGTGCTCAAGGTGGCCATCACGATCTGAGGGGCCTCGCGATGTCGCAACATTCCCCTGGTGTCGAGGCGATCACCGGCCTGACGGCCGCGGAAGCCAGCCGGCGGCTGGCCTCCGAGGGCTTCAACGATCTTCCCAGCACCGAACGGCGGACGCTCGTGCGCATCGTGGCTGGTGTGCTGAGGGAACCGATGTTTGCCCTGTTGCTGGGCGCCGGTGTCGTCTACCTCGTCTTGGGCGACCTCACCGAAGCGCTGGTGCTGCTAGCCTTCGCAACGATCTCGGTGTCGATCACTGTGGTGCAGGAGGCGCGCAGCGAGCGCGTTCTCGAAGCCTTGCGCGACATGACCAGTCCACGTGCCATGGTTGTCCGCGATGGTGAGCGCATGCGCATCCCCGGGCGCGAAGTCGTGCGGGGCGACGCCGTCCTCCTGCTCGAGGGCGACCGGGTGCCTGCCGACGCCATCCTTGCCGTGGCCAATAACCTGCTGATCGACGAATCGTTGCTGACGGGTGAATCGGCGTCCGTGCGAAAGACCGCCGGAGAGGGCGGGAAGGGAACCACCATGGCCCGGCCAGGTGGCGAGGACCTGCCTGACGTGTTTTCCGGCACGCTCGTCGTGCGCGGCGACGGGTTGGCCATCGTGCGCGCGACCGGACCGCGAAGCGAGATCGGCAGGATCGGTCAGGCTTTGGGACGGATCGCGACCGAGCCGCCGCGCTTACAACAGCAGACTCGACGCCTGGTTCGCATTTCCGCCATTGCCGGCGCGGCCGCCAGCCTGCTTGCCGTGCTTCTTTACGGCGTCCTGCGCGGTGACTGGTTGCAGGCGATCCTGGGCGGCATCGCGCTCGGCATGTCGATGCTGCCTGAGGAATTCCCGTTGGTATTGACCGCATTCATGGTCATGGGGGCATGGCGGCTGTCGCAGGCGCGCGTTCTCACGCGTCGAGCAGCGGCCATCGAGATGCTGGGATCTGCAACGATCCTGTGCACCGACAAGACAGGCACGCTGACCGAGAACCGCATGACGGTGGCCGAGGTGCGGCCGGCCGCCGCGCCGGGAAGCGTGACGGACCTCGTCGAGGCGGCGCTGCTGGCCAGCGCACGGGACTCGTTCGATCCGATGGAGAGGGCAATCGCCACGAAGGCAGCTGCGCAACCGGGCGGCACGGAAGGAATCTACGCTGGCCTGGAGCTGTGCCGTCAGTACGGGCTGCGTCCCGAGCTTCTCGCGATGACCAACGTATGGCGCCACATTGACAACGCCGGACTCGTGGTCTGCGCCAAGGGGGCGCCTGAAGCGATCGGCTCTCTCTGCTCTCTCGGCGCGGAGCGGCTGGCCTGGTTGCAACGGTCCGTTGACGACATGGCTCGCGAGGGCATTCGCGTTCTGGGCGTCGCCCGGGCGGTTCACCCGGATGGCGAATTGCCCGAGACACAACGCGGATTCGCGTTCGAATTTCTCGGTCTGATGGGCTTCAGCGACCCGCTGCGTGCCAACGTGCCTGGTGCGGTACGCGAGTGCCGGTCAGCCGGCGTACGGGTCATCATGATTACGGGCGACTATCCAGCCACCGCCGATGCGATCGCGGAGCGCGCCGGACTAGAGTCGGGTGGAGCGATTGGCGGTGACGAACTCTCGCGGCTGGACGATGCCGGGCTTAGGCAACGCCTGCTCACCGCAAACGTCTTTGCCCGCATCCTGCCCGAGCAGAAGCTTCGCATCGTCGATGCGTTGAAGGCCAATGGCGAAGTCGTCGCCATGACAGGCGACGGCGTCAACGACGCCCCGGCGCTGAAATCCGCACATATCGGCATCGCCATGGGTGGGCGCGGTACAGATGTCGCGCGCGAAGCCTCGTCGATCGTCCTTCTCGATGACGATTTCGGTTCGATCGTGCACACCATCCGCCTCGGCCGCAGGATCTACGACAATCTGCGCAAGGCGATGGGCTACATCGTGGCCGTTCACGTTCCCATTGCCGGGCTGGCGCTGCTGCCGCTGCTCTTCGGTCTCCCATTGATCCTGACCCCGATCCACATTGCCTTCCTCGAAATGGTGATCGATCCCGCCTGCTCCATCGTCTTCGAAGCCGAGCCCGATGAAGACGATCTGATGCGTCGTCCGCCACGAAGTGCCGAAAGCCAGATACTGTCGGCGAGGATGGCGGGTTGGAGCCTTCTCCAAGGTGGGCTTGCCTTCGCCGCGGTGGCAGGGGTGTTGACGGGCGGGCTTGCCCGCGAAATGCCGGAGAGCGAGTTGCGCGCGTTGGTGTTTGTGTCCCTGGTGCTGATCAATGTCAGCCTCATCCTGGTCAACCGGTCGTTCAGCGGCTCGCTCCTCATGGCTCTGGGCCGCCGGAACGTATCGCTGTGGGTCCTTGTCTCCATCGTGGCGGCGATCCTTGCCGTCGCGCTCACCTGGCCGCCGGCGATGGACCTGTTCCGGTTCGGCCGGCTTCACCTCGACGATCTTGGCCTGTCATTGCTGGCCGCTGGAGGGATCCTGGTCGTGCTGGAAATCGCCAAACCGTATTGGCGATCCGGGTTCCGGTCTTGATTCTCCCGCGCCGTTGCGCCTAGCGCGCCCCGGACAGGCGTCGTGCCACCAGCGAAGACAGCCACACGCCCAGAAAACAGAAGATCGCGAAGACCCAGGCCGACAGAGCGCCGGCGAAAATGCCCGACAGCAGCACGCCGACGGTGCAGCCGAGCCAGACCATCGCACCCCAGCCCAGCAGCACGCCGCCCGCGAGGCCGCGCGCGACGTCGCGAAAATTCGGGACCCGCGGCTTGAACTGGCCGGCCATCAGCGCGGCGGCGAGCGCGCCCAGGATCAGGCCCCCGACGAAGGCGCCGTTGCGCGACAGCAGGGTCTCCTTCAGCGCCGTGGCACAGCCGGCGAAAGTGTCGAGGCCTTCGAGGCGTTTCGGCAACAGGCCGACGCCGTCAGCCGCGGTGCGCGACCACGAGCCCAGCTCGGCGGTGACACCGAGGGGACCCACGCGCAGGTAGGCGACGGTGGCCAGCGCCCCCACCAGCGCGCCACCGAGGTAGGCGGGCCAGCGGCGACGGGCCGAAAGCGCGATTTCAGGCAGGCTGGAGCGGCTTGCTCATGTAGACCGTGACGCCGAGCGAAGACTCTTCTTCGCGGTCGATGCCGTAGCCGAGCGCGAGATAAAGGCGGATGTTCTCGGCAAAGCGCTGGTTGGTGTAGAGGCGCATCTCGGCATGACCCTGCGCCGCCGCGAGCCGCTCCGCATGGGCCATCAGGAACCGGCCGAGGCCACGCCCCTGAAAGGCCGGCGCCACCGCCACGTTCTCGACCAGAAGATGATCGGTCCCCGGGATGGTCTCGATCAGCGCCGCCAGCTCATCTCCCAAGTAAGCGAGGTCGACGCGGTGGCGGACGACCGCCGCCTCGTAGTCTGCGCCCATCGGCTTGGGCTCGCGGCCGATCAGCGGCACCCATTTGGCGTAGGCGGCGCGCACGAGCGCCCGCACCGCTGCGGCATCCGACGCCGCGGCCTGCCGCAGCGTCGGCATCTCAAGAGATCTCATGGCCACACCGGCACGCCGTCCAGACCCGCGGTTTCCGGCAAGCCACAGATCAGGTTCGCGTTCTGCACCGCCTGACCGGCCGCTCCCTTGCCGAGATTGTCGACCACGCCCATCGCGATCACCAGGTTGCGCTCCGGATCGGCCGCATAGCTGACGAACGCGAGGTTTGAGCCGGTTGCCCACTTGGTCTGCGGCGGCTTCTCGGTCACGCGGACGAACGCCCGCCCGGCATAGAAGCGCCGGGCCGCGTCCAGGCATTCGGCCGTGGTGGCGCGGCCACGGCAATAGATCGTGGCGAGGACGCCGCGGGTCATCGGGATCAGGTGTGGCGTGAACACCAACCCGGCCGCGCTGCCGCCGCTCAGCCGCTCGATCGTCCTCGCCATCTCAGGCATGTGGGTGTGCTTGAGCAGACCGTAGGGCACCAGGTTCTCGTTGCTCTCGGCGTAGCCGAACCTGCTGTCGGCGCCGCCCCGCCCGGCGCCGGAGACGCCGGTCTTGGCGTCGATCACGATGTTGCTTGGCTCGATCAGCTTGCCGGCCAGCAGCGGCGCCAAGACGGTCAGCACCGCCGCGGGGAAGCAGCCGGGATTGGCGACGCGGCTCTTGCCCGCGATCTCGGCGGGCCAGACGTCGGCCAGGCCGTAGGCCCAGCCCTCGACGTAGCGGTGGTCGCCGCCGATATCGACGATCTTCACCTCCTCGGGCACGCGCGCGAGCGCCTCGGCCGAGGCGCCGGTCGGCAGCGACGCGAACAGCACGTCGAGCTTCGGTAAAGTCGCCGGGTCCCACTTCTCGATCACCAGCTCGGCCAGCCTGGCCGGCACACCGGGGAAGCGGTCCACCAACCGGCTGCCGGCGCTGCCCTCGCCCGCGGCATAGACCAATTCAAAAGACGGGTGGCTCGCGGCCAGGCGCATCGCCTCGCCGCCGCCAAACCCGCTGATGCCCACAATGCCGACGCGAATGCTCATGGGAGTGTCCTGCTATTTGGAGGCGAGCGAAACGGTTCAGCGAATGCGCGCTGCCGACGCCGCAAGAACGACGGACTGTGACCGGGTTGGGTCTTAGCCGACCGCGAGACCGGTCTTCTCGTCGACACCGGTCTTGAGGTTGATGCACTGCACCGCCGCACCCGATGCGCCCTTGCCGAGATTGTCGAGCGAGGCGATCGCCACCACGTTGCCGTCGGCGTCGTTGCCGTAGACGGCCAATTCCATGGTGTTGGTGTTGGTCAACCGGTCGGCGCGCAGGAACTGGTCTCGCTCCAGCCACGCCTTGTCGCCGAGCGGCCGCACCAGCACGAAGGTCTCGCCGGCGTAACGGTCCGCGAGCACGCCGTGCACGTCCTTGGCCGTCACCTGCCGGGTGGTGATGTCGCGCGTGATCGGCACGGTGATCAGCATGCCCTGGGCATAGTGACCGACCGACGGCACGAACAGCGGCGCGTGCGTCAGGCCGGAATACTTCTTCATCTCCGGCACGTGCTTGTGCGCGAGTGCCAGGCCGTAGAGGCCGAACGGCTCGACGTCCGGCTTCTCGTGGACCGCGATCAAATCCTTGCCGCCGCCGGTGTAGCCGGAGACGCCGAACACGGCGGGCGTCGAGTCGGCACGCACGAGGCCGGCGTCGACCAGCGGCCGGATGAGGGCGATCGCGCCGGTCGGGTAGCAGCCCGGGTTGCTGATGCGGTTGGAGTCGAGCAGCTTCTGCCGTTGGTCCTTGGCCAGTTCGGGAAAGCCGTAGGTCCAGCCGTCGGCAACGCGGTGCGCCGTCGAGGCGTCGATCACCACGGTGTCCGAATCGCCGATCGCCGCCACCAGTTCCTTGGCCGCGGCGTCGGGCAGGCAGAGCACGGCGATGTCGGCCGCCTTGGCGATCTCGGCGCGCTTGCCCAGGTCCTTGCGGTCGGCCATCGGCAGTTCGAGCAGCTCGATGTCGGGCCGATCCTTCAGCCGGTCGTGAATCTGCAGGCCGGTGGTGCCGTGCAGGCCGTCGATGAAAACCTTGGTCTTGTTCGTGGTCATTGGACTTCTTTCTCTCGGATTCAGGGCCTCAATGGTTCCCTTGGGGGGAAGATGGCCGACTGGAGAAGAAGGAAAGTGGGAAGCCGCCTGATCCTCTCCAGCGGCCTCACGATACGGCGCGTTTGTTACGCGCGCGCGTTAGCGAACCGCTGTTCAAAGCGGCGGCGTCGCGACCGGAGGAGGGCGAACGGCTTCATGGTGGGGCGGATATTTCATCGCAGGCCCCCGATGTCAAGATGCCCGGCGGTCCTTGCCGCCAATTTCACAGCAAGCGAGGCGATAGCCCAGATCCAGCCTATCCAGTGTCAGGAGGTGACCGTTGCGCTCGGCCCAGCGCCCGCTGGCAAGGTCGGACCGCAGCCTTGCCAGTCCGGGCTCGGCATCTATCCGTGCGAAGCTGGACATGACGCTTCGTCGGTCGATGTCGAGGTACAGTTCCGGCCGGCGCCAGTAGGCGCAGAGGAGACCGTCTACGCAGTCGTATGGAATGGCAACCGGCGCCATATGCACCGGCCCGATCGTGCGTTCCAGCAGCGCGACCAGGGTGGCGGCGTCGGGAAAAATCTTGCGGTCGTGCGCCGCGATCTCGGGGAAATAATCCGCCGTCAGCCAGAAGGGCCCCACATCGGGAACCACGTCGGGAATCCATGTCAGCAGAACGACGCGCTTGCGCGCGACCCGCGCCATCTCGGCGAGACCGCGCTCGAGGTCTGTCCAGTGATGAACGGTGAGAACCGCCATGGCCGCATCGACCGAGGCCGTCGCGAGAGGCAGTGCCTCCGCCGATCCCCGCAGGCAGGGCGCCGCCCCTGCGGGACGTTGCCTTATCATCAGCTCGGATGGCTCGACCGCCAGAACGGTCCGGCCGGACGGTTCATACGAGCCTGCCCCCGCGCCGATGTTCACCGCGCTTACGGCGTCGCACAGCGCCGCCTCGATCGCCGAGGCGATCCGGCGATCGGGCCGGCGAAACGCCGCGTAGGTGCGTCCGATGCTGTCGTAAAGAGCCATGTGTCCCGCCGTCGAAGATTCGAACTGACCCGTCACCTTGGGACGATGTAGGGTCTTGAATCCAGTCTGGAGGTAGCCCGTGAGCCAGTCCCCTCATCCCGAAGGCCTGTCGATGCTCGACAAGCGCCGGATCGAAGCCGAGATCCTGAAGGAAGTCTACGAGACCCTGAAGGCGAGCCACGGCGAGGCCGTCGCCCGCCAGACCGTCTCCGAGTCGGTGCGCCGCTCGGCCATCGAGCAGGCCCGCACCTTCGCGGCCTCAGTCCCAGGAGGCACGTCGCTCAAGTCGTTCCAGGATATTCAGCACCTCTGGACCAAAGGCGGGTCGCTCGAGATCGAGGTCAAGGAGCAGACCGCCACCACCTTCACCTTCAACGTCACCCGCTGCCAGTATGCCGAGACTTACAAGGCGATGGGCCTGGGCGAGATCGGCGCGCTGCTGTCATGCAACCGCGACGGCGCCTTCTGCGAGGGCTACGACCCCAAGCTAAAACTCGAGCGCAGCCAGACCATCATGGGCGGCGCCAGCCACTGCGATTTCAAGTACCGCTACGAGGACTGACCCGCGCACCGCAGGCCGCGAATCCATTCCTCGTAGCCGCCGCCGGGCTTTGCGTCGTTGGACGCCGTCCGGCAGAGGATGGCCGGCGGATTGCGCGCGCGCGCCCTGGCTTCGCTCGGGCTGAGGCCGAAGGCGCGGCGGAAGGCGCGGCTGAAATGCGCCTCGCTGGCGAAGCCTCCGCTGAAGGCTATGTCGTAGATGCGGCGGTGGCCGTGCGCCGGGTCGGATAGTTCGGCATAGGCTTGGGCGAGCCGCCGTTGCTGGATGTAGGCGGCGACACCGCCCAGCGGCTCGAACAGGCGATAGAGCTGCGAGCGCGACAAGCGGAAGGCGCCGCACAGCGCCTCGGCGTGGAGCCCGGGCGCGCCGAGATTGGCCGCGATGTGGCGCTGGATTCGCTCGAGCATCGTCGTCTCGATTTGCGTCCGGGCGCGCGCGCGGGTTTCGGCGGTCGCATGGAAACAGGCGGCGATCATCCCTGTCGTGGCGCGGGCAATGGCGGCGGCGTCGGCCACGGCGATGGTGTCCGCCCGCGCCGCCAGGGCATGCATGTAGTCGGCGAGCAGACCACCGGCGCTGCCGTCGCCCCGCAAGACCAATCCATGCAGGTCTCCGGCTGCCGGCAAAACCTGACGCAGGGTATCGCGCGGCACGACGATCGCGATCGTGGCCGACGCCCGCGCCTCGGTGGCGTTGGGCCGGCCGAGATCGAGGATCTGCACGTCGCCGGCGCGCAGGACGCGCTCGCGGTCGTCGGCGGTGCCCACCAGACCGCCGGTCGCGTAGAGCTGGACCAGATAGTGGTCGAGCCCGTCAACCGCCGCTCTCGCCTTCTCCCGCCGGAAACGTTGGGCGGCGAAGTCCGCCCGGCTGACGATCAGCCCGCCGAGATGATGGGCGCGCACCGAGGCTGCGAAGCCGTCCTCGGGCCGGCGTCCGGCCAGTGGCGCCGCGTCGAAGACGACCGAGATGCTGTCGCGCCAAGCGTCGAACTGGTCGCGCGACGCCAAGTGCGCGGTCGAGAAATGGGTAAACGGGAGTTTGGCGGCGTCCTGCATGGTCTTTTCCGGCCGGACTCTTCCCATCCGGCGGCCTCGGATGCGCGGGCCCCACAGTCAATGTTTTTGGGGCCCCCAGTCAAGCCGACGGAGGGCAAATCTGGTACGGGAGACGGCGCCTGGAGGCGGCACGCTCGCGCCCGCACGGAGAACGACCGTGATCGACAAGTCCTCGGCCGGAATTGCCGCCCTCGCGGTTCTCCTGCTCTGTGCACCGGCCGTCGCGAACGACGGTCCGTCGGCGACACCGTGGAGCTGGACGGGCTTTTATGTCGGCGGCCATGCCGGCGCCGCGGCCGGGCTCGCCAGCTTTGCCGATCCGCTCGGACCGCCGCTGTTCGGCGGCACGGTCGCCGCGCCCGGCTTCCTGGCCGGCTTGCAGGCCGGCTACAACCGGCAGGTGGCGCCGCAATGGGTCATCGGGCTGGAGGGGGAGGCGAGCCTGCTGGCCGCCACCGGCAGCAACACATGCCTGCAGTCGTCATCGACGATCAACGGCTCGAACTGCAAGGTGACGCCGCGCGAGCTGGCGACGTTCACCGGCCGCCTCGGCTTCCTGACCGAACCGCGCGGCCGGACGATGCTGTTCGGCAAGGCCGGCGTCGCCTGGATGCGCGCCGACGTCTCGCTCAATCCCAACAATGCCGTCGACTCCTCCGACCAGGGCTTCCTCGACGACGGCATCACCTTCAGCGACACGCCGGACCAGGCCGCGCCGACCAGCCAGAGCATCAGCACCTGGGGGTGGACGGCGGGCGCAGGGGTCGAGCACGCGCTCTCTCCCGCGTGGTCGCTGAAAATGCAGTACGACTACCTGCGCTTCAGCGGCATGAGCATTGCGACGCCACAAACCAACACCGTCACCGACGGCGGCACCGTGACCAATCTGCCGTCCAGCGGCCCGTCGGGCATGACGCTGGACATGCACATGTTCAAGGTCGGCCTGAATTACCGCTTCGGCGCCGCCGCGACCGCGGCGACCGACGAGCCGGCCGCCAACGGTGCGGGCAGGAGCGCCGACGCCCCCTGGGTCTCGGGTTGGGCGATCGAGGCCGGGGCGCGTTACTGGTACAGCTGGGGCAAGAGCCAGAACCAGAATGCGAACGCCTCGCCCAATCTCTTGTCCCGGCTGACCTACGAGGGCGTGACGGGCCAGTCGGGCGAGTTGTTCGCCCGGGTCGATACGCCGGTCGACATCTTCGTGAAAGGTTTCCTCGGTGGCGGCGGCCTCGCCAACGGCAAGATGTACGACGAGGACTGGGGCCTCGCCTCCACCCTGTCCTCCACGCCCACCGCCTACGAGGTCACGCAGTCGGATGTCAGCGGCACGCTCCACTACCTGACCGGCGACATCGGCTACAACGTCGCGCGCGGGCGCGATCACAAGGTGGGACTGTTCGTCGGCTACAACCTCTACCAGGCGGCCATGAATGCGATGGGCTGCACGCAGCTGGTCAACCCCGCGTCGGGTGTCTGCGCGCCGCCCTCGCCGCCCTCGCAGAACGTCATCAGCCAATTCGATACCTGGCGGTCGGTACGGCTGGGCGTCGCGGCAGAGACGCGGGTCTGGGATCGCGTGAAGATCGGCGCCGACGTCGCGTACCTGCCCTATGTCGCCTACACCGGACTCGACATCCATCGGGCACGGAACCCGCCCGTCTACTTCCCCATGTCGGGAACCGGGCAAGGGGTGCAGGCCGAGTTCATCCTGTCGTACCAGACGAGCGACGCCTTCAGCATCGGTGTCGGCGGCCGCTACTGGGGCATGTGGACGAACATCGCCGCGCAAAGCGACAACCCGACCAACCTCTTCACCGTCGAGGCCGCGCGCTACGGCATGTTCGTGCAGGCGAGCTACAAGTTCAATCCGGCCCGATAGAGGCTTCCCGGGCGCGAAGAGCCGTCGCGCGCGTCAGTTCAGGAACTCGGCGATCACGAGATGGTTGTCCTTGGCAGGCCAGGTCCGGGTCGGGATGGTCTCGTTGTTGAGCACCGCCATCACCGTGCGCGGCTGGGCGTCGAAGGTGAGCCTGCCGGTCGAGGCGCCGGGCACGCCGTCGTTGATGCCCGTGGGCATCTTGCCGTCGAGCGAGAACTTGTCGCGGCCGACGCCGAAATAGCCGCGCGGCCGGCTCATGGTCACGACCGCGCCCGCCCCCTCATCGCCCTTGGCGAACTGCGCCGGACGCAGATGGACCACGTCGCTCGAGCGCAGGAAGGGCGACCGATAGGTGTGGGTCACGGGCTGGGCCGACATGCGGAGCACGAATTCGTAGTTCATGTCGGAGCGGGCGATATAAGGGCCCCACACGCCGTCCTCGCCGGTCGTCCTGCGATGCACCGCCACGGCGCTCTTGCGTTCGCCGGTCTTGGCGTCGACCTCGTAGATCTCGACCTCGGCGCCCTGGACCGCGATGTTGGTGTAGAGGCCGTCGGCGATGCCGGTGACCTTGCCGTTCAATACCGGCAGCGGCTCCTGGGCGATGAACATGCTGGCCGGCGGCTTGCCCGCGATGTGCTCGTACATGGCGGCGAAGGCGAGCTTGTGGAACGCGACCTCGTGATGGTCGAGGCCGTCGAGCACGATATTGCGGGCGCCGCGCAGCTCGGCCGCGTCATAGCCGACGCCGGTCGGCTTGCCCGGCGCGCCGATGAAGCGGCCGTCGGGCTGGGCGTACTTGTCGAACTTGTCGGAGCGGATCGCCATCATCTCGACGCCGGCGATCAGATCGTCGGCGCCGGCATTGAGGCCCTTCAGGAACGGGAAGGCGCCGTTGAACTCGCTGCCGGGCAGCAGCGTATCGGAGATCACGATGCCCTTGTTCGGCACGCCGCACAGCACGGCGTGGCTGACGAACTCCGCCCCGCCGCCGTTCTTGAGGTAGTTGCGCACCGCGTTGCCGCCGCGCGACGAGGCGACCAGCGCCACCCGTCGGCGGCGCGCGGCCGCGCGCACCTGGGTCACGAAGGCGGCCAGCTCCTTCATCTGATCCTCGGTCGAGGACCGGAACGGCTCGGGCTTGGCGTCGTCGCGGCGGGCGCTGGGATAGGTGAAATCGATCGCGAAGAGCTGGTTGCGCCGATAACCGTTGGCCTCGAAGCGCCACAAGGTATTGATCCAGAGCGCGCTCGAATTGCCATTGCCGTGCACGAACACGACAGGGGGCAAGCCCGGCTCGGCCGCCGGCGGACGCCGCGGCCCCGGCGCCTGGCGTGGCGGCGGTGGCGGCGTCTGCTGGGCGCGCACGATCGCCGGCGCCAGCAGCGGCAACAGCGTTGCCGCTGCCCCCAACAGGGCGCGTCGCCCGGGCCCGGAGCCCCTGGTTTTCTCTCCCCCAGACATTGGCGCCATGTTGGCAAATGCCCGAGGGCGGCGCTACGCTTCCCGGATGCCCATTTGTTACATGGACAGTGCAGTCGGCCGTCTGGCACTCGAAGCCGATGACGATTGCGTGACATCGGTGCGCTGGGCGAGCGACGGCGAGCGGGCGCCGAACGAAGCGCCGAATGCGGTCCTGAAGGAAGCAACGCGCCAGCTCGACCGCTATTTCATGCGCAAGCTCCACCGCTTCGACCTGCCGCTCGCCGCCCGCGGCACCGACCATCAGAAGCGGGTGTGGGCGATGATGCGCGACATCCCGTTCGGCGAGACCGCGACCTATGGCGGCATGGCGGCGGCGCTGGGCTCGGGGCCGCGCGCCGTCGGCATGGCCTGCGGGCGCAATCCGATTCCCATCATCGTGCCCTGCCACCGCGTGCTGGGCGCCGGCGGCAAGGAGGGCGGCTTCTCCGGCGGCCGCGGCCTGCCCACCAAGCGCCAGCTCCTGGCGATCGAGGGCGTGGTCCTTCTCTAACCTGCCCTTCCTTGCACCAGCCGTTGCGTCGGCGATGAGCCCCGGCTACGGAGAGCGCATGCGCGTGCTGATCACCCGGCCCGAACGCGAGGCGACGGCGCTGGCAACGGCGTTGATCGAGCGCGGTCACGCGCCCGTCATCGCGCCGCTGTTCCGGCTGGAAATCCTGCGGCCGCCGCCCGGGTTCGCCGAAGCCCTGGCCGCCTGCCAGACCGTGCTGCTGACCAGCGCCAACGGTGCGCGGGCGCTGGCCGACGCGAACGAGCAGCGCGGCAAGCCGATCATCGCCGTCGGCGACACGACAGCCTCCACCGCCGAAGGGCTGGGTTTCGCCGCCGTCGTCTCGGCGGCGGGCGACGGACCGGCCCTTGCCGAACTGGTGCGCCGCGGCCTCGATCCGAAAAAGGGCCCGCTGGTCCATGTCTCGGGCGCCGACGTCGCCCTCGATCTTGCAGAGACGCTCGCGCCCGACGGGTTCGAGGTCCGTCGCTTCGTCCTCTACGATGCCCGCGAGGAAAGCACGTTGCCCGAGTCGGCGCGGGCAGCCCTTGAAGCCCGCGCGCTCGACGCCGCGACGTTCCTGTCGCCGCGCGCGGCTTCCGTGTTCGCCAAGCTGGTCGGCGACGCGGGCCTGGCCCATTCGCTGCGGAGCGTGACTGCTGTTGCCATCATTGCCCTTCAAGGCCGCCGTCGCCGCGGCACGACCGACCCGCCAGGCCGTGCTGGATGAGATCGACCGGCTGGCCGAAGCCGGCGTACAAGGAGCGCAGACCATGAGCGACACACCCTCCTCTGTGCCGGAATCATCGACGCCCCCTGCTCCGCCGCCCGTCGCGATCCGGCGCGGCCTCGGCGTCTTCGGCGCCTTCATCACCGGCATCGTCGCCGCCGTCCTGGTGCTGGCGGGCGCGATGATCTCGCTGCCGTTCTGGCCCGAGGAGATCCGCGCGATGTGGCGCGGCCAGGGCGTCGCCACCGCGCCGACCCCGGCAATCGACCTGCAGTCCGTGCGCGCCGACGCCACCGCCGTGGCCACTGCCGCGGTCGAGTCCTCCCGACGCGAGCTCACGGCGCGCATCGACGATCTCGAGAAGCGCGTGCGCGCCGCCTCTGCGGCGGTCGCGGAGCGTCCGGCCGCAACGCCCGATCCCGCCATCGCCGAGCTGCGCAGCAAGGTGGCGGTCCTCGAGAACCGGCCCGCCGTCTCGCCAGCGCCCGCACCCGCGCCCGCACCGGCGGCCACGCCGGCCCCGACGACCGGCGGCGACACCGACAAGGATATCTCGGCGCTTCGCCTGGAAATCGCGACCCTGCGCGCGACGCTGCAGACGCTCGACCAGGCGATGACCGGACAGAAGGACGAGGCCACTCGCCAGCGCGAGCAGGCCAAGGCGCTGGCCGAGGCGGTCGACAAGGTGCGTGCCGACGCCAGCGCCGCCGGCGCCGGCGAGAAGAAAGCGTTGGGCGCCGCGCGCGCCTCGGCGTTGATCGGCGTCGCCGCGCGTCTCAGCTCGGCCTTGGAGTCGGGCCTGCCCTTCGCGGCGGAACTCGGTCTGCTGGCATCGCTGGCACGCGATGATGGCAAGGGGGGCGACGCCAGGCTCGGCGAGATCATCGCGGCACTGCAGCCCCATGCGCAGACCAGAGTCGCCTCGCGTGCATCGCTCGCCGCCGGTTTCCCCGCCGTCGCCAAGGCGGCCCTGGCCGACGATCTCGCAGACGATTCCTTCGGCGAGCGCCTGCTGGGCAAGATCAGGAGCCTGGTGTCGCTGCGCCGCGTCGGCGCCGACGTCCCGGGCGACGCGGTCGAGGCCAAGCTGGCGCGCGCCGAAGCGGCGCTGGAAGCCGGCGACCTCGCCAAGGCCGTCGATCTCGTGAAATCGCTGCCGCCGCAGACCGCCAAGGCGACATCGGCCTGGCTGGCGCGCGCCGAGGCGCATCTGGCGGCCCAGCGCGCCGTCGAACAGCTCTCGTCGCAGGCCGTCGCCCTGCTCGGCGCGGCGCGGTAGCAGTCGATGACGACAATACGCATCCTGATCTGGTTCGCGATCGCGGCTGCCGCGATGCTGGGCGCGGTGTGGCTGGCCGAGCGACCGGGCACGCTCACCGCCGAATGGCAGGGCTGGCGGCTCGACACCAATGTCGGCGTCGTGCTGATCGCCATCGTGGCGCTGGTCCTGGTCGGCATCGCGGCCTGGCTGCTCTATCGCTGGATCGTGGGCGCTCCCTTCGCCCTGCTCGAAGGCTGGGGCGAGAGCCGCCGCCAGCGCGGCTATCGCGAACTGACGCAGGGATTGGCCGCGGTCGCGGCCGGCGACGGCGTCGAGGCGCAGAAACATGCGCGCAAGGCCGAGCAGCTTCTGGCCGAACCGGCGCTCACGCTGCTGCTGTCGGCCCAGGCCGCCCAGCTCACCGGCGATCGCGACGGTGCGCGGCGGGCGTTCGACGCCATGCTCAAGGACGACCAGATGGCCTTCCTCGGCCTGCGCGGCCTGATCGGCCAGTCGCTGCGCGACGGCGACCAGACCAAGGCGCTGGGCTATGCCGAGCGCGCCTTTGCGCTCCGGCCGCAGACGCCCTGGGTCGTGCATTCGCTGTTCGACATGCAGGCCCAGGCCGGCCAGTGGAAAGCGGCGCAGGAGACGCTGGACCAGGGCATCCGCCGCAAGGTCGTCGCCGCCGACAAGGGTCGCGCGCTGAAAGCGCTGTTGCTGGTCGAGCGCAGCCGCGAGGCCGAACGGGATGGAAGCGAGAGCGATGCCCAGGCGCTGGCGCGCGAGGCTTTTGCGCTCGCACCGGAACGGATCGCGGCGACCGGCCGGCTGGCCGAGCTGCAGATCAGGTCCGGCGATGCCAAGCGCGCGAGCAAGACGCTGGAGCGGGGCTGGGCGGTGGCGCCGCATCCCGACCTGGCCGAGCTCTATCTGAAAGCCTCCGGCGAGTCCGAGCCGTTGAAGCGCATCGGCGTCATCCGCCGGCTGGTGACGCGCAATGCCGACGACATCGAAAGCCATCTGGCCCTGGCCAAGGCGTCGCTCGACGCCGGCCTCTGGGGCGAGGCGCGGCGCCAGCTCGAGACGGCGGGCGGGACCTCGCCGCCGGTCCGCGTCTGCCGCCTGATGGCCGAGGTCGAGGAGCGCGCCAACGCCGACCAGGCCAAGGTGCACGACTGGCTGGCGCGTGCCGCCGTGGCGCCGGCCGATCGTTCATGGTCCTGCACCGCCTGCGGCGCGCACCACGAGACCTGGCGCTCGGTCTGCGAGAGCTGCGGCGCCTTCGGGACGCTGCAGTGGCGTGCGCCCGGCACCTATGGCCAGATCCTGCCGCCCGACCTGCAAGCCGAGCTTCGGGGCACCACCGCGCTGCCGTCGACCACAGGAGCCTGAGGATGTTCGAGACCACTCTTGCCGGCAGCCTGCCCAAACCCTCATGGCTGGCCACGCCCAACGTGCTGTGGGCGCCGTGGACCCTGTCGGGCGAGCCGCTGTTCCAGGCCAAGGACGACGCGACGTTTCTCGCCATCCGCCGCCAGGAAGAGGCCGGCCTCGACATCGTGAGCGACGGCGAGCAGGCGCGGCAGCATTTCGTGCATGGCTTCCTGGCCGAGGTCGACGGCGTCGACTTCGACAGGAAGGTGCGCATGGGCATCCGCAACAACCGCTACGATGCCGACTGCCCCACGGTCACCGGTCCGCTGAAGCGCCGAAAGTTCGTGCACGAGCGCGAGGCCCGCATCGCGCGCGCCGCCACGTCGCGCAAGCTCAAGTTCACCCTGCCCGGGCCGATGACGCTGATCGACACGCTGGCCGACGGGTTTTATGGCGACCGCGTGAAGATGGCTTTCGCCTTTGCCGAGCTGCTGAACCAGGAAGCGAAGGACCTTGAGCGGCTGGGTGTCGACGTAATCCAGTTCGACGAGCCCGCCTTCAACGTCTACCTCAACGAGACCGTCGACTGGGGCGTGCCGGCGCTGGAGAAGGCGGCCGAGGGCCTGAAATGCACCACCGCCGTGCACATCTGCTACGGCTACGGCATCGAGGCCAACAACAAGTGGAAGGAGACGCTGGGCGAAAGCTGGCGTCAGTACGAGC
>LNFM01012916.1_pt1 | contig 19237 bp, 12 predicted proteins | sample 596031 | NCBI WGS metagenome assembly LNFM01 (sample SAMN04254537, study PRJNA301005) | activated carbon metagenome | isolation source: dual media filters at the Ann Arbor, Michigan drinking water treatment plant | place: USA: Ann Arbor | reverse complement strand
ACTACATCCTCGGCTGGGGCGGCTTCTGGTTCTGGGATCCGGTCGAGAACGCCTCGCTGATGCCGTGGCTCGCCGGCACCGCGCTGCTGCACTCCGCCATCGTCGTCGAGAAGCGCGACTCGCTGAAGAGCTGGACGGTCCTCTTGGCCATCCTCGCCTTCTCGCTGTCGCTGCTCGGCACCTTCCTCGTGCGCTCCGGCGTGCTGACCTCGGTGCACGCCTTCGCCCAGGACCCGGCGCGCGGCATGTACATCCTGGGCTTCCTGCTGTTCGTCACCGGCGGCGGCCTCGCGCTGTACGCCTGGCGCGCGCCGAAACTGCAGGGTGGCGGCCTCTTCCAGCCGGTCAGCCGCGAAGGCGCCCTGATCCTGAACAACCTGCTGCTCTCCACGCTGGCGGCCACCGTGCTGCTGGGCACGCTCTATCCGCTGTTCCTCGACCTGCTGACCGGCAACAAGGTCTCGGTCGGCCCGCCGTTCTTCAACGCCACCTTCGTGCCGATCTGCGCGCCGCTGTTCGCGGCTCTCTGCGTCGGGCCCTACCTCAGCTGGAAACGCGCCGAGATCTGGCCCGCCCTGATGAAACTGCGCATCGCCTTCCTGGTGTCGATCGTTGCCGCCATCGTCGCCGCCACGGTGATCGACAGCCGCTCCGCTCTGGCGGCGATCGCCTTCGGCTTCGGCGTCTGGCTGATCGCGGGCAGCCTGTCGGGCTTCGTCGAGCGCGTGAAGAGCGGCCGGCTGCGCACGCTCCCACGCGCGTTTCTCGGCATGACCATCGCGCACGCCGGCATGGGCGTCGTCGTGCTGGGCGCCGTCGGCACCGGCGCCTGGAACAGCGAGCTGATGCAGACCATGAAGCCCGGCGACCGCGCCGCCTTCCACGGCTTCGACCTGAAACTGGAGCGCATCGAGTCCCTGCAGGGCCCCAACTATGTTGCCGAGCGCGCGACGCTTGTCGTAAGCGTCGGCGGCAAGCCCTACACCGTGCTGGCGCCCGAGCGCCGCCTGTTCACCGTGCAGCGCCGACAGGTGGCGGAGACCGCGATCCACACCAACCTGCTGCGCGATCTCTACGCCACGCTGGGCGAGGGCGAGGCGGCCAATGGCTGGGTGATCCGCCTCTATTACAACCCGCTTGCCCCCTGGATCTGGCTCGGCGCCGCGCTCTGCGCCCTGGGCGGCTTCGTCTCGCTCTCCGACCGTCGCCTCAGGATCGGTGCGCCGTCGCGGACGCGGGCGCAGGCGCAACCCGCCGAATGAACCGCCGGCTTCTCTTCCTCCTGCCGCTGGCGACGCTGGCGTTGATGGCGGGCTTCTTCGCCTGGTCGCTGCTGGCCGGCCGCGACCCCGCATCGATCGGCTCGGTGCTCGTCGGCCGACCGGCGCCGCGCCTCGAGGTCAAGGCATTGCGCGACGGCGAGCCGCCGCTCACCGACGCGCTGGTGAAAACCGGCAAGCCCGTGATCGTGAACTTCTTCGCGAGCTGGTGCACACCCTGCCTGGCCGAGCATCCGCTGTTCACGCGGCTCGCCACGCGCGACGGCGCCGTCATCATCGGCGTCGCCTGGAAGAACAAGCCGCCGGAGGCGATCGCCTGGCTGAAGCGGCTCGGCGATCCCTACAAGTTTGCCGGCGCCGATCTCGAGGGCCGCACCGGCCTCGACTGGGGCCTGTCCGGCGTGCCTGAGACCTACCTCGTCGATGGCCAGGGCATCGTCCGCCGCCACTTCCGCGGGCCCGTCACCGAGCGCGATGTGAACGAGACGATCCTGCCGTTCCTGAAGGGCGCGAAGTGAGCATGTCCCCCTCCGCCCCTTCGGGGCACCTCCCCCGCAGACGGGGGAGGAGTCTGATCACTCTTCTCCTCCCCCGTCTCGGGGGAGGTGCCCTCGTCATACGAGGGCGGAGGGGGTCATGGCTTCTTCTTCTCCTGGCGCTGCTATTCGCATTCCCAGCCTTCGCCGTCGAACCCGCCGAACTCCTCCCTGACCCTGCGCTCGAATCGCGCGCCCGCGACATCGGCCGGGCGCTGCGCTGCGTCGTCTGCCAGAACCAGTCGATCGACGATTCCGCGGCCGAGGTCGCGCGCGACATGCGTCGTGCCGTGCGCGAGCGGATCGTCGCCGGTGACAAGAACGAGCAGGTCTTCGCCTACATGGTCGCGCGCTACGGCGACTACGTGCTGCTGAAGCCGCCGTTCAGGGCCGGCACCTGGGTTCTGTGGCTGGGCGGGCCGATCGTCCTCATCGTCGCGGGCGGGCTGCTGCTGTTGGCGGCTCGTCGCCGCAAGCCGATCCCACCGCCCCAGCCTCTCAGCGACGAGGAGCAGCGCCGTCTGGATGCGCTGTTGAAGAACTGATGCTTGAATTCCTCCTCGCCCTTCTCACTACGGCGACGGTCGGTGCGTTGCTGGTGCCGCTGCTGCGGACGACCGCGAAGCGCACCGAGCGGCTGGACAGCGCGCTCGCGATCTATCGCGACCAGCTGGCCGAGATCGAGCGCACGCGCGCCGACGGCACGGTCTCCGAGGCCGATGCCGCCGCCGCGCGCATCGAAGTCGAGCGCCGAATCCTCGGCGCCGCCAACGCGAGCGATGCCGCGGCGCCCCGGGAGTCCGCGACGCTCCATCGATTCCTGCCACCTGCTCTCGCGCTGCTGATCCCGCTGCTGGCGCTGGGCGTCTATCTCAACGTTGGCCGCCCCGGCTTGCCGGCCGCCCCCTTCGCCTCCAGGCCCGCTGGCGAACATCCGAACCCGAACCAGCCCATCACCGCCGAACGCATGCTGGCCGAGGCGCGCGCGCGCCTCGCTGAAAACCCCGACGATCCCGAGGCTCTGGCCGAGCTGGGCGAGGCGCTGGTGCTGGAAGCCGACGGCACCGTCACGCCCGCTGCCGTCGAAGCGCTCACCCGCGCGCTCGCCAAGCGGCCCGACAACCCGCGCGCCGCCTACTATCTTGGCCTCCACGAGGCCCAGAGCGGCGATTCGAAAGCCGCCGTCGCGCGCTGGCAGGCGCTCGAGACCGCCAGTCCCCCCGATGCGCCCTGGCTGCCGATGTTGCGTGCCGAGATCGCGCGCGTGGCGCGGGCGGCAGGCATGCCCACCCCGACCCGCGACCAGGTCGAAGCGATGCAAAGCCTCGACCCCGCGCAGCGCCAGGAGGCGATCCGCGGCATGGTCGAGGGCCTCGACTCCAGGTTGAAGGAAAGCCCCGGCGACCGCGCCGGCTGGCTGCGGCTGGCCAACGCACGGCGCGTGCTGGGCGAGAACGACAAGGCGGCCGAGGCCTATGCGAAGGCCGATGCGCTCGGCCCGCTCGATACGCGGACGCTCACCGACTGGGCCGAGGCTCATGTCCGCCAGCTCAAGCCCGGCGAGGCGCCGCCGCCCGCCGCCGTCGCCGTGCTGGAGCGGCTGGAGAAGGCCGAGCCCCGCAACGCGCTGGCGCTCTTCTACCTCGGCGCCGCCGCCTTCGCTGCCGGCGACAAGCAAGGAGCGCTGCGGCGCTGGAACACGTTGCTCGCGCTGCTGCCGGCGGATGCCCCGATCCGCGGCCTGCTGGAGGAGCGCATCAAGGCGGCGCAGTAGGCTATTTCGGCAGCCCGGCCAGGATCAGGTGATCGGCGAACAGCTCGCGCTTGGCGGGATCGCGGAAGGCATAGGCCTGGGCGAAGCGCGACGCGCTGAACTTGGGATCGACGCGCAGCAGATCCCGGCCGATCTGGCCCGCCTCGTCGATCTGGCCGTTTGCCGCCAGGCTGGCGGCCAAAAAGCGCAGGTTCGGGGCAAAGCGCGGATTGAGCGCGGCCGACCGTCGCGCCCAGACGATGGCGTCGGGGTAATCACCTGCCGCATATCCCGCCAGCGCCACGATCGAGTAGCTGTAGAACACGTGCGCGTCGTGCGGCGACAGGCGGAGCCCGATGTCGGCGCGCCGCCGGGCCTCGCGCGTCTCGCCGATGTAGCTGAAGGTCGGGCTGCTGCGCATCCACGCGATCGAAGAGCTGGGGTTGGCCGCGAGCGCGCGGTCGAACAGCTCGATCGCCTGGTCGAAGTCGCGGAACGAGAAGGCGCGCACATGCCCGCACAGCGACAGCGCGCGCGGATCGAACCGGTCGAGCGTCAGCGCCAGCCGCGACAGCCGCTCGGCCTCGCGCAGGTCGGCGTCGGGGTCGGGCGAGAGCCCCTGGGTGATGCGCACGCTGTACCAGTCCGCCGCCAGCGCATGCGCCGTCGCATAACTCGGGTCGAGCTCCATGGCGCGCTGGAACAGCGGCATCGCCTGCACGAACTGGTCGTCGTCGAAGCGATACAGGAGATCGAGCCCGCGCAGCACGTATTCGTAGGCATCCATGCGTTCCGGCCGCTTGCGCAACACGCGTCGGAGTTCGGCTTCTTGGACCTGCGGCGTGATCGTCGCCACCACCTTGGCCGACAGCTCGTCCTGCAGGTCGAACAGGTCGGCCGCCTCGCCGGCGAAGCGGTCGCTCCAGATCGTCGTGCCGCTTTCGCAATCCGCCAGCTCGGCCGACAGCCGCACCTTGGTGCCGGCCCGGCGCACGCTGCCCGACAGCATGTAGCGTACGCCGAGGTCGCGGCGGACCTGTCGTGGATCCAGCGCCTTGCCGCGATAGCGCAGCACCGACGTGCGCGAGATCACGATCAGCTCGGGCAGGCACGACAGCGCCGAGATGATGTCCTCGACCAGCCCGTCGCTGAAATATGAGTTCGCCGTCTCGCCCGACTGGTCGGTGAAGGGCAGCACCGCGATCGACGGTCGGCTGCGCTGGAAGCTGTCGATCGCCACCACCGAACGGGGCCGCTCGCCGGCGCCGACGCCGTAGGCGTGCACGGGGCGGCTGATGTTCTTGAGCTTGAGGACGCCCATGTCGTCGATCGGCGCCTCGATGCGGCCGCTGATCAGATCCATGACCGCGGCCGAGACCAGCACGCCGCCCACCGGGGCGTGGTCCTGCAGCCGCGACACGATGTTGATGCCGTCGCCCAGCAGGTCCGAGCCGTCGACGATCACGTCGCCCATGTGGATGGCGCAGCGCAGTTCGAGGCGGATGTCGCGGGTCGGCGGCATCGCCGCCACCGCGGCCTGGACGCCGAGCGCCGTGCGCGTCGCCTCCACCGGGCTGCTGAATTCGACCAGCAGCCCGTCGCCCAGGGACTTGAAGATGCGGCCGCCGCCGCGCGCGATGATCGGATCGATCTCGCGCCTGAGCACGCGCCAGGCGGCGAGCGCATTGTCCTCGTCGGCTTCGACGACGGTGCTGAACCCCACGACGTCGAAGGCCGCCACCACCACCAGCCGGCGGTTGCCGTAATCCTTGTCGGCGATCGCCGCGGCAACGTGTCTGCGAGCCATGCGGCACCCTATCACAGCGGGCTTCCATCGGAAGCGCCCGGCAGAAAGCTGCAACCGGTCTGTCATTTTCGGATCAAATCGTGGGCAAATCGCGGTCCGTGCGGTCGCGGCCCGGTTGCGATCCGCCCGGCAAGGGCTACTCTGTCGCCTCGCCGCAAGCGCGTCCCGTGGGGCGGGGCGCCCTGACTGCCGGCGAAACGGGGGGACGCATGCCAGTCAAGACCGACAACCTTAATCTCAACCTGAACCTCAATCTCGGCGCGTCGGTGGCGGCGGGCGGGGGCGGCAGTCCGCGCTTCAACACCGAGGATTTCTGCAAGCTGACGCCGTCGTCAATCCCGGCGCTGCCGCTGCCCACCCAGCTCTATTCGGCCGACTACGACCCCGAGCTGCGCGCCTGGACTTTCGTTCACGAGTTCATCGTCAAGTGTGCCTGGGGCGGCGGCAACAATACGCCGATCTCGGTGATCCGCGATGTCATCAACGCCCAGAACAATTTTCCCGTGCCCAATCTCGGCAACACCATGAACGTCACCAAGCCGCTCGATCCGGCGGCGCTGGCCAATCAGGTTCTGACGGTGCTCAATGCCGCGCTCGATCGCGCCGACCGCTCCATGGAGATCATGGACCAGGCCAGCGCGCCCGGTGCGCTGAACTACTGGACAGGCCTGCTGCGCATCGATCCGGCGCAGGACAAGAACGCCTATCTGCTGATGCTGGTGGGCCGCAAAATCGGCGAATACGTCGCCATGGGGCTGAAGGAAATCTACCGCATGCGCCGGCCGTCGCAGGTCTATCCTCTCATCATGCCGCTGATCGATCCGCCCAATCACAGCTCGTTCCCGAGCGGCCACTCGCTGCAGTCCCATCTCATCTCTGGCCTGCTCAAGCTCGCGGTGCCGGCGGGCGCGGCCCAGACCCGGCGCGCCCTCGATCATCTGGCCGACCGCGTCGCCGAGAATCGCGAGATCGCCGGCGTCCACTATCGGATGGACAGCCGCGCCGGCGCCCTCGCCGCCCGCGAGTGCGTCGCCAAGCTCGATGCCCTGCCGGCGGTGCCGGCCCTTCCGGCGCCGGCACCGCTGCCCGCGCTGCCCCCGGTCCTGCCCGTGGCGACCAACTTCAAGGAGCTGGTGCGCAACGCCGCGATGGAGCTGAGAGACCTGCAGTAGGTCTTCGGCCAGGGTTCTGCAGGGGAGGAACGCATGTCCGACAAGAAGCCGCCCGAACAGCCGGCGCCGTCGCCGGTCGTCGATGTCGCCGACCAGATCCTCGTCGGCTTCGACCCGCAGCTCGGGCTGCTGGGCCCGCAGGCCGCGCGCGAGGTGATCCAGGCCACGCTGCACCGCCTCGAGAAACTGCCGGCGACGACGCTGAAGTGCTTCATCACCGATACGCCCAAGGGAGAGCCTCTGTTCTCCGTCGCGACCCTGCGGCTCGACAAAGAGACCGTCACGCTCGAGGAGCTTCAGAAAAGGCTAGAGGCCGGGGATCGGGATCTCGCCGGCATCTCCTATTTCGAGCGCAACGCGCCGATCGCCATGGCGGGCTTCGACGATCCCCTGCTGGGCCAGCAATGGGCGCTGGAAAAGCTCGGCGCGGCCCAGCCCTGGACCGTGGCGCCGGCCGCCGGCGGCAAGACCATCGTCGCCATCATCGATTCCGGCCTTCGCCGCGCCGACGGCAGCGTCCACGAGGACCTGGGCGCCGTCGAACCCGTGAACTTCTGCCAGCCGCCGCCGTTCGTCGTCACCACGCCCGGTCCCCCGCCCATCCCCGTGTTCTTCTACCCCGGCCTCTGCCTCGACGGCATCGACCAGGACGGCCATGGCACCATGCTGGCCGGCACCATCGCCGCCGTCCCCGGCAATGCGACGGGCCTCGCCTCGGCGGTGCCCGATAATTGGGGCATCAGCCTGATGCCCATCAAGTTCTTCGATCCCGACGCGCCGCCCAACGTCGGCGATGCCGCCGTGGCCATCGTCTATGCCGCGTTCAGGGGCGCCAAGGTCATCAACGCCAGCTGGCACGTCGGGCTGGGCGACCACGACCGCCAGACGCTGCGCCGGGCAATCCGCTACGCCCGGCAGAAGAACTGCCTCGTCGTCGCCGCCGCCGGCAACGACGGCTCGGACAACAGCATCTATCCGACCTATCCCGCCAACTACGGCAGCGAGATCGAGTTCAACCGCCTGACCGTGCTGACGGTGGCGGCCACCGACCGCGACGACGACAAGGCCGCCTTCTCCAACTACGGCAAGGACATCGTCGATCTCGCCGCCCCCGGCGTTCGCATCCTCACCACTGGCCGCCATCTGGTCGAGCCGGCGCGCTACCCGGCCTACAGCGGCACCTCGCCGGCCGCCGCCTTCGTCTCGGCCGCCGCCGCGCTGGTCTATGCCCTCAATCCCAAGTGGAAGCCGCAGGACGTGATCGAGCATCTGCTGGCCTCGGCCGACACGATCGAGCGGCTGAAGCTGGTCTGCATCGGCGGCCGGCGCCTCAACATCGGCCGGGCCGTCTATGGCCCGCTCAACATCACCGCGCCGGCCGGGGGTGCCACCTTCCGCGTCGGAGCGCGGGAGCGGATCGAGTGGGACGTGGCCTACATGACCTCGAAGCTGAGCCACGTAACGATCGAATTCTCCCGCGACGACGGCCAGACCTACGCTCCTCTGGTCGGCCAGAAGCCGAACGATGGCCGCCATCCCTGGACGCCGACGGCGGCTGACCGCACGACCATGGGCCGCCTCCGGATCGCGCCGGTGGAGGGCAACTTCCCCGTGGTGTCGAAACGCTTCAGCGTGGTTTGATCCGCGGCCTGCTGGAGGAGCGCATCAAGGCGGCGGAAGGCAAATAGCGCTAGGGCAAGCTCCGCGAAGGTGGACTCACACAGACCTCACCCTGAGGAGGCTGCAAAGCAGCCGTCTCGAAGGATGAGGTCGGTACGCTAACGCAGCTCGTCAAGGAACTGCATCACGGCCAGGTCGCTCCAGGGCTTGTAACCATCCGTGCCGTGGAAGCCGACATGGCCGCCGCGCGCCGTCAGCCGGCATAGGCGCCGCCCGGCACCCAGGGATCGTCCAGCGACGCCAGCACCAGCGTCGGGATGCGGATCGTCGCCAGGAAATTCACGGCACTGCTTTGGAAGTAATAGTCGTCGGCACCGGAGAAGCCGTTGCGCGGCGCGGTGAAGACATCGTCGAATTCATGAAGGGTCCGCGACGCCTCGATGTTCCGGCGTTCATCCGCTGTCAGTACGGCACCGTCCGCCAGGGCCTCGCGCTTGACCGCGGTGAAGACATATCGATGGTAGAGGAAATTGCGAAGCCGCAGCAGGTTGAAGCAGGTGCCGCGCAGATCGATCGGTGCCGAGACGCTGGCGGCCGCGCGGAGCGGCGTCTGCGTGCCTTCCTCGCCCAGGTACTTCAACAGGATCGCACCGCCCACCGAATAGCCGACGGCAACGAGCCCCGCCGCGGTCAGGTCAGGCGGCAGCAGGCCGATCAGCTCGGCGAGGTCGCGGCTGCTGGCGGCCGAGTACTGGCCGCCGCATGTGGTTCGCGACGGCCCGGCGCCGCGCATGTTGAGGCGCAGCACGGGGTAGCCCTTGTCGAGGAGATAGCCCGACATCCGCAGCATGTACGGGGCGGCCTCCGAGCCCGGGACGCCGTGGATCAGCAGGACCAGCGGCTTGCCCGCCGGCTGCGCCGGCGCCGGCCGATCGAGCATGGCCAGCATCGTATCGCCGTCCTTCAGCGGGATGCGGATGCGCTCGCTGGTCCCCGGCGCCAGGCTGCTGGGAACATCGATCAGCGCGGTGGCCAGCGTCTGGAGGTCGCCGCCCCACCAGGGGAAGCGCTGCGTGAAAGGCTTCACAGCCCGGCCCTCACAGTCCGGCCCTCACAGTCCGGCCAGGAAGCGGATCGCCGACCGGCTGGGCATGAAGAAGTAGCCACCGGCCCGGACGGTGACGAAGCTCCTGAGGTTCTTCATCGTCACCGGACCCGACGGCGTGGGAATGGTGAAGACGAAGGGTTTGGCCGGGTCCGTGGGCGGCGGCGAGGTGATGGGGTCGGGCTCGTTGCTCAACCCCTGGAAGGAAGGCGAGCCGATCCAGGATTGCTGCAGGAACTCGAACTGGCGCTCCAGGTCGGCGCAGAGGGCCACGAACAGCATGCCTTTCTCCGAACTTTCGTCGCCGTAGGGACGGCCGCGCCGCAGGAGCCTGTGGCGCTTCTCCATGACGCCCTGCTTCGGATCGTTCGGCGCCAGGCTGCCGCGCGGATTGGACCGGCGGATATGCGCGCCAAAGGGGCAGCGAAGTCCCTGCGGATCGTCGGTCGCGAAGTTGAAGTCGTTGTCCGCGCGAACTTGTGTCAGCGGGGCGGACGTCTTGTGGTGCGGCTGGCTGATCAGCGAGGCGCCGCTCCGCCAGCGGCCCATCATCTTGGCGGCGATCCACTCGTCGGTGATCTTGCCGCCGATACTGTCTTCCAGGCCGGCATACTTTTCGAGCTCCGCCTTCTGGAGGGCGAGGAACTGGTCGAAGCCGGTGACGTCCTGCATCAACTGGCGGACGGCCACGAAAGTGCCGTTGCGGCCGAAATCGCGCCGGTCCGCATCCTGCGACCCGGCGAAGCGCGGGTAGCGCGACGGGAAATCGGGCGTATCGGTTTCGAGCTCGTCGCCGGGATCGCTTTCCGCCGGCAGGGTGACGGCCGGCGGAAAATAGCCGGCGCCGTCGCGGTAGCCGAGCAGCAGCTCGCCCGCCTCGACCACGTCGGCCGTGTTGTCGGACGCGGCCTCGCGCTGGGTGCCGCGCAGGATCGGCTGGGAGATGCCGTCGCGGAAACCGAAGTGCTCGTACATCGGCGCATCACGCTCGGAAGCGAATTCGACGGACGCCATCGCCGCACGGGCTTCTTTCGTTTTCGGCGTCGGCTCGGTCAGCAGCGTCGAGATCGCCTTCAGTCCCAGCCGTCCCTCGTGCTCTGCAAGCGTGTCGCGGCAGGCCTGTTTCGTCTTGCCGTAGAGGAACAGCACGGCGTCGGCCGCCTTGTCCCTCGCCCTGTCGACATCCGCCCACTGCCAGCCCTGCGGCGCCGAGGGGCCGGTGTCGCCCAGCACCCGCGCGCGGTCGGCCATGCCCAGGCGGAAGACGGGCGGAAACGCCGCCATTTTTTCCACCTGGTCCTGCGCGGTGCGGCCCAGGCACTTTTCCAGGCCGCGGGCCGAGAAAGCCGCGAAGGTGGCAGTCTTGTTCGCGGCATCGGGCTGCTCGCCGAAGGTGACGTTCCTGTTCAGGTATTTGAGCCATTCCTTCCGCGCCGTGATGTCGTCGGGCAGGGCGAGGGCGGCGCACAGCATGTAGTCGTGCGACGGGAAGCCCTTGAAGACCATGGACTGGACCTCGTCGGTCGCGATCGCGTCCCTCGGGCGCGGCATGGCGCCGAAACAGTCGAGCCAGGCGCGTGCCGCCGTATCCGTCTGGGCGCGCATCAGCCCGTCGTGGATCAGGGCATTGGTGCGGATCTGGTCGGTGGTCAGTTTGGGGAACCGGCTGTACCAGAACTGCGTGACGATCTGCTGGCGCCGCACCCACCGCTTGAAGCGGGCGCCGTCCTCGGCCCCGCCCAGCACCAGCAGGCGCGTCTTCGGGAAGCCGCGGCCGTGGCTCCACACCGCCGACTGGCCCTCATGCGCCTTGGTGATGAAGTCTTCCAGATAGCTCAGCCAGCTGCCGTCGTAGTTGGCGAGGAACAGCATCTGCTCGCTGCCGGGCAGCCGGAACCAGCGCGCATAGTGGATCGTGCCCATGTTGAGCACGAAGCCCGGGCGGAACCAGTATTGGACTTCCTTGCCGATGACCCACAGCGACAGCGCCAGGGTGAATTTGCGGAACGCGCCCGGCTTCATGATCGTGATGGCCGTAATGTGGTTCTGCGCGTACTCCGGCGCATTCTCCGTGGCGGCGATGGCCTCGATCTTGTCGAGCGGCGCGGATCGCCGGTCGATGTCCTTGTCGTCGCGCACCTCGTGCCAGTAGAGGATCGCCACGAAGACGAGCAGCACCGTGAGCCACAGCAGGACGGTCGCGACGATGCCGCCCGCCAGCGCCAGCGACACGGCGCCCAGCTGGTCGACGACCAGGCCGAACGGTGCGGGATAGCAATAGACCGCGGCGATGACAGCCGCGACCGCGCCGAAGCCCAGCATCCATTCGATGAGCAGCCGGTTTCGCCGCAGCAGCGGCTGGGCTTGTGTCCAAAGCGCCCGCACGAGGTAGGCCGCGACGACGCCCGCCAGGGCGGCGAGCGCGATCTGGCCAGACAATGGCCAATCGGAGAGGGGCATGCCCAATCCCCAATCCTGCAACAGCCACCTCCGCAGCGCCCGGAACGCCACCGCCGCACCCAGGGCCGACAACACGACCATCCGCCAGGCCTTCAGCAGCGGCGGCACGACCCAGTTCCAGAAGCCGACGATGGCCCACGTCGCGGCGACGCCGCCGGCGGCAGCGAGGGCTATCTGCCAGACGAGGGAGAGATCCGGGAACCAGCGTTGCAGCGCCAGGAACGACGCGACACCGAAGCCCAGGATAGACGCGGGCCACCGGAACCAGCGGACCAGAAGCGCCGCCACGAACAGCACGGCCGCCACGACGAACGCCACGACGGTGCCGGCGTCGACCAGTCCCATCGCGCCCGCCTTGTACCAGCGGACCAGCGTGTTGAATCCGTCCCGCACCGACGTCGCGACAATGAGAAGAACGCCGGTCACGACGCCCACGAACGCGAAGCCGTAGGCGACCCAGGAGTTTGGATCGACGGCGTGATGGATGGCGCCGCCGAGCAGGGACACGGTGGTGCCGATCAGCAGCGCCAGGAAGACCCCGGCATTGGATTTCAGGGCGGCCGGCAGGCCCTGCAGGCCGACCTTGGTGTCGTCGCCCGTCCAGCCCGACAGGCCGAGCTTCCGCTTGCTGGGACGCATGAGGAAGGGCCGCAGCTTCCGCCCTTCTTCCCGCAGCTCTTCTTCGACCTGCCGGTCCGGCGTCGTGAGACGCGCGAGGTCCTGCACGGCCGCGCCCGCGGGCCGCATGAGATCGCGGACATAGGCCAGCGTATCCACCGCCCGTTTGCGCATGCCGCCGTGGACATGGAGATGGCGGTCGACGGCCTTGCGCACGAAGGCCGCGAGCTCCTGCTGCTTCTCGATGTCGCCGACCGGCGTATCGGGCGTGCCGTTGAAATTGAGGCCGATGGCGCCCCACGGCGCGAAGTGCAGCCTGGTCTTGTGGCGTTCGAGCAGGAAATGAAGCCGGCTGCCGTTGAACCGCTCCGGCAGCGTCGCCGGATCGATCGCCGACGCGCCGTCGATGCAGTCGAAGATCGGCGAGAGCAGAGGCCCCGCATGCCGGACGATCCGGGCCAGAACCGTGTCCTCGTCGCTGTCGACGTTGAGCTCGAACAGGAGGCGCGGGTCGGGCGTAGCGTTCTTGTCGTCGGGGTCTTTCGCATCGAAGGCCGACATGGAGACGTAGTGCACGATCTCCGTCGCCTGCAGTGCCTTGCCGATCGGGCTGTCCAGCGCCGCCGGATTGCCGAGCTTGGCGATCAGCCTCCGGGCTTCGTCGACCTTGTCCGGGTCGAGCCTCGCCTGGATGGTGATCAGGTTCTGGGTCGAAGACGTCGCGGTCGTCTGGAACACGACATCGAGCCGTCGCGGGAACGGGCCGACATAGGTGAGCCAGCCGTCGGGGTCGCTGGCGAGGCGGATCCCGGGTTGCGAGAACAGCACCTGGCAGATCTCGGTGATCTGCTCCATGGCGAGATGGGCGCCGATGCAGACATGCGCGCCTTCGCCGAACATCAGCGCCGGGTCGAGTTCGCGGCCGGGCTCGAATGCGCCGGCGTTCGCGAATTTCCGTGAATCGCGCAACGCCGACATGGTGCCGACGATCATGACCGAGCCCGCGGGCACCGGTTTGCCGCCGACGGTCGTCGCCATCGGCACATGGCGGAACTGGCCGGGAAACAGCGCCGGATTGAGCCGCGAGGCTTCGACCAGCATCTTCTTGAGCTCGCCGCGATGGCGCCTGGCCGACTCCATGTCACCCGCCGTCCTCGCCTTTTCGGCGGCCGAGGCCGCGCCGATGACACTCTGCAGCAGGCCGCGGCCGAGCAGTTCCTCGATCATCCGGCCGGCGCCCAGCGTGTTGGTCGGGATCAGGCCGATGATGGTGCCGATCGCCATGGCGCGGATCTGCGGCTTGGGCAGCGGTGCGCCCTTGACCCGATATTGGACCAGACGGTCGATGACGGTGTTGGGCCGGGGGGCTGCATGCGCCCGGTCGATGGCGCGATCGATCAGGTAGCGGATCCTGACGGCGCCGTTCAGCGCCAGCTTGCGCGTCGCGGCATCTCCGAACGGATCGGCGAAGATCAGCGCCGAGATCGCCATGGTGCGATCGGCGAAGGCGTCGGGCTCGTCGAGATCGAGGCCGAAGTAGTCGCTGCAGGTCTCCGTAAAAACCCGCCCCAGCAGGTCCTGGATGACGTCGATGCGCCCGCCCGAGTTCTTCAGCAGCAGCTCGGTGACCGTGCGCGTGTTGTCGATGATGCCCTCTGCATCGGACCTGAGCAGCACGGCTTCCAGGATCTCGCGTTGTGCGTCGTGCTCGGGACCATCCTGGCCCAGCAAAAAATCCGCGCCGCCCGTCAGCGCCCGCATCTCGGGCCCGAACGGGACCTTGAACTGCAGGGGCTTGGCCAGCACCTCGCGCACATCGTCGTAGCGCGAGACGATCACCAGCCGGCCGATGCAGGCGACCGGCCACACCGCGCGCAGCACCCAGAAGGCGAACAGGAAGAACCAGCGCTGCAGCCGGCGCTTGGCATTGTCGAGGAAGCCGCCGGTTCCGAGGACATTGATGTCGAACGGCGGCAGGGGCCGCGGATCGGTGTCGTTTTTTTCCGCGCGTTCGTACGCGTCGATTTTCGCGAAGTATTTCAGTTCGAACATGAGAGCTTTCTGGGGAGGGCTATCGGATATGGCTGTTCCCGTCGTCCTGAGCGGAGCCGCCCGAAGGGCGGCGCAGCCGAAGGACCTCTTTTCGTCGGTCCATCGAATTGAAAAGAGGTCCTTCGACTACGCTTCGCTCCGCTCAGGACGACGTGAAATGGTCATATGATCTACCGCCGCCGCCGCGCCGGCTTGTTCTCGCCCGTTGCCGCCGCCACGCCGTCGGCCAGGCGGCGGTTCCAGCTGCGGTCGATGAATGGGGTCCAGTCGATGAACGACGGCGTGAAGTCGGGCGTCACCGTCTTCAGCTCGTCGTAGGCGCGCCGGGCCGCGTCGAGGTCGCCGGCGCCGACCAGGGCGTTGATCTTGATGACCAGCGCGTACCAGTAGGCCGGCCGCCGGACCAGCGACTGGTCGGCATGGTCGACCGCCTCGTCCCATTTGCCCAGCATCCAGTGCGACAGCGCCAGCTCGCCGATGAAGAAGAAACTGTGCACGTCGTTGGGGCTGAGCCGTTGCGCGAGGCAGAGCGGGGCGATCGCCTTCGCGGGTTCGCCCACCAGATTGTAGTGGCAGCCCAGCTCGGCATGGGCCTGGCAGAGGCTGGGGTTGAGCGCGATCGCGCGCTCGAACAGCGTGCGGGCGCGGCCGGGCTGGCGCAGCCACATCTCGGCGATGCCGGCCAGCATGTGGCCGCGGCCGTCGTCGGGATCGGCCACGATGGCGCGGTGCGCGAGCTGGCGCATCTCGGCCACCTCGGCGTCGCTGCCGCGCCGGGCCCACAGCGACCAGCCCATGCAGAAGGTCTGCTGGATGATCGCCTCGGGCGACTCGGGTTCGAGCTCGAGCGCCTGCTCGAACAGCCGCCGCGCCAGTTCCGAATCCGTGCGCGTCAGGCGATTGAGATGCCAGCGCCCGCGCCAGATCAGGTCGTTGAACTCCAGCCGGTTCTGCCGGTTGCCGCGCGCCCGCACCTGCTCGGCGTAATCGATCTGCGCGTCGAGCACGCCCACCAGCTCGGCCACGATCGGATCGAGCGCGTCCTGCGAGCGATCGGGCGGCAGCGGCACGCGGTGCGACCACAGCGAATAGCCGCTGGTCGCATCGGACAGGCCGACGGCGATGGAGAGGTCGCCGCCCGTCCGCTTCAGCCGTCCTTCCAGCACGTACTTGGCGCCGAGCTTCTGGCCCACGACGCGGAGATCGACGCGATCGGAGGCGAAGGCGAAGCTGGAACTGCGGGCGATCACCGGCAGCCAGCGGAGCCGCGACAGCCGGTCGATCAGATCCTCGGAAAGGCCCTCGCAGAGGTAATCCTGCCCCGTGTCGGCGGTGAGATTGGCAAAGGGGAGAATGGCGAGCGCCGGCCGGTCGCCGAAGCCGGCCGGGGAGGGCTCGACATTCGGCGTGGGCGCGACAGCCGCGACCACCGGCCCCGATTCCAGCAGCCCGCGCTGCTCGCGCAGCCAGTCCTCGAAACCCTCTTCGCCGGCAAGGTCGAAGCCCTCCAGAAATTCACCGGTGGCAACACCGCCTTGCTTCGGCATGAGCACATCGACGTCGACCAGCGACAGATCCAGCATCACCCTCTGCCGCTCGCAGATCAGCAGCGGCTTTGGCCCGACGTTCAGATGGTCGCGCAGATGGGTGAGCTCGCGCCGCAGGCTGCCCTGGGCCTGCGGCCGGTCGCGCTGGCCCCAGAGTTTTTCCTGCAGCCAGCCGCGCGTCCGCTCGCCGCCCTCGGCCAGGGCGAGCATGGCCACCATCGCCATGCCCTTGCGGCTGGCGATGTCGATTCGCTCGCCCCCCGGCCCGAGCAGCCGGAAGGAGCCCATCAGATTCAACGCAAATTTACGGCTCGACGCCATCTCGTCCCCCGGTCGCACCGCGACCATCATTCCCCCAGTTCGACGGCAGGCGCGCATCCTAGGGGCCCGCAAAGAAATCGTCGATACACGCAGAAATAACGCTTTGCGAACGCTGCCGTCGCGCTCTTTGAGCGCCCGCCCGGCTACTCAGGCTTCGACAAACGATGGAGAGCGCCCCATGAGCAAGCTCGGACACTTGGACCGCGTCGAAGCCTTCGAATTCGCCAACTATCTCTGCCTCACCGGCAGCGGCAGCAACCCGACCCTGGGCTGGACCAACTGGTTCTCCGCCATCGATCCCATGCCCAACACCTGGGAGTTCCTGCAGGAGCAGCCGGCCGGTCCGGTCCTGCCCGTCGCCATGCCGTTCAAGATCACCGGCATCTTCCCCTCCAACGGCGTCAGGGAGGTGGTGGTGCGCCATCTCGTGAAGAACAAGCCGGTGGACGTGCGCGTGCCGCTGCGCCCGATCACGCGCCTCGAGGAGGAGGCGATCGCCGACCTGATGTCGGCCTCGGCGCAATCCTACCTTCGCCACAAGGGCGCCGACCGCAGGCTGCCGCAGGAGGGCGCCAGCTTCACCATGGCGCTCGGCAGCGTCGACATCCCCTTCGCCTGCGGCACCTGGAACAACCCGCAGCAGGCGCTGCGCCACGAGCTCTGGTTGGCCGTCGATGCGCTCACCCCCGACACCGCCGAGATCGAGCGCGCGGTCCTCGAAGCCTTCAAGCGCGGCATGGTCGCGGCCCACCTCGAGACGGTGCTGACGCCGACCGGCTGGGGCGACGGTCCGCACGGTTTCCACCAGGCGCTGGAAGCGCACCTGCTCAACATCCTGGGCGAGCGGCTGGTCAATGTCCGGGTGACGACGACGTCGCGGAGTATCGAGAACCACGGCATCGAGGGCCGCGAGCCGCCGAGCGCGCCCGTCCACTATCTGCGGCCGCTTTCCCAGGTCCCGGGCCAGCCCATCCGCGGCGGAGCAAATCCATGACGAGCCTTCTTCTCAACCGCCGCACCCTGCTGTCCACGGCGCTGGCCGCCGGCACGGCGGGCGCCATGGCCTTTCCGCGCGGCATCGGCCACGCCGACGTACCGCCCTCCCAACGGGACCCGCTGGGTTCAAACCCGGCATCGCGCCTCGTCGTGCCCTTCGCGGCTGGCGGCACGTCCGACATCCTGGCGCGCGTGGTCGCCGACATATTGAGCGCGCGCCTGGGAACCCAGTTCGTCGTCGAGAACCGCGCCGAGGCGGGCGGCGCCTTCAGCGCCGAGATGGCCCGGGCGGCGCCGGACGGCCGCACCCTGCTGATGGGCACGCTCTGCACCGCGGTCACCAACCAGTATCTGCAGAAGGACCTGCCCTACGACGCCGCCGAGAGCTTCGCCCCGGTCGCCCTGGTCGGCGAGATGGCCAACGTGCTGGTCGTCAACCGCGGCTTTCCGGCGCGGACGCTCCAGGAGTTCGTCGACCACTGCAAGCGGTTCGGCCCGCACAAGGTGTCCTACACCTCCGGCGGCCCGGGCAGCGCCGGCCATCTCGCGATGGAATATCTGCAGAACAGGGCCGGCATCCGCCTGGCGCACGACGGCCCCGGCCCCCTCCCCGGCGCCCGGGGCATCTCCCGCGCCCGCCTGCTGGAGGAGAGCCGCGCCGGCCGCGTCACGGTCGCCATGGACAGCCTGCCGACCTACCTCAACCACATCGGCTCCGGCCAGCTGCGCGCGCTCTGCGTGACCTCGGCCAATCGCTGCTTCGTCGCCCCCGAGATCCCGACCGTGGCGGAGCAGGGCTTCGGCGCCTTCGACGCGACGCAATGGTGGTACGTGGCCGTGCCCGCCGGCACGCGGCGCGACTACGTCGCCGCCCTCTCGGAGGCGATCGTGACCGGCCTCCGGCAGCGCTCGGCCGTGGCCCGCCTCCGCGGCGTCGGCGTCCAGGAGCGGCCCGGCACGTCGGAGGATCTCTTCCTCCACATCGCGGCCGAGAACATGAAATGGAAGAACGTGATCGCCTCGGCGGGACTGGTACCCCAATGAGGCGCTGACCCCCTCCGCACCTCTCGTTCGAGGCTTCTTGGGGGCCTTGGGCGATGGCGCAGCCGGCGTTGTCATCGCGCCCGGCATTGCGCCGGTGCCGGAGGGGGTCGGTCTGATTCCTCTTCCCTTTCCCACAAAGGGGAGGAGGTTCGGGCGAAGGAAACTTCGTCCGGGGATGATGGGGGGACAGAAGTCTCCATCCACTTCTTTCCCCCCTCACCCAACTCTTTTCATTCTCCTCCAGGTGCCGCGCGCCGGAGGGGATCAGAAACGCCCTATCTCGCCCTCAGCAATTCGTCGCGTGAGCGAGGGTCGCGGTGCAGATGGAGGCAGGCGAGGACATTCACCTGCGCGCCCATCTGGCCATCGTCGACGACATAAAAGAGTCCGTAGGGAAAGCGGCGCAGAACGGCCCGCCGCACCTCGCCCGCCGGACCGCTGCTCCCGATCCGCTGATACAGCGCCGGATGCCCCTAACCGGCGACGAGCTTCCGGCGAATCTCGTCCAGCGTGAGGCCCGCATCGTCCGGATGGGCCCGGTGATGGGCCAGCCGCGCGCCGAGCTCGCGCCGCTGCGCCTCGCTTGGTGCCGGGGCCGCGGCATCGAGCAGGACGCTGTCGAGCAGGCCATAGGCCAGCTCCAGCCGCTCGTGCGAGGTGAGCTGCTGCAGTTCGTCCAGGAGGGCCGCCTTGTTCATGGGAGAAAGGTACGCCTTGGCGAGAGACTTTCAATATAACGTCTCAATCCTCCTCCCCCATTCATATGGGGGAGGTGGCGCGAAGCGCCGGAGGGGGTCAGAAACCCAGCCCCCTAATCCCGAAACACCACCACATGAAACGGCCGCCGCGCCGGCTTCCCCGCGGGATCGTAGGTGTGCACCTGCATCTGGTGCGGATCCTTCGCCAGCCCGACGGTGATCAGGCCG
>LNFM01006477.1_pt1 | contig 19238 bp, 17 predicted proteins | sample 596031 | NCBI WGS metagenome assembly LNFM01 (sample SAMN04254537, study PRJNA301005) | activated carbon metagenome | isolation source: dual media filters at the Ann Arbor, Michigan drinking water treatment plant | place: USA: Ann Arbor | reverse complement strand
ATGGCAGCGATGGTCGGGTCGATCTCGTCACGCAGCGCATTGAACATGCGACGCGTCAGCGTCGCGTTCTCCCCGCCCGCGATGAAGAGCGAGATCACCACCTCATCAAGCGACGTGATGAAAGCCAGCAGCGCAGCGGAGATCACAGAGATCCTGATCTGCGGCAGTGTGACTGTTAAGAACGCCCACGGTCGGCTGGCACCGAGGCTCCTCGCCACCATCTCCTGGTTCATGTCGTAGCCCTTGAGGCCCGAGGCGACCGTGATGACGACGAGCGGGATCGCCATCACCGAATGGGCCAGCACAATACCCGTCAGGGTGTTGTTGAGGCCGAGCCGTGCAAACAGCAGGAAGATGCCGATCGCAATCAGGATGCCCGGAATGATCAGCGGCAACATGAACGTCGCGTAGATCGCTCGCGTGAAACGGGATTGCGCGGAGTGCAGGCTGTAAGCGGCGAGCGTGCCCGCCACCGTCGCGATGATCATTGTCAGGATCGCCGCGACAAACGACGTTCGCGTTGCGTCCCGCCACTCGACAGCGCCGAAGTAGGCCGCATACCACCGCGTCGACCAGGCGGGCGGCGGGAAGGCCAGATAGCGGCTATCGGAAAAGCTCAGCGGAATAACAAGCAGACTCGGCAAAACCAGGAACAGGATGATCAGGGCACCGAGAAGATAGAGCCAGAGGCGCCGTCCATGCGTGATCTGCGTCTCTGTTGCCGGGCGCGTGAGCATCACTTGGCTCCGACGATTCGCTCGAAGCCGATGATGCGCCCGACGCCCCACAGGATGCCGAGTGTGATCACGAGCAGAACAACACCGAGCGCGCTGGCAGCCCCCCAGTCTGCATGGTAGGTCACATTTCGCTCGATCTGCATGGACCACATATAAACGCGGCCGCCGCCGAGGAGCGCCGGCGTCACGTAAAAACCCAGGCAGAGGACGAAGACGATGATGATGCCGGCGAAGAGGCCGGGAAGCGACAGCGGCACAAAGATCTGCCAAAAAGCGCGCACCGGCGAGGCGCCAAGGTTGGCCGCGGCCCGCATATAGTCGCGATCAATCGACCGCATCGAAGCGTAGAGCGGCAGCACCATGAACGGCAGCATGATGTGCAGCATGCCGATGGTGGTACCTGTGAAATTGTGCATCAGGCGCAGCGGCGCGTCGATGATACCGAGATCCTGCAGCCACGAGTTCACCACGCCGCGCCGCTGCAGCAGCACAAGCCAAGCGTAGCAGCGCACCAGCAGCGACGTCCAAACCGGAAACAGAACCAACAGCATCAGCAAGGCCGCGAGCCGCGGCCGCACCTGCGTGATCAGGTAGGCGAGCGGATAGCCGAGTGCGATCGAAATCGCCGTCACCAGGAACGACAGTTCGAACGTCGTTTTCAGCGTGAGCACATAATTCTCGTCGAGGAGGCGTTCGTAGTGCTCGAGCGTGAAGCCGCTCTTGCCCTGAAACGACATCCAAAACAGCCACGCGATCGGAGCGAGCGCGACCGTCCCGATCAGTGCAAGACCGGGCCAAGCCAACGTGGTCAGAAGAAGTCGCTCGCGCCGCTCAGCGGCATGGTAGCCGCCCGCATTGACGTCAGCCGTCGCGCGACGGACTTGTGTCCGGCCATCGCCCAGTGCGGCTGTCATTGTTCGGCCTCGGCGGGCACGATCACCGCGTCGGCCGGCGCCAGACCCAGCCGGATGGGCGCACCCGGATCGAGCGGCGTTCCATCGGCGCTGCGTGCTGGCCGGCGCACGCCGAGATCACCGCCACCCACAAGCGTCACGTAGACGAGTGAGCTCTCGCCCTGGTAGACGACCTCTTTCACGGTTCCTTCGAAGATATTGAGGCCACAGCCGGCATCGGCAGATCGCAAAATCGATAGCTTCTCCGGACGAACCACCAGTAGATGCGGGCCATGGACCGAGGTGAGGAGCCGTTCGAGCACGATCTGGCGCGAAGCGTGCCAAGCCGCCCCATTGCGGACGTCGACCGGCAGGAACTGCGACTCGCCGATGAACTCGGCGATGAAACGGCTCTCCGGGCGTTCGTAGATATCGTGTGGCGTGCCGATCTGGCGGAACCGTCCGCCGTCGATCACCGCGATGCGGTCCGACATGGTCAGCGCCTCGCGCTGGTCGTGGGTGACATAAACCGTTGTCATTCCGAGCCGCTGGTGGAGATGGCGCACCTCGATCTGCATCTCTTCCCGGAGCTTCTTGTCGAGCGCCGATAGCGGCTCGTCCATCAGCAGGATGCGGGGCTCGAATACGATGGCACGCGCGAGCGCTACGCGTTGGCGCTGGCCGCCCGAGAGCTGGTCGATCCTGCGCTCGCCCAACGCGCTGAGTTGAACGAGATCGAGCGCTTCTTGTACACGCTGCGCAATGTCACCCTTGGGAACTGCGCGGAGCTTCAGCGGATAGGCCACATTGCCCGCAACCGACATGTGCGGAAACAGCGCGTAGTTCTGGAACACCATTCCGACGTTGCGCTTGTGTGGCGGCACGAGCGACACGTCGCGGTCGCCGAACATTAACGTTCCGCTGTCGGGTCGGATGAAGCCGGCGAGCACCATCAGCAGCGTCGTCTTGCCGGAGCCCGATGGTCCGAGCACCGTGATGAATTCGCCGCTGGCGATGTCGAGATCCACGGCATCGAGCGCTGTGAACGCACCGTAACCCTTGGTGATGGCACGGACGGATATCGGCAGTGAAGCCGTCGCGGCTCCCGGTCCCTGCCTTGCGCTCACCCGTTCATTCTCCAAGTGCGGATTGCACGCTCGACGACGGAGCGACCCTTAAGTTCCAGCAGCTGCCGCCACCGTCGCGGAACAATTTCCCGGCTATTTCTGGAGGAAGGCGTCGAACCGCTTCACCATCGCGTCGGCGTTCGCCACCCACCAGTCATTGTCCTGAATGAAACCCTTCCCCACATTCTGGGGCGAATTGGGCAGGCCCGCCAACTTCTCTTTGGGGATGACGCCCGTGTCGTAGCCCTTTGAGTTCGACGGCGCATAGTTGATGTAGTTCGAGATGCGCGCATTCACCTCCGGCCGCGACATGATGGCGATTGCCTTCATCGCGAGGTCCTTGTTGACGGCACCCTTCGGGATCATCCAGTGGTCGGAGACGAGGATCTGTTGATTGAAGGTGGTCTTGATCTTGCCGCCCTTGCCCTCGGGTTCGGTTTCCAGTGCCTGTATGCGACCGTTCCAGGCCGCAACCATATCAACTTCGCCGTCCTTGATGACCTGGGCCGACTGGGCGCCTGACCCCCACCACACGAGCACATGCGGCTTCAGTTCCTCGAGCTTCTTGAACGCGCGATCGACATCGATCGGATAGAGCTTGTCCATCGCCACGCCGTCGGCAATCAGCGCCATCTCGAGCGCATAGATCGGGTGCTTGCGCACGGAGCGCTGGCCCGGGAAGCTCTTCACGTCCCAGAAGGCGGCCCAGCCCGGTGGCTCCTTGCCCGGGAACGCCTTGTCGCGCCAGCCGATGGCAACGGAATACACGATCTGGGGTGCGCAATGTTCCGAGCGGCCGAGCGATGTCGGGATGTCGGCGAGGGCTTTCATCGTATCGGCGTCGAACGTCTCCAGGCGGCCTTCCTTCTCGAGCAGCTTGCAACTATAGGCGCCCTGAGTCGTCAGATCCCATGTCGGCCTGCCCGACGCGACCTGCGTGCGCACATCCGCAATGCCGGAGGTGTTGTCCTCCTTGATGGTGACGTTGAGCTCTTTCTCGACGATCCCGAACCAAGCCTCCTTCTGCGCCTTCTGGAACGCGCCGCCCCACGATGAGATCGTCAGGATCTTCTTCTCCTGCGCGAGCGCCGGGGTCGCCAAGAGCAAGGTGGCGAGCGCAAGTGAAACGCCTCCGCGACTGATCCTGATCATTACGCCATCCCCGTTGAGTGCCACTCGCAATCGAGCCGGCTGCCTTAGAGAGAAGCATTTCGCGTCAGAAACTGTTGGTCGTCAAGCTGCACGTCGGCCGGTCACGGCCACGAGGTAGGGGGCCGAACGTTCGAACAAAAGCCTCGCCGGAGCCGAGGCCGCTACCTACAGTGCCGCCACCCGCGCATGCCCAGACGGCTCGAGGAATGCCCATGCCCGCCTTTCCCCGCCTTTTTTCCCCTATTCGGCTACGGAATTTGGAGATCCGCAACCGCATCCTTTCGACGGGGCACCAGACCTATCTCGCCGCTAAGGGCGGATTGCCCGGCGACGACTTCATTGCCTATCATGAGGCGCGCGCAAAAGGTGGCGCCGGCCTCATCGTCGTCGAGGCCGCCCGCTTCCATCCGACGGGCTTCACCGACAGTCCCGAGCTGATCGTCGCCTCGGACGATTGCATTGCGGGCCTAAAGCTCCTCGTCGACCGCGTGCACCGGCATGGCGCTCGCATCTTCGGCCAGCTTTCGCACTCGGGGCGAGTGACAAAGCGCATCGCGGGTGGCCTGAGGGGCGTTGCCTACGCGCCCTCCGTCGTGCCCGACCAGCGCTTCCACACCATGCCGCGCGCCATGCCCCTTGCTCTGATCGAGGAACTCATTGCCGAGGCGGGCAAGGCCGCTCGCCGCTTCGGCGAGGCGGGCTTCGACGGTATCGAGCTGCTCGCGAGCCACGGGCTGCTGATCTCGGATTTCCTCAATCCCCGGCACAACCTGCGGACGGATGCCTACGGCGGAAGTTTCGAAAACCGGCTCCGATTTCTCACCGACCTTCTTGCGGTCGCCAGAAAGAATCTCGGAGATGGACCTGTTCTCGGCATCCGCATCTCCGCCGAGGAGATCGAGCACGGCGGCCTCGATAAGGACGAGGTCATTGCCATCAGCCGGGCGCTGAAGGATTTGGGCGCCATCGACTACGTCAACGTGACCCTTGGATCTATGCAAGGGCTCGGCGGATCGGTCCATGTCGTCCCGCCAATGGAAATGGCCCATGCGTACGTGGCGCCGAAGGCCGGCACGCTGCGGGCCGCTGTCGGGCTGCCGGTGCTCGTCGCGGGTCGCATCAACCAGCCTCAGATCGCCGAGGCCGTGCTCGCTGCCGGCCAAGCCGACATGTGCGGAATGACGCGGGCGATGATCTCGGATGCCGAGATGGCGAACAAGGCGCGCGAAGGGCGCGTCGACGATATCCGCGCGTGCATCGGCTGCAATCAAGCCTGCATCGGCCACTATCATATGGGCTACAGCATCTCATGCATCCAGAATCCGGTGGCGGGCCGAGAAGTGCGCTATGGCCGGACATGCAAGGCCGAGGCGTCGAAACGGGTACTCGTCGCTGGTGGTGGGCCGGCGGGGATGAAGGCCGCAGTCACCGCGGCGGAACGCGGTCATCGTGTGACGTTGTTCGAGGCAAAGTCGCACCTCGGCGGTCAGGTCCTGCTGGCGCAACTGCTGCCCGAGCGCGCCGAGTTCGGCGGCCTCGTCACGAATCTGCACCATGAGATGGAGCGTGCCGGGGTCGACGTGAGGCTCAATGCGGCGGTCTCGGCGGAACTGGTGCTGCTCGAGAAGCCCGACGCCGTCATCGTCGCGACTGGCGCCTATAGTTATCGCCCTGCAATCGAGGGCGCTGAGGATGCGCACGTCATTGATGCCTGGGCGGTGCTCGAAGGCCGCGCCAATCCGGGCGGCCGCGTCCTCGTCGCAGATTGGCGCTGCGACTGGATTGGCATGGGATTAGCTGAGAAGCTCGCGCGCGAAGGTCGGCACGTGCGTCTCGCGGTGACGGGCACCAATGCAGGGCAGAACCTGCAGCCCTATCTGCGCGACCACATGGTCGGTAAATTGCACAAGCTCGGCGTCGAAATCATTCCTTATGCGCGCCTCTTCGGCGTCGATCCGGATACGGCTTATATGACCCACATCGTTACCGGCGAGCCGATGGTTGAGACGGAGGTCGAAACAGTCGTGCTGGCGCTCGGGCACGAGCCAGACACTTCGCTTGAGGACACGCTGACGTCATTCGGCGTGGCGCTGCATCTTGCCGGCGACTGCCTCGCTCCACGCTCGGCCGAGGAAGCCGTTTACGAAGGAATGCTGGCCGGGCTTGCCGTGTAATTCGGGTGTGGTTCGTGGCGTGCCGTGGAGGCATGCCAGGCATCAGTGTGATCGGTGCTCGGCGAGATCTCCCACGGTCCCCACCCCTTCAACTTGGGGCGCGGCCTGCGACGGAGCTGCAAGCATCGACCTATGTGTGAGATCTGGACCTGAGCACGTGCTTCTGGATCTTGCCGGCGGCGGTGCGCGGGAATTCCAGGACGAAGGTAATGTGCTGCGGCACCTTGTAGGCAGCAAGGCGCGTGCGCGACCACGCGCGCAGTTCTAACTCATCGAGCCGATGTTCGGGGCGCAGCAGAATGTGCGCATGGCCGACCTCGCCCCATCGCGCATCGGCGACGCCGATGACGGCCGCCTCGAGAATGGCCGGATGCGCCAGAAGAGCGCCTTCGACCTCGGCGGGATAGACGTTCTCGCCGCCGGAGATGTACATGTCTTTGATGCGGTCGACGATGGTGTAGTAGCCGTCCGCGTCGCGTCGGCCGACATCACCGGATCTAAGCCAGTCGCCCTCAAACGCTGCAGCGGTCGCTTCGGGATTGTTGAAGTATCCCGGCGTGATGTTGGGGCCGCGAAACTGAATCTCTCCCGGTGCCTCGTCGGTGACGATGCGACCACTCGCGTCGACCAACCGCACCTCGGTCATGACTTGGGGCTTGCCGATCGACCCAATCTTCGCAGTAGCGTGGGCAGGGTCCATAAGAAAGGCGCAAGGACCGGTCTCGGTCATACCCATGCCGTTGCAGATGACGGCACCTTTAAGGAGAAAGGCGCGAATGAGAGAGACGGGCAGTGCCGCGCCGCCAGAACCCCAGTGGCGGACGCTACTGAGATCGAGCGCGCCAAAGCGGGAATGTAGGCCGATCGCCTGATAGATCGCAGGCACGCCGAAGAAGATGCTGATGGCTCTGCTCTCTAGTTGCTGAATGACAGGCTCGACCTCAAATTTCTCGAGCACATGGCTTGTCCCGCCGGCGATGAACATGGGGAGGGCGTGGAGGTTGATTCCAGCCGTGTGAAAGAGCGGCAGGTAGTTCACCGTTGTGTCTTGAGGTCCAAGGCCAGTTGCCTGCTGCACGTTGGTGTAGTTGGCAAGCGCCATGCCTGGCGTCTGGATCACGGCCTTCGGCCTGCCGGTCGTGCCGGACGTGTAGAGGAGGTACCAGACACGCTCCGTGGGCCAGTTGGTGGGGCGCTCCTGCCGCGGCTGGACGGTTTGAGCCAATCGTTCGCACTGATCGAATGTGAGGCACTCGATGGCGGCTTCGCAGGCGAGCGCTTCGGCGATCGATGACGTCGCGCTGTCGTGCAGCATCAGGCTGGCGCTGCAATCGGCCAGGATCGGCGCCAGCTCGCACGCGGTTTGCCGCCAGTTCAGCGGAACGAGAATGAATCCGGCCTTCGCGCACGCAAACAGCAGCGCGAAGAAGATCGGTGTGTTGTGGCAGAGGGCGGCCACGCGATCGTCCGCGGCCAGGCCGCGCCCTTCGAGCACCACAGCAAGCCGTTCGGCCAGTCGATCGACCTCGGCAAACGTCCAAACGCGACCGGTCGCGACATCGCGGAAGGCGGTGGCATCTGGCGTCAGGTACGCGCGTTGGCGCGCGAAATCGGGGATCGTGCGCATAATGTCTCCGCCGGTATCTCCGCTCGGGGATGGCGCGCTTCACTCCCGACGGCGCGGTTCCAGGCCCTTGGCGATGAGTGCGAACGCGGCATCGGATACCTGATCGAGTTTAGCCTTGCCGTCCCAAAGCGCATAGCGCATTCCGATCATGTCGCTGAGCCCCATCAGTGCCCACGCCCGCACTTCTGCGTCGCCCTTGGAGATTTCACCGCGCCGGCCGGCCACACGCAGCGCGCTGCAATAGCTCTTCGCGAAGTCCTCATAATATCTGCGATAGACATCGGGATCGACGAACTGCGCCTCGGCGACGACGCGATAGAGATTCGGGTTTGCGCGCACGAATTCGAGGAAGGCGCGGATGCCACGGCGTTCCGCTTCGAGCCGGTCGGCCGCATCAGCGATCGAGAGCGTAAGATGGCGCCGCAGCCGCCGTCCCATGCGCAGGACGAGTTCGCGCATCACGTCCTCCTTCGTGCGGAAGTAGAGGTAGAACGTGCCTTGCCCCACCTTCGCCTGCGCCGTGATGGTGCTGATTGACGCCTCCGCAAAGCCGCGCCCGCCGATCTCCATCTCCGCCGCATCGAGGATGCGCTCGCGCGTGCGCAAGCCCCGCTTGGTCTTTGGCGCAGGCAGCGTCGGCAATGAATTCGGCTCTGACATAAATGACTTGGCGGTTTTTCGGCAGGTGGAGGTGTCGACGCGTCTTGACGGCTTATCTCATGATCGCTAGCCTAACATGAAACCTGACTCAAGTGTCATGTTTAGGCGCGTGTAAGGGAGAAAAGCCATGCTGAGGACGTCCAATCCATGTCGGATCGGGAGTGGCTTGGCGGCTTTGTTGGCGCTGTCATCAGTCGTGCTTACGGCATCATCGGCCGCGGCCAAGGATATCAAAATCTGCCTGATCTCTGGCAGGACGGGCGCGCTCGAGGCCTATGCCAAGCAGACCGAAGCCGGCTTCATGATGGGTCTCGAGTATCTCACCAAGGGCACGATGCAGGTCGGCGCCGACAAGCTCCAGGTCATCCTTAAGGACGATCAGCTCAAGCCCGATCGCGGTAAATCTCTGCTCGAGGAATGCTACGCGGACGACAAGGCGGACATCGCCGTTGGCACGACGGGTTCGCCGATCGCACTCGCCATGCTGCCGGTGGCGGAAGAGCACAAGAAAGTGCTGATCGTCGAGCCGGCTGTCGCCGACTCGATCACCGGTGCCAAGTGGAATCGCTACATCTTCCGCACGGGCCGCTCGTCCTATCAGGATGCGCTCGCGGCGGCGGCGACCGTCCCAGAGAACGAGGATGTCGTCATCGGCATGCTCGGCCTCGACACCGCCTTCGGTCGTGATGGCGTGAAAGCATACAAGGAGGCGCTCTCTTCCTTGCGTCCGCGGGTCAAAATCGTTGCCGAGGAATACGCGGCGGGCAACACGGCGGACTTCGCGCCGTTTGCCGAGCGCCTTTTCAATGCGCTCAAGGAGCAGCCTGGCAAGCGAATTATCGGCTTCATCTGGGCGGGCCCGCATCCGCTCGCGAAATTCGCCGACATGAAGCCCGAACGCTTCAATATCGCGCTCGCGCCGGGTGGGAACATTCTCCCGGTAATGAATGCCTGGAAGCAGTTCGCCGGTACCGAGGGCGGCATCTACTACTACTATGACTTCCCGAAGAACCCGCTGAACGACTGGCTCAAGGCTGAATACACGAAGCGCCACAACGCGCCGCCGGATTTCTTCGTCGCCGGTGGCTTCTCGGCTGCGGCGGCGATCGTCACGGCGCTCACGAAGGCCGGCTCGACCGATACCGAAAAGCTGATTGCGGCGATGGAAGGCATGAGCTTTGAGACGCCGAAGGGCACGATGACCTTCCGCAAGGAGGATCACCAGGCGATGCAAGACATGTTTCATTTCCGCATCAAGAAGGACGCTAAAGACAACGACGTCTTAGAGCTGGTTTCAACGGTCCCGGCGAGCAAGATGCCGTTGCCGATCACCGTGCCGAAATGACCGACTGCCGCGCGAGGCCCGGCGGGCGCACAAACGCGCAAGCCGGCCTTGGCGTTCATGAGGCTTCATGTCTCGACCTGTCCTCCAGACGCAAGGCCTGACCATCCGCTTTGGCGGTCACGCCGCGGTCAATGATGTGAGCTGCGCCTTTCATGCCGGCAGCCTCACCGCAATTGTCGGGCCCAACGGCGCCGGTAAGACCACTTACTTCAATCTCATGTCGGGGCAACTTCCCGCGACCTCCGGCAGCGTGCGCCTCGATGGCGAAGAGGTAACAGGTCTGAGCGTGGCCGAGCGGGCGCGGCGCGGCATCGGCCGTGCCTTTCAGATCACCAATCTCTTCCCCAATCTGAGTGTTGCCGAGAATGTCCGTCTCGCTGTGCAGGCGAAGGCGCGCTCGGCTGCGAGCCTCTGGAGCCGCTGGGATCATCACACCGAATGGATCGATCGTGCCGATCTCTTTCTCGAGGAGGTGAACCTTCAGGACAAGCGTGATACGGCCGCTGCAGCCCTTCCGCACGGCGACAAGCGCAAGCTTGAGGTCGCGCTGATGATGGCGCTCGAGCCGCACGTCTATATGTTCGATGAGCCGACCGCGGGCATGTCTGTCGACGAGGTGCCAATCGTGCTCGATCTGATCAAGCGGCTTAAGGCTGCAGGAGACAAGACCATTCTCCTCGTCGAGCACAAGATGGACGTCGTGCGCTCGCTGGCCGATCGTATTGTGGTTCTGCACAACGGCCAGCTCGTCGCCGACGGCGATCCCGAGACGGTCATCGCTTCTCCAATCGTCCAGGAGGCGTATCTGGGCGCGACACCCGCGGCCGACGTCAAAGGGGAGGCGACGTCGTGAGCGAGCCGATCCTCAACCTCCAAGGCGTGCACACGCACATCGGCCAGTACCACATCCTGCAAGGTGTGGATCTCGTCGTACCGCGCGGCGCATTGACGGTCCTGCTCGGCCGCAACGGTGCCGGTAAAACGACGACGCTGCGCACGATCATGGGCCTGTGGCCGCCGAGCCAGGGAACGATCACATTCGACGGGCAGGCCATCGGAGGCCGTGCGACCCCGGATATTGCCCGCGCCGGCATCGGCTACGTGCCCGAGAGCATGGGCGTGTTTGCGGACCTGACCGTCGCCGAGAACATGCGCCTCGCCGCGCGTCTGGGGGCCCCCGACGCGGCGCGCCTCGACTGGATTTTCGGCCTGTTTCCAGCGCTGAAACGCTTTTGGCAGTTGCCAGCGGGACTTCTCAGCGGCGGGCAGAAGCAAATGCTGTCGATCGCGCGCGCGATCGTCGAGCCCAAGGCGCTCCTTCTCGTCGACGAGCCGACTAAGGGCATCGCTCCCGCCATCATCGAGGGCATGATCACGGCTTTCAACGAGCTGAAGCGCGAACGGACGACGATCCTGCTCGTCGAGCAGAACTTCCGCTTTGCTGCGAGCCTCGGGGACACCGTGGCAGTCATGGACGATGGCCGCATCGTCCATCGCAGCACCATGCAGGCGCTTGCCGCCGACAGCGAATTGCAAGCGCGCCTGCTCGGCCTTTCGCTCGCCGCGCATCAGTAGGAAGGCCCATCGTGACGACGACATCGATCCTCGCCGCTGCGGACCTCTCGAAAGCACCGAGAGATCTGCTGCCGGTGCTCATCGCGCCGATCATGGTGCTGGTGGCCTTGCCGCTCGTCGGAAGCCCGACGACCTGGGTGACGCTCACCGTGGCGGCGCTGGCCATGGGCATGATGATATTCGTCATCGCGAGCGGCCTGACGCTGATCTTTGGCCTGATGGACGTGCTCAACTTTGGCCACGGCGCCTTCATTGCGATCGGCGCCTACATTGCGATGACGGTGCTGGTGCCGCTCAGCGGCTGGATCCAGTCGGATGCGCTGACGCTCAATCTTGCCGCACTGCTCCTTGCCGTCACAGCCGCCATGGTGGGCACCGGCCTGCTCGGCTGGTGCTTCGAGCGGGTGATCGTGCGGCCCGTCTATGGCCAGCATCTGAAGCAGATCCTGATCACCATGGGCGGCCTAATCGTCGCCGAGCAGCTCATTCACGTCGCCTGGGGCGGCGATCAGAAACCGATGCCGCTGCCGAATGGTCTGCGGGGGGCCATAACCATCGGCGACTTCGCACTCGAGAAGTTTCGCCTTCTTGCGGTAGCGGTTGGGCTGACGGTCTTCACCGTCATGCAACTCGTGTTGAATCGCACGAAGGTTGGCCTGCTCATACGCGCCGGCGTCGAGAATCGCGAGATGGTCGAGGCGCTCGGCTATCGTATACGCCAGCTCTTCGTTGGCGTGTTCGTCGCGGGCTCCGCACTTGCCGGCCTCGGTGGCACGATGTGGGCGCTCTACCGCGAGACGCTGACGGCCGCGATCGGTGGCGATGTCATGGTGATGGTGTTCATCGTGATCATCATCGGCGGGTTGGGCTCGGTCGGGGGATGCTTTCTTGGTGCGATCCTCGTCGCGCTTATGGCCAACTACACCGGCTATCTGGCGCCGAAGATCGCTGTCGCCTCAAACATCCTGCTCATGGTGGCGATCCTCATGTGGCGGCCGCAAGGCCTCTATCCCGTCGCGAGGCGATAGCGTGATAGTACAGTCGGCAGTGTCCGGTGATATGCCGAAGAGCCGCATCTTGGGCTACCTGATCACTGCGATCCTTCTCACGCTCGCCTTCACGCCATTAATCTTCAGCGGATCTCAGCCGATCAATACGGCGGCGAAGATCTGCATCTTCATTGTGCTCGTAGCGAGCTACGACCTGTTGATCGGCTACACCGGGATCGTCTCGTTTGCCCACACCATGTTCTTCGGCATCGGCGGCTATGGCGTCGGGCTCGCGCTTTACGGGTGGGGGCCAACGTGGATATCGGCGGGGCTCGGTCTCGCAATCGCGCTGATCGTCGGCACGGTGCTGGCGTTCGTAATCGGGTTGCTGTCGCTCCGAGTGCGGGCGATCTTCTACGCCATGATCACCCTCGCTGTGGCCTCCGCGTTCGCAATCCTCGCGGGCCAACTCTCCGAGTATACGGGCGGCGAGGACGGGCGCTCGTTTCGCGTGCCGCCTCTGCTGCGGCCCGGCACGGTGTTGTTCGACATCCCGGCGCTCGGCGTGAGTGTCAACGGGCGCGTGCTCAGCTACTATGTCGTGTACGTCTCGGCATTGCTGTTGCTGCTGGCGGCCTTCAGAATCGTCAACTCGCCGTTCGGCCGCGTGCTCCAGGCCATTCGCGAGAACGACTTCCGTGCCGAGTCGCTCGGCTACAATGTCGTCTACCACCGCACAGTGGCCAACTGTCTCGCAGCCGGCATGGCCGTTTTGGCCGGTGCCATGAGCGCGATTTGGGTGCGCTACACTGGGCCGGACACGACTTTGTCGTTCGCGATCATGCTCGACATCCTGCTGATGGTCGTGATCGGCGGCATGGGCACGCTCTATGGTGCCGTAGTCGGTGCGACGCTTTTCATCCTCGCGCAAAACTATTTGCAGAAGCTGATGAGCATCGCCAGCGAGGCGACGGCGGGGCTGCCGCTCATCCCTCATCTTTTGCACCCCGACCGCTGGCTGCTGTGGCTGGGCGTGTTGTTCATCCTGAGCGTCTACTTCTTTCCAAGCGGTATCGTCGGCAAGCTCAGAGAGATGCAGCGCCGGTGAGGCCGGTCGGCCGCGGCAGGTCTGCAAATTGGCCGGACGCGCTTCCCCCGAAGGCGCGCCCGTCCGACGCGTGGAATCCTAAGCAGGGTGAGTGGGCACCTCAGCGTCTTCGTCAAAGTTGGCGCCGCTGCGACGCAGGCTCTCTCTCATTTGTGAAGGCTGAAGGGCAAAAAGAAACGCGTGGCCGGCGAGGCCACGCGCACTTGTCTTGGGGACTACGGTCTACCAATGCCGACGGTGGTGCCAGTGACGGTGGCGGTGCCAGCGCGGGCCGATATAAATCTGCGGCCCCCAGTACAGGCCACCATAAGCGCGGCGGTGGCGCCAGTGCCTATGTCCGTAGTGGCGATGTCGGTAGTGACGATGGCCGTAGTGACGGTGACGATGCCAGCGGCGATGTCTCACTGTCTCGACCTGGCTGGCTTCGCTTTTGGCGACCGGCGGAGCCGGAAGGGGTGCTGCTGAAGCCGGAAGTGCAGCCGCCGCTAGAGCGACAAACCCACCAGCCAACGCAGCAATAAGGGTGCGTTTCATGTCGTCCTCCTGTGGGGCACCATCACAGGTGCCGGTTGGGATTTAGTGACGCGTAGTGAGGACGAACGAGGCAGACCTAAGGTTTCCGTCGCGCTTAAAAGATTTTGATTTCAATATGAATGGCAGTTCATTCAGTAATTAATGGGCAACCCTGAATGTTAGGCTTGCCCGTTGTTGCCCATTATCGCGATGGCTAGCGCCAATGACAGGCCGAACGGCAGCGTTACCTGCGCGAACTTGTGGGCGCGCTTGCCCGTATGCTCGACGGTCTCTGCACCGAGGCGCATGTCGCGACCTGGAAGCACCTTCGATCCGCTTGTGCTCCACGGGCTCGATTCATCCCGGCCAATCGGCCCGGCTCAGTACTCCCAGCGCCGCGCCGCGCATCCGGAAAAAGCGGCTGTACGCCCCCTGCGCTGCCGCAGCCTGATAGACGTGCGGGATGGCAGGAAGTTCGCCGCGTTCGAGCGCGGATATCGTCGCGGCGTTCGTGATCTCAAAGGCGTCGAAACCAGCACGGATCATCAACGGCAGCTGGTCGATCAGGACGTCACCCGTCGCACGGATCTCGCCGCGATAGCCGGCGTCGCGCAACTGCCGCGCGGCCGAGTACGATCGACCGTCGGAGAACTTCGGAAACGGCAGCCCGATGACGCTCAAGCGCGCCACGTCGTCCGTCTCGACATCGATCGACTGGCCGACATCCAGTCGTACGCCTACGGCGGTGCCCGTCGAGGCGATCGCCAGCTGCTCCTTTCGCCACCGCTTGAGGGAGACGAGGATACGGACCCCGATCCCCAATGGCGCGTCATCGGCGACACTGCGCCATTCATCGTTGACGAACGCGCTGTTGCGCCAGAGCCGGGCGTCGACCTGCTTCGGCTTGAGCGGCGGCAGTAGTGGGGCGGGCTCAGACATTGCTCGGTTCTCCTTCAGTGGAGGCTCGGCGATGAGGATTTGCGGCGCCATAGAGTGCCTCACGAAAGGGAGCCTTGCCGATCCGTCTGTACGCCGTGACGAAGGTTTCCGCCGCGTCACGACGCAGCCTGAGGTATGTCGCGACGATGGTTTCGACGGCGCCCGGCACATCCTCGGCTGTAAAGCTTGGCCCGATGATGTCGCCGATGGCGGCATCGTCCTTCGGGCTGCCACCGAGCGTGATCTGATAGTGCTCGGTGCCTTTCTTGTCGACGCCGAGGATCCCGATGTTGCCAGCGTGGTGATGCCCGCACGCGTTAATGCATCCCGAAATGTTCAGACGCAGCGGCCCGATCGCCTCGGATTTTTCCTGATCGGCGAAGCGCCGCGCGATTTCCTGCGCAATGCCGATGGATCGCGCGTTAGCGAGGTTGCAGTAGTCGAGCCCAGGGCAGGCGATGATGTCGGTGATGAGTTCCGTGTTCGCGGTCGCGAGCCTCGCCACAACGAGGGCGCTGTAGACCTTGTCGAGATCGGCGAACGCGACAGTAGGCAGCACGAGATTCTGCTGGTAGGTGACGCGGATCTCGTCGTGTCCGAACTGCTCAGCGAGGTCGGCGACAGCCTCCATCTGCTCCGCCGTCGCGTCGCCCGGCACCTTGCCCGGCTCCTTGAACGAGATGTTGACGATGGCGTAGCCCGGCGTGCGATGTGGCAACACATTCGTTCTGAGCCAGCGGTCGAAGGCAGCATCGGACTTCCGCAGCGCCTCGACCTCTGGATCCTTAAGCGCGCGCGGCTTCAGTGGTTTTGGCATGAAGTGGGCCGCAATTCGCTCCCGCTCGGCGGCTGGCAGATTGATCGCCGCCTTGTCGAGCTTGCTCCATTCGGCTTCCACCTGACTGCGAAACTTATCGATGCCGAGTGCATTGACTAGGATCTTGATCCGCGCCTTGTAGATGTTGTCGCGGCGACCATGCAGATTGTACACGCGCATGACCGCCTCGATATACGACAGGATTTCATCGCGCGGCACAAACGCCGCGATCTCCTGCGCGACGTAGGGCGTCCGCCCCTGTCCACCGCCGACGTAAACGCGGAACCCCGTCGTGCCCTTGGCGCCCTTCACGATCTTCAGGCCGATGTCGTGAAACAGCACCGCCGCACGGTCCTCGGCGGCACCGGAGATCGCGATCTTGAATTTGCGCGGCAGGAACGTGAACTCGGGATGGATCGTCGACCACTGCCGCAGGACTTCAGCCCAGACGCGCGGGTCCTCGATCTCGTCTATGGCGACCCCGGCGTAGGGATCGGCGGTGACATTGCGGATGCAGTTGCCGCTGGTCTGGATCGCGTGCATGTCGACCGCTGCCAGCGCGTCGAGAATGTCAGGTGCATCATCGAGCTTGGTCCAGTTGAACTGGATGTTCTGACGCGTCGTGAAATGGCCGTATCCACGATCCCATTTGCGCGCGATCATCGCGAGCTGGCGGAGTTGAAGGGAATTCAGGACGCCATACGGGATAGCGACTCGCAGCATGTAGGCGTGGAGCTGCAGATAGAGGCCATTCTGCAGGCGAAGCGGCTTGAATTGCTCCTCCGTAAGATCCCCCGAAAGTCTGCGCGCCACTTGCCCGCGGAACTGTTGGGCGCGTTCGGCGACGAACGTCTGATCGAAGTCGTCGTAGCGATACATGGCGCACCTCAGATGGACGGTGAGCGAGCCGCACGAATGCGCTCGCGGACAGAAACTGGATTGGGGTGCCCGTCATCGAGGCGGACATCGAAGGCGTAGACCGCCGTAACCTCGTTGCGCTCGACAGCGGCATGCGCCAGCGCCTCAAGCGCCTTCAGCTCCGAAGGTGTTTCGACGGCATCGGCGCAATCGAGCGCCTCCACCCAACGGCCATCGCGCGCCAGATAGACGACGGCGCCCGAGCGCAAATGATTGGCGGTGACGACACTAGGCATGGACGGGAACTTTCTCGTCTGCGTTTCTGATTTGCCGATCGAGTCTCTCGACCACGCCGGCGACGTCTAGACTTGCCACTTCGCCGATGATGAGAAGCGTTGGACCCGAGAGCCCCAGAGCGCCATCGGACGCAATCAGACCGTCGAGCGTCGTCGCAATACGGCGCTCGCCCACTTGCGTCGCACGAGCCACCGCAAGAATCGGCGTCGTTGTCGGCCATCCCGACGCGACCAAGCGACTGGCGAGTGCGCCCGATGTTGAAAGCCCCATGTAGACGGCGAGCGTCGCCTTGCCGTTGGCCAGCGCCGCGAAATCGACCTGGTCGAACTCTGCGCGTCTATCGCCGACGGCGTGACCTGAAATGAACGTCACCGAGCGGGAGATATCGCGATGTGTCAGCGGGATCTGCAGCGAGGCGGCGACCGCTGATGCGGCCGTGATCCCGGGAACAACCTCGATGTCGATCCCGGAAGCGCGGAGCATGTCGATCTCCTCGCCGCCGCGCCCGAAGATCGACGGATCGCCGCCCTTGAGCCGGACTACGGTCTTGCCTTCGCGCGCGAGCGACACCAGCAAGGCGTTGATCTCCGCCTGGGTGCGCGCATGCCGGCCCTTAGCCTTGGCGACGCAAACGAGCTGCGCCTCGCGACGCGCGTAGGCGAGAACGGCGTCACCCATCAGGCCGTCGTGAACGACAACATCGGCCGACTTGAGCGCACGCACGGCCTTCAGCGTCATCAGTTCGGGATCACCAGGTCCGGCGCCGACAAGGATGACGCGACCGTTACGCGGCTCCCCGCTAGAGTGCGCAATCAGTTTCTCGACGCGTGCGCGACCCGTCGCTTCGTCTCCGCCAAGGATGGCAGCGCCGGCAGCTCCACCGAAGAAGGCCTCCCAGAATGCACGGCGCGGTGCTCCGCCGGGCAGGTGCGCAGCAACCCGATCGCGGTACTCACGCGCGATGTCCGCCAGCCGCCCCAGGCGTGGATGGAGGTGCTGCTCAAGATCGGCCCGCAAGCGCGTCGCCAGCACCGGAGCCGCGCCCTCGGTGCCGATCGCCACCGTGACGGTGCCCCGGTCGACGATGGCGGCCAGTGCGAACGAACTGAGATGTGGGCGGTCGGGCACGTTGATGGGCACGCCTATGGCGCGCGCGCGCGCCGAAACGTCGCCATCGATCGCATCGTTTGCCGTCGCAGAGATGACCAGAGGTCGTCCGCGAAGGTCCTCATTAGTGATGCCGCGGGATGAATGCGCCACCTGAGCCGCAGCGACGAGCGGGGCAAAGCCATCGGCGAGCGAGCCCTGTGCGTACACGTCAACAACAGGCGCGCGCAGGAGGAGGACGCGGACTTTGGCGAGAGCCAGATCGCCGCCGCCGACGACCAGCGGCGGTCGCGTGGCTACGTCGACGAATATCGGAAACGACGCCATGACTTCAGCCCGCCATACAATTGCTTTGCAGAATGATGCTGTCGGGTTGGACCTCGACTTCCAGGCCGTCGAGTTCCTCGGTCATCACGAGTTGGCAGGCGAGGCGTGAAGACTCGTCGGCCGTCGGGATCTCATCCAGCTTGGCGAGTTCCTCATCTGAGGGCGGAGGCAGCAGGTCACGCCAAGCACCGGGGATCCGCACGTGGCAGGTCGAGCAGACGCACGCACCGCCGCACTCGGCTTTGATCGGAACGCCAGAAAAGCGGAGCAGCTCCATGACGCGATAGCCGACCGCGGCCGGTGGCTCGAACTGCCCACCGTTTGGCAGTAAGACGCGCAGCCTGAGATCAGGCGTATCGGCTTCGTCGGCCGGGTGTGAAACCCTTTGCTGCATCGCACTCTCCAAGGCTGGCGTGCGGCAGGTAGTAGCATAAAATTCCATTTTTTGGGTCCGAATCATGCAATAAATAGAAAATTATTCCTATCTGTTGCAGAATTGGTAATTCGTTCCGTCTATGGCAGGGTTAGCAGTCGCTTCTTTCGCCTACACAGCGAAATCGCAACACGTGCCGTCGCACCTACTCGACGAGCACACTCTGGGCGACGCCCGACGAACCTGCACGTAGTCGTATCCCCGGAGCGAAGAAGGGGCGGACTTGCACTCTGCTGAGCGTCACAGCGCGCCGACGTTCAACCCCAATAGCTGCCATCGGCCTCATTACAATCGACGGCGCAAGAAGCGCCGCCGACCACGTCCGATCTCGGGGGCATCGCGTCAAAGGTCTAGATGTCGATCTTCTCCGCTATCTCGATCGCATCATCGACCTCGATGCCGAGGTAGCGCACCGTGCTCTCGATCTTGGAGTGCCCTAGCAGCAGCTGGACCGCTCTGAGATTTCCGGTGCGCCGATAGATCAGCACCGCCTTCGTGCGCCGCAGGGAGTGCGTCGCAAACTTCGCTGCATCAAGGCCGATGCACTACACGGACAGACC
>LNFM01006476.1_pt1 | contig 19238 bp, 12 predicted proteins | sample 596031 | NCBI WGS metagenome assembly LNFM01 (sample SAMN04254537, study PRJNA301005) | activated carbon metagenome | isolation source: dual media filters at the Ann Arbor, Michigan drinking water treatment plant | place: USA: Ann Arbor | reverse complement strand
GCAGCTCTACCCACATCAACCCAGACACCCATCGAGTAATCTTGAATCCGGACTTCCACTTCTGATTGGTACGTCTACAGGGGGCAGGTCACGACATGCAAAACCCGCCTGGAAGCGCAGTGGAGAAGGACACCTTAAACCGCTATGCAATTACCCTGGAGAACGCACAAACGTTCTTGAGCCTTGTCCGCGAAGAGGGCAGTGTGTTTGAACCGATGGGGGCAGTCCAAGGCTGGTCACCGAAAAGCATGGCCGAAGCTTCGGCCTCTCTCGTGAAAATGGGCTACAACTATCTGGCGATAGGCGGGTTGGTGCCACTCAAAGTGGACGCTATCAAGCAGATTCTCCACACCATCCGAGACAAAATTGGACCCGCTCCAAAGTTGCATCTTCTGGGGTTTGCCAAGGCTGACAACATCGCAGAGTTCACTGACTTTGGCATCACCAGTTTCGACTCGACATCTCCTCTTATCCGAGCCTTCAAGGACTCAAAGTCCAACTACTACATGGACAACGGCAACGGAGGCTTGGATTACTACACGGCAATCCGCATACCCCAAGCCATGGATAACTCCCGTCTCATGCAAGGAGTCAAACGCGGTCTGTTCCATGCCGAAGACTTGCAAGCGCGCGAAGAGAAGGCTCTGAGATTGCTGCGTGACTTCGACAAGGGAAATCGAACGGTGGACGAAACGCTAGAGGCGATCATGGAATACGCGCAGTTTTTGGTCCGTGGCGACGCGAACGGCGCGGCATCACAAGACCGAGAACTCGCAACCACGCGTGCACGAATCTCTCGAACGCTGGAGGATCGACCTTGGAAAAACTGTGACTGTGACATCTGTCGCACAGCCGGGGTCGAAGTCATTATTTTTCGTGGAAGCAACCGAAACAAGCGCCGCGGTTTCCACAACCTGGGTGTTTACCACCGCCATGTCCATCGCATCCTAGCAAGCCAAGCATGACCATCTTTAAATTTCCGGCTCTTACTGCCAGTCAATCGGCTGACCACGACGTTTTCGTGTTCGCTGCGGAACCGAAACAGGTATTGGAGTTCGCTCAAATCGAGCGCGTGGGGCGTAACGACAGCGGTGAACTCAAGGGATTCCAACGTCACCAGATCTCATCCCACATCAAAGACATCCGCGACTATCTTTCGCGTGAAGACGCGCTGCTACCCAACTCGGTGATCATTGCCTTTCTAGAAGGCGTTACTCTGAAACATCATAAAGATGGACGAGTCGACGTACTGATTGACACGGAAGGTGGTTCACTTGGCTTTGTAGTGGATGGCCAGCAACGCCTGACCGCACTAGCCGGCATAGACAAGCCGGGCTTCCAAGTGTTTGTGTCTGCCATGGTATGTAAGAACTACGATGAACTGCGGCAACAATTCGTCTTCATCAACAGTGCACGTCCACTCCCACGCTCGTTGATCTATGAATTGCTGCCGAATGTCGAAGGTTTACCCGAGCGCTATACGGCACGCCGGTTTGCCGCTCGAGTCGTTGAGCGCCTGAACTTTTTTGGCTCACCTGCACTACGCGGACAGATTCGGCAGCACACCAACCCAAGTGGCGTCATCAGTGACACCGCAATGAGAAAGCTGGTGATGAACTCTGCAGCGCAGGGTGCCGTGCGCGATCTTGTAGTCTTCGAGGATCGAGAAGAACGCGCCCTATCTCTCATCGACGAATTCTTCACTGGCGTAGCCGACGTCTTTGGTGGTGAATGGACGGGCATGTCACCACGACACTCACGACTGCGTCACGGTGCTGGCATCGTTGCAATGGGATTTGTTATGGACTTGCTCTACAACAGCCAGGGCGCCACGACAGCCAAGGAATTTGCAGTTGGCCTTCGGTTGCTTCAACCTTTCACGGCCTGGACTTCAGGCAACTGGCCTATCGAAACCTACGACGTTCCTTGGAACTACGTTCAGAACACACCCCAAGATATCGATGTATTGACGCGTCATCTTGTTTCCACAACCAAGCGGCAGCTGCGCAAGCTGCGTCGCACTGCAACTGTCTAACAAAATGCACACCTCTGCACTGGTTCTTTTCTCTGGTGGACAAGACTCGGCCACTTGCCTGGCATGGGCCCTTGAGCGCTACCAGCGAGTAGAAACGATCGGATTCAACTACGGCCAGCGCCATGCCGTCGAGCTGGAGTGCCGAGTTTCATTCCTAAAGGCCTTGCGGGAGCGCTTTCCTGCATGGAGCGAGCGACTCGGCGAGGACCACATGTTAGACATGCGTCTTCTGGGGCAGATCAGCGACACAGCACTTACTCAGTCGAAGGCGATCGAGTTCGAGAAGACTGGTTTGCCCAACACCTTTGTTCCAGGACGCAATTTGCTGTTCTTGACGTTTGCCGCCGCCCTTGCCTACCGCCGTGGTTTGTCGGTACTGGTTGGAGGTATGTGCGAGACCGACTATTCAGGCTACCCCGACTGCCGGGACGACACGCTCAAGGCACTACAGGTCGCCCTCAGTCTTGGACTGGATACCCGTTTGGTAGTCGAGACGCCCTTGATGTGGATTGACAAGGCTGACACCTGGCGCCTCGCTGAGCAACTCGGCGGCCCAGATCTGATCCCGATGATCGTCGAGGAAACACACACTTGCTATCTCGGCGATCGCAGTCAACGCCATTCCTGGGGCTATGGATGCGGCAAGTGCCCAGCCTGCGAACTGCGTCGGTCAGGTTATGAGTCCTTTCAAAACGGGCATGGCGTATGACTTACAGCGTTAAAGAAATCTTCTATACGCTGCAGGGCGAAGGGCTACGAGCAGGAAGGCCAGCAGTGTTCTGTCGCTTCGCAGGTTGCAACCTTTGGAGTGGTCGGGAGGAAGATCGGTCCGACGCCGTTTGCCAGTTTTGCGACACCGATTTCGTGGGGACCGACGGCACTCTTGGAGGTAAGTTCACTACCGCCCATGAACTAGCTCGCGTGGTTGCAGCACAGTGGCCCACTGACCAGGCACATCGCTACGTCGTATTGACTGGTGGGGAGCCACTGCTTCAAGTCGATGCAGATCTGATCGATGCGTTGCACGCACTTCACTTCGAGATCGCAGTTGAAACCAACGGCACCGTGGCTGCACCTGTTGGAATCGACTGGGTCTGTGTCAGCCCGAAAGCCGGTGCTGCATGGGTTCAACGCACTGGTGACGAACTGAAACTGGTCTATCCGCAACCTGGACTACTCCCTGCAGCCATAGGTGAAGTCGACTTCAAGTACCACCTCCTACAACCAATGGACGGCCTACTTCAGAGTCAGAACACTCGCGCAGCAATTCAGTACTGCCAGACTCATCCACAGTGGCGCCTGTCTGTCCAAACTCACAAGTTTCTGGAGATCCGTTGATGACATCTATCGCAGAAGCACCCGACTTAGCTTCTCCAGTCGTGACAAGCCCGCCGATTCAGGCGGCCATCTATGAGTTGTCGCAGAGGTTCTATTTCGAAGCAGCCCACACATTGCATCGATCTATTGAGACCGAGGGCAGCCTTCGGATCCACGGACACACATACGAAGCAGAGGTCACGGTATCTGGCCGAACAGTAGCGGCATCAGGCATGGTAATTGACCTAGCGTTTCTGCGTGGCGAGATTGCTCGAGTGCGTGCGATGCTAGACCACCGATTTTTGGATGAGATCGACGAGTTGGGACCAGCAACACTTGAGAACTTGTGTGCCTTCATACGTATGCACTTAAAGGATGCTGTCCCCGGACTCAGTGCTGTGTTGGTTGAGCGCCGAGCAAGCGGGGACCGATGTACGTTGCGATGGCATCCTCATGATCGCCCATAGTTCACAAGGCAACAGAGCGGTGCCAGAGGCGATCACAGAACTGCATATGCACATTGCCTTGCGGGATATGAAGATATTCACTTACGCACTACAAGCGCAAACAGAAATCTTCTACTGATTCTTAAACGACTACCAAGCCAAATGAGTTCCACATGCGCACTGTCTAGCTTGGACGAAGTTCAAGTTGTAGCGAATAGGTTTTCCAACATTGCCGATCTTCTTCATCGACGTCTAAATAGGAGTTCAATCGAGTCAGTGTCGGGGCAGAGTTCGACAGAGCTTTACCGTCTTCTAGTGGAAGAATATGGTTTGAGGGTGCGCGCGTCCATCCTACGCAATGACGCTTTGGCTCACACGATGACCGATAGCGCGACAAGTCAAACCAAGCTTTTGGAGTTACTTGACTTGGCCAGTAAAGAAATTTCCGACATCGACCAACTTTCAAAGTTGCGAACAATCATTGTGTGTATAAGCACACTGTGCGTTGCAATCAATCCTGGAAGGGGACGCGTAGTGGATTTCCTTGTGTCCGATCTCAATCGTGAGTTACAACTATTGGGCAAGGCATAAGCAAGGCGGCGCCTCTGCAGGCAGATCGGTGAGATATCTTTCGATTTATTTTTACAACGATTTGTAACCCACCGCTAATTCAAGGTGCTGCTCGTATTCAAGGTGCCAGCCGTTGAAGGCATTCTTGGTTGGGTAGCCTAACTGGCGAACAGTTGCTCTGGCGCGGTGGCGGAGGCTACTTAAGAGTTCGACCGTTCAAATCCCGTCCTCATATGAAGACATGGATTATCTCCTGGTAGTCCAAACACTTGTCTACACCCCCAACTGGTCAGTTTTCGGCAAAGGTCAACACAATCAACTGCAAGATGAGTTTGCGACCCATGACGCAACTGAATGACTGCTGAATAGTCTACATATTTGGCTGTAATACTGTGAATTTTGGAAACACCAATCGAATGCAGAAAGAGCGATGCACCAAGTTTCACTAGCCACTATCACGTCAATTGAGTACTTCAACTCTTTGCCAATTCATCCCATACGCGATAAAGCTCCAAGGACGCACTCTAGAATGCTTGCACTTCCCTTGCCCATTGGCAGCAGCGTTTCCCTGTCGCCACGCGCGTCCTTTGCCGCGTAGTAAGCTTGGTGCTTGCTACTTTTCCACGCAAAAACAAAAATATCCGAAGTAAACGCCAGGTGTTTCAGGCGATCCGTGGAGGCCATATCGGCGTTAATCTCCACCCGAGCATTTGGCAGTAACTTCCGCAAGAATTGGCGCGCACGAATAGCCGCAGTTTCTGTGAGCGTATAAATGCCGATAAGTCCGGCGAAATGAGTTTGGGTTATCGCAACGGCTGAACCATCATTTTCTTGCGCGGCGGGAAATGCATTCAGCAGGTCCGGGCAATTGAAGTCTTGGGCGAGTAGAGGTAGCATCCCTCGTTGGATCGAACTGAGGCGATGTGCATGTTCGCGCGCCATATCAACTACCGCTACGAAGAAGCGCAGCCTTGATTCTTTGTCCGGAGAGGCATTCAAAGCAAGCATCTCTGCCGCATTCAGCGCCCAGTCGATGTTGCTAGGTGCATTGTTCTCGGCGAGGATTTCCGTATAAGCGTCCAACGCTTCGGCGTAATCTTGCACCAGAGGTCCTGCATCGATCAAGGCCAGCATCAGCCCCGAGGCCAGCTCCAATTCATTGGCCGAGACAACGCCATTCCAAGCCACCGACCTGATCAGCATAAGGTAAATTGGGATAAAACTTCGCACCGGGTGGGACTGACGATCAGCAAAGAAGTCCACCAGATGTGCGAAGGCATCGCGGAACACCTGTTCTGCGTCGCCGCTCGCATTGCCGATGGCGTCTGCCAACTGCCTGCAAACCTGTGGGTCAGAAGCATAGGACTCCACCCTCCAACGTGCCACCGCTTCCTCAAGGATCTGGAGTGGAGGGCGATCGTAGTTGCCCGATATGACGTAGGCGCTCCAACTCAGCCAGTCGGCCTCCGGTCGAATCCGAGTCTCGGCGACTGGTGGCATCACCTGCAACTGTTGCAATCGGGCGAGATCACGCTTCCCCCAGGCGTTGCGTACTGCCTCGGGCGCAGCAGCAATCGCCGCCAACACCTTTCTGATGGTCTCATCGTCTGCCAGTTCAATAGCGCATCGCAGGAGTCCGCTGTAAGCGAACGGCTCTGGCAGTGCCGCGAAGCACAGTTGCAATGCCGCCTCATAGTTCTCGTCGCCAAGGGCTTTATGTGCCGAGTCGCGCAGATCGACACTTTCCGGCGGAGGAACATCTGCGGCGACCGATGCACGCCACACCAAAACCGACTCACGTCCAAGACCATCGACGGGGTAGTTTGCGATGATGTCATCGCAGCGCGTGATATCTGGTTGGGCTTGCGCAAGTTCGTAAAGTAGAAAGGCCTTGAGCACTTTCAGACTGCGTAAGCCCCTACGTTCCCGGAACAAGGGACCGAACGCCTGCAAGATTTGCTTGCGGAATACTTCGATGATGATTTGAACATCAGCATCCGCCTCAACGGGTGTGATGTAGGTCTCATACAAAGCTTCGACAATGTCAGCAAGAACCCGAGCCGGCGGTGACAGCTCCAGTACCGATCGGATCAGCGTGTAATCGTGTGCTAGTTGCCGCTGTCGGCCCAGTCCAGCCAGCAAGCGAATCTCAAGGTACTTTTGCTGCTCAGCATTTAGTCGACCTGTACCAACCAATTCATCACGCAACCTCTGCGCATCCACCTCGTTGCCAACCAACAATGCATGGTCAAAATCGGCACGGATCCGTCCGAACGGTCGTTGGGTGCGGTCTGGAATCGCGGGTCGATGTCGCCGTAGACTGAGATAAAGTTGCAGAGCCTGAGCAATGTCGCGCCGAGAGGCCGAAGGAACGGGCGTCAACCGAAATACAAATCTTCCGAAGCGCACCTTCAGTGCGCTCTCAATGGAATCGCCTGCAGAGGCGCTCAATGACTGGCCGCTAAAGTCGCTGTAACTTGGCCCAACTAGTGCGGTCAGTTCCTGCGCCAGCATCGCGGCTGAACGTGCATTCGTAGTCATTCCATACCATTGGCATGGTCCATCTGCATCGAACACCGGCAGCACAATAACGGCACCCGCGCCCTGCTCTGCGAAGGCTTCAATCCATGGCTCGACCTGTTCCAACCACGCGCTCGGAGCTGTGTGGTTGGCGATTTCCGCCCAATGCAAAGCATTGCGCCCCGAGAAGAACTGCTCCAACCAACCTTGCTCTTGGGGAACCAAGGTTGTCCTCATGTGCCTTCCCCATAGTGGCGAAATTCAAGCCGAGTGCGCGCCAATTCTTGGTGGTCGATCGAAAATTCCACCCATTCGTCGTTGATCACCATACCGTTATAGGTAAGGTTCATCGAACCCATGAGTAGGCAACCACCAAGCAGGATGCCCTTTGTGTGCAGTTGGTTGTGAATCAACACCGAAAACTGCTCGTCCAGTCCATGTTCATGGGCCAGTTCACCGATCCGCGTGCGAAAGGCGTCGTTGCTTGCCTCGCTACGGGTAACGATATGCACCATGGATCCGCGCGCCATCAGGGTGACTAGAACTTCGGCCAAGCGGACTTCTCGCCGTCCCCACTCGGGATTGAGTGCGTCAAAATTTCCGGTACGGTTGTCTATCAGGACCACATTGCTGATCCAAGGCGAGACTATCCAAATTTCCTCGGATGGTTGCAGCACCTCCGCCACGAACATGGATTGAAGCAGTTCTTGAATGGTGGTTGCACCAGTAGTCTGGGTCTTGAAGATACGTCTAAAGAGAATATTCATTGCGCTGCCTCGACAAGTTCGAGGTCCGCCTCAACCAGGGACTGGGATTGACGAATGCCTTGCAAGCGAGCGTATGCGCGCAGGTAGTTGGACTCGATCGGATTGGTAACAAGGGCATTCAGCGCCCACGCCAATCGCTGGCGCTCGTTGGTCGGACAGGTCAGCGTGACCATGCGGCCATCGCCAAGACGCCCAACCGCCTGTTGAAGCCAATCGTCGTCCAGCAATGAAACACAGGTGCGATCGTCACCGATGGTGTCTGCAACCAACAATCGTTCCACCACAGGCAATTCAGTGAAAGGATTCCAGATCTGCAGTCCGGACTGACGAACTGCCCGTCCGCGTGGCCACAGCAATCCATAGATTGCCCCCAAACGCCAGGCGGCACGATCATTGCCAAGGATCCCGCCGATGTCAGTCACGACTTGATCAATTTCGTCAGACTGACTCAAATAGTAGCTCACTACACGTAGGTCAATCTCAATGCCAATTCGCGTTTCCTCGCTCTGCCACTGTTGCAGCACCCGCGACAGATAGCGGTCGGTAGCAGGTCCTGAACCCGGACGCAGAACACGATTTCCGAGCGCCACCAGGAAGCCGTGAAAGGGGGCAAAGCCGTCATGAACCAGGGTCCCCCGCAGTTTGCGAAAAGCGTCGGCCATCTGCTTCTGGCGCTTGGCCCCGCGGAACAAGCGCACTACTTCAGCGCTCTTAGAACCCCCGTTGTTGCCAGCAACAGCATCGGCATCCAAGACGTCGATCAGGCGGCAAAGTTGGTGGTCAATCAGTTCGAACTCGCCCATACCAAGGTTAGCCCGCACCAAAGAGAAGAAGCGGCGTGGATCCTCAGCGTACCGCCGCATAAACTCCTCCACCAATCCATTGCCGCCCGGACTGCGTTCGCTAAACCAGACCTCAACGACATCGGGACCGACACCCAGGTCTTGCCCTGGTTGAGCCGGACCGCGATCAAGATCAACAGTCAAGTCGTCCGGATCGATGCTGGGACACAAGTCTCCGATAGAACGCAATAACGCCGCAGCAAGCGTGGCGTGGTAGACCCGTCGCAGCCATGGCTCCCAGTCAGCATCGACTGTTTCCCATAGCAGAGTTCCGCAATCGTGCAATTCAGCGACGATGTCGGCATCGGAGAGGCAGACTTCCAATTCCTGACGCAACTTGTCCGGACTGGCATCATCTTCATTTTCCCGTGCCTCCATAATTTGAGACTGGAACAACAGGTTAAGCACGTCCTGCAGGTTGATCGTCGCCCGACCGGTGCGGATCGCAAGGTCGGCTTCCCCGAGACCGACCTGCTGCTGGACCGCAACGAAGGTCAATGCCGACAGGTAGATTTGCGCCAACCATTCCCGCATGAAGGGACTGCCCACCGTGGCCAGACAATCGCCCCGCCAAGCGAGGTCGATAAAACGCGCAGTGCGCAATGCCCTCCACTTCGCCTCATCACCCCGTAGGTGCAGTTCTAACGGAATCCGCAACTGGAACAACATGCTGTCGGCGGCATAGTGGGCGCCCAGTCCCACTGACTGCTGGCCCAACTCGAACACAGTATCGGCACGAACCTTTTCTAAGCCAACGCCAATCTCTGCAGATGAGCCAAGAGCAAAGCGCCGGACCTCGACGGCTGCATTGCGTGAATGTGTAAAAAAACCAACTCGGCTGACGATGTCAGCCCAAGCACTACCAACCGGCGGAGCCAACCAAGCCGGCTCCATGGTGGCTACGATTTGGCTTCTCCAGTCCAATCGGGCATTAGAAGTGTCCTTGACCTTGACGGGTGGCGAGAGCGGGGTCAGAGATACCGGTCTGTAGACCGGAATTACCGCATCCTCACCCCCGCGTCGTATCAGGCACTCTCCCAGCGGAATGTGGCTGCCAATGGTATTGATATCAAGGGCAAACATACCCTCGCAGATTCCTTTGCCAAACTGGAACTCTGGCGACGGTGCAATCCAGTGGCGCTCAGTGCGGTAGCGCACCCCATAACGGCGACTGACCCGTCCAGGCGCGAATTCGCGTAGCGCCGCATACACCGACATGGCAGGCGCATCGAATGGATTGCCCACCGCGGGGTCCGCCAGTTCGATCACGACCTCGGCCAAGTTGAGGTCAGCGAACAGGGAGCCCGGAATAAAATCAGGGAGCGGATTGTTGAAGACCTTTACGTCCTTTTGCGCTTCACCACCTGCGGCCCAATTGCTCGCCAACCGCCGCAGTGCAGTAGGCAGTACCACGGTCATAAGCGGTCGGGGATACTCCCAAAGCAGGGCAGACAACTCCTCTCGCGACAGACGCAGCGCGCTTTGCAGGTAATCCGCAAGGCGACGAGCGCCAGCATCTGTTTCCAGAATAGCGCGAATCTCCCCCTGAAGTCGCTGGCGCCTTTGCTCGAAAGGTGGGATTCCGCTCAGATCGCGCCAGACACTGCCTGGTACGTCCTGCAACCTCTGCGCCAGAAAATCGATGGTGGCGTAGACCCCCTGCATACGGGTGATATAGCGGTTGCCCAACGGCAAGGTCCGTATCGGCAACTCTGGATCAAACAACTGGTCATAGCTCTGGTAAGCGGCGCGATCGCGGCCGTAATCTGACAGCACGACCGCAGTCCAAGGGCGCATGCCACGGGTCCGCCCAGCACGACCCTTACGCTGTAGAAAACCGGCCATTCCACGTGGGGCCTTATGCTGTATTACAGCTCCAACGGTTGGGTCATCGAAACCAACTTCAAGCACCGCCGTGGCGACAATCACGTCCGCAGAGTTGTCCACACCTCGGTCTTGCGAACTGACCCGTTTGACCGCAAGTCGGTGCCGAAGGCCCTGATGCAGATCCTGACAGAAGCGCCAATCCTGACCGTTGTTGTAGCGAAACAGCGAGTTACCCGCCTCTCGCAGCAGTGCCAACCCCCCTTCGGGTGCATGGCGCATATCTGGATCGCCAAAACTGTTACGACCCTCTGCGCCCAGCAAGTCGAAATACAAGCGATTGATAACGTCTAAGTTGTCGGTGAATACAAAGGAACGCTGGCCGAACACACCGTGACTCAGCGAGTCTTCCGGCCGAACTGCTTTGGGATCCAAGCAACGCTGCAGGACCATCACCGTTTGGATGGTGGTCGAGAGAAGTGCGGTACGCGAAACTGGGTCTCCACGCAGCGCAAGCATGTATTCCGCGCCCTCCGATTCGATCTCGTCAACGCGCGGCGACACCTCGTCTACATACGACGGTCGGCAACCGGTGAGAGCAGCAAAAAATTGTGTCGCCTCGCGCAGCGTCGCAGACAGACCGACAAAGCGCAGTGGTTGCTCCAACAACCGCTGCCACCTGCGCATCAGATACGCCACTTGGGCGCCATGCTTACCTTCGTAGGTATGCACTTCGTCCATCAGTACCAGTTCCGGTGCATGCCTGGCCTTGGGACCGACACCGAACAGGTGCATCATGGAACTGTCGGAAATTCTCTGGTTCAGCATCTCGGTCGTGGTGAACAGAAGGTCTGGCACCCGATTCTTCATTGCCTCGCGTGTCAGGGGAAATTCGTCGCCATCCAGAACCGAGTTACAAACTGCACACACCAGACGTTCGCGTCCAACCACTCGGTCTAAGTGATGCCAGCGCAATTCGCCACCACAGTCGATGCAAGCGAGCGTCGGACAAACGCGGTCATCGCCAACTTTGCGCCACTCGCAGTAGCGTGCAGAACTGGGGGTATCGCCATAAATGGCTCCAACGCGAATCTGCACCCGGTCTTTTTCCGGCAGGTTGGCGCGTAGCGCACGTATGCGCTGCAGCACTTCACGAAGTTGGTCCTTTAGCAGTTCAGTACGCGGATAAAGTGCAACGACCTTAACCCAGGACTCGTTGGGCTTTTCGGTGAGCAAATGCCGACAGACCGAGGCCAGCGCCGGGAGATAGAACGCCATCGTCTTTCCGCTACCGGTACCGGCACATACGATTGTCGCCAGTTCCACTCGATCCTCGATGGAGCGCAAGATGCGTTGTGTTGCGCGAACTTGGAACCCGGACAGCATCATGGTCCGTCCGGGTTGTACCAGCATCGCCCGTACCACGGAGGCTAGGGCCGGACTCGGCGCAGCCTCACGAATCATCTCAAGGGCCAGATCGACGGGTGTTTCTCGCGCAGGATAGCGTCGCTGACGACGTAGAAAGCGAAAATCCGCAACCAAACTCGGCGCCGATTGCCACCCGTTCGGACCCGCATGTTTTGGAAACTGCTGACGCAAGCGCTGTAACAAGCGCACCGTCTCTCCCATGCGTGAGCGATAACCATTCCCTGTACCGCTTCTGGGCACTTCGGCAATCCACTTCCGAAGCAGCAATTCCTGCAACACCTTATCGCTGGACAGAAAACTGTCCATTCCTCTTTCGATAGCTTGATCAATCAGAGGATCAATCAAATCGCCCAGTTCATCAGGACTAAAAACACCATCGACAATTCCCCACGCCAGTAGTTTTGCCTCTTGCTCCTCCATGAGGTCCAGCACCGAAGCAAGAAACCCTTCACTTGAATCCGAATTCACTAAGATCGCTCCAGTTAACGTGCTCGCACGACGTAATTGACCAGCATGTTTTTGGTTCGCAGCCATCCAATGACTTCTGGGGTTAAAAACTCTAGACCAGCGCCGGAACCACTCGAAATAGCGTTAAAAAACGCTTTGACGGGATTAGGAACATCATCATTTTCAACGAATTGAATCGCCGCTAGTTCGCTTGACCACTCGTGGATCTTATCGAACTCATCAGCAGTTGAAGGCACCGCATTGCGGTATTTGTTGAACTGCTGATACAAGCGAGCATAGGAATCAAAGGCGATCTTGTTTTCTGGCAAAGACTCCACGATCGTCTGCTTGCGTTGCTCTGGGGGCACACCTGCGAACAATCGACTAGCGAAGTATGTCACCCAATCTAGCTTCTGCAAATTATCTGCCGATGTCGAAAAATTCTCGAGTGCAGAGACCAGTTTGACCCAGCGTTGACCACCAACCAGAGTGGTTGATTTTGGTGCCTCGGCGAAACGCTGAGTGCAAAGACTAACAATTTGCAAGACAGACGCGATTTCTAGCTTAGACGATCGTGAAACACCTTGATCACGCAGGAGACGATCTCGCGCCGAGATGGTCTTGACTTTGTTTGCCAAATTCGCTAGTTCCTTGCCCTTCGCAGATAAAGCCATTGCCTCCTCAACGTTGGTTTTTGCAAACTCGATACTTGTTAGGCGTTTACGAACGGCAAAGGATTCACTCAGGAGCATGCTGCTTCTCCTTCGGCACCCATAGTACCAATTTCTTGCATCAACTCCGTTAGCAATCCTTCAATTTTTTCAACCTCTGCGGTGGGATCGACACCATTGAACTGATCTTCCAACATCTTTGCTCGTTTTTCCGAAGTCTTCACCACCTTGCGTGCAGTTTCCACAAACCGAGTCGCCACTATCAACGAGGTTCCGTCGAGTCGACCCATGCGATTAATCATTTGCGTCTCTTCCTTACCCTCCTCCGACTCTTCACCTACTCCTGTACTGTCTAGAATCCCCAGTGCTTCCTTTAACGGATTTTTACGGAATTCTTCGCAAAGGTTGCGGAACGCCTGATAACCTATACCGATTTCGTCTGCATTCCAGACACCCGTGTTCTTCAACTGGTCTGACAGTGTCCTCAATTCCTCGACGACTTCCTGCTTGTCGAAATCCTCGCCCAATTCAGTTATCAACTGGGCGCGTATTTTGAGTGCACGGTCTAATACTCTGCGCGCTTGAACCTTCACACGAGGCTCCGTCATCTGAGTGAGCAACTGCTTAAACTCAGTCGCAAGCGTATCGAGCACTGCGAAGTCGACTGTGTCGCCCGTCGTCGGCATGCAATCAACGACTCTGGCCATATCTACTGCGTAAGCGGTTTTTCCAGTGCCCTGAAAACTGCCACAGCAGGACAGCACGATTTGAATAAGTTCAGAACGCACACTTAGCGCCCTCTCCCTCAGAGTTTGCCAGTCGCAAAACTCTGATGGAGCGCCCTCAGGCGGGTGTTGGGACATGGCCGTTGCGCCAAACAAGAAGGGTGCCAAACTGGTTGCGGTGCGAGCGCGTTCGGCAAGTCCGAGAATACGACTGTTCATTGAGAGCAAAAGCAAGGCCATTCCCAACTTCTGCCGCACTCCGTTGCGCACCAGTTCCAGTGCCTGTGGCATCAGGCGATCGGCAAGATTGCCAATCCACACCAAGTCGTCATCAGCGCCGGTGTAGTTTTTGTCGCCTCGATTGTCATGGTAATAGCGGACGACCGCGGCCAATTCAAAGCGAAGCTGCCCCGTTGGGTCAGTGTTATCTGGAGCGACACGGACATTGTTGGCCAAAATGCCGGCCTCGCCACCTGCAACTGGGATGGAAATTTGTTTAGCCGAGATTGGCGCTTTGATGCAACGCTCAACTTGCCAATCAATACGCTCGTTCAAGGCAGACTGAATCGCTTGTCGGATCTTGTTAGCAATGGTTTGCTTGATCGTTTCATTTTTTTGTACCCAGTTCTCCAGTGCATTCAGCACCTCGTTATCAAGTGGGGGTGCGGGTGCGGGTGCGGGTGCGGGTGCGGGTGCGGGTGCGGTTGACGAAGTTGGCGCCGAACCTCTGCGTTCAATAGGTACACGTGTATTTGTACCCGCTTCGACAATTGGTCGCTCCAAACCGAAAGCATCGAACACTTCTTTGGGGATGAATTCGATATCGGCAGGGCTCTGCGGCACGTTGCCCCAAATACCAATGACACGACGATAGCGATCGCGCACTTCCTCGGACACGGGGCGAGACATGAGCCATTGTGTAACTTCGGCATTCACCTTGGGTGCATCAACCCCTACGTGCGGGAAGCGCCCCTGTTCGAAGGCCGGTCGACCTGGCAACAACAGTCCACGCAGCACGTTATCGATGATGAAACGCGGCGTAAAAACCAATTCGTTGTTTCGGGTCAGAGCAGTACGTGCCAACTGCTCGATAGCCAGTTTTGTGTAGGGGAACAGGGGAACGCCATTGATTCGACCAAACGCGTCAAGGATCACGCCATCGGTATCATTGTCACTGTCCTCATCAACAAAGGTATCAATCCAAGTTCCGACTCCCAGCCAGGTACTGCCGCGCTGCTTAAATTGACGCACCAGTTCGTCATAACCCCAGCGCGCGGCGTTCAGATAGGCAGCGACTAACGCCTCGGTTCGCCGCAGTACCTCTCCCTCGCTTGCTAAGCTGCTCTCGACTTTCCATTCACGCTTGGAACGGGTCCCAATGGTGTCCTTGCCTGCGAGATAACCGTCAGTAACTGCAATAACTGAACGCATCGTCGCCAACTCGCGTACGCCGTCGCGTACGCCTTCCTGAATCAGCACATTGAGTAGTGTGTCCTGTATCCCGGTGAGGGCCTTGAAATCTTCCACCAGGATTACCAACTCGCGATTCTGAGTGAGTAACATGCGGCGGATCTCTTGGATGACATCCTGCAACGTCATTCCGCCAAGTGCTTGATGCAAGTTGAACAACTGCTTTACGGCTTGATCGGCGACATTTGTTTCGTTTAGCAGACGAACTGCGCGCGCTCTACCCTCACGAACCTGCAAGTTACTTTGATAGTACCGACGCGTTGGCTCAGCGGCGCGTGCAATATCAATGGATCCCGGCACATCAAAATCGGCGACTCGAAAATCATCTACCGAGTCATCCTGTTCGTCGTGCGGTTGCCCAGATATAGCACGCTTTACAATTCTCGGGAAAACCTGGTTACGAAAATGATCTACTAAAACAGGGTCAGCCATAAAACTCGGCAATTGCATCGCATGCCCGCACTGCTCCTTTAGTGCTGAATTTGCCGGGTCTGATTTCACCTGTGTCTTTAAGGACCTGGCAAGCTCGATCAAGGCAATATTTAGTTGACTTTGAAAACTAATGACGGCGCTCTCAAGGTTCACCTCTTCAACTGCTTTCGAGAAACCAGTTCGCACGTCGGCATACTCATCCCCGGGCAATTCGTCCAATATCGATCCCACAACTCGACGGAGACTTGCGCTTTTTGGTATACGAATAATGACATAGCGTCCGTCGCTATTTATGCTTTGCAGACGTGCCGCCAGAACACGCACCATGTGTGACTTGCCGACTCCCGATGCACCTGTAATTGGCACCAAGTGCGCACCCGAAGGCACATCCTCGCTGATCAAATAGTTGAACAACTCTTCCTCAGTTGTATCCAACTTACGATCGGAAGAGATGAGGCGATAACTCATCGGAGTTGGTTGGTGGACAGCGAGCAGCACAGCATCGTGAGCGCCCTCGGCTTCATGGTTGATGCAGTGATTGATCTCTTTGGCACTTGGCCAGTAGTTCAGCAAACTCATTCGACACCCTTTAACAAGCGGACGTGGGTAAAGTCTTCCCAAGTTCTTCCGGACTGACCTGTGAGTGCTAGACGAGACCCAGCATCAGCCTTCGATTCGAGGGCAATCGTTCCCTGCCTCTGCAAGCGCCGCACAGCAATCGACAGCGAACTTGAAAGGTGATCGGGTGCCGGGGGGCGCCAGGTTTCTGACTTGAGAGATCGCTCCACTTCGGTTCGATAGAAGCCTTGATCCAGTACTGGAAGACGCACCGCAAGTCGAGCAACAAACTCCGCGGCAGGTAGAGATTCCTTTTCTCGGATCACCTCCTTAAGCTGCGCTCGCACTGCGAGGGTCGGGTCAAAGATCAAACCAGAGTCCTCCCCTGTGGCGAAACCAAGATATCGAGCCCATGAGCGCAGTCCAGGCCACCGGGTGTCATTCAAAAAGATAAATCGTTCGATATTTACCTGAGACCTGACCACTTCATCCACTTCAGCGTAAATGCTTGGCAAGGTATAAATGTCCTGAGATAGACACCAGGCGAGGCCGCGACACAGGTCAGCCGAGCGACCAGTGTTTTCTTCGCTAACAAGGCCATCGACTGGCCACAACGGCAACGCTTGCTCGCTTTCCAACAAAATCCTGCGGCATATCTCTGATAGGCGAAGTGCGAATTTTTCGTCAGATTCAGCTTTCAAAGGTGCAAAGTTCAACTTGATTTTTCCTTCCGCATCCGCAAACAATCCCAGACCAATCCAACGATTTAGAGTTGCGCGAAGCCTCGCGCTGGATGACGGGTCACCGTCTTTATCCTTCGATTTGTCGCTAGGGGGGCTACAGATATCAATTAAATTGTCTCGCAAAATCTCCTTTTCCCTCGCAACCATGAGTGCAAGCGTAACGAGAACAGGTGGCAATCCGTCAGATTGAAGATTGAGGATAGTCATAAGGTCAAATCAAGGAGTATTTGGTCAAGGCGTTGTGTATTGCCGATAACGTCAACCAGGCGGCGCAATGGATTGTCTGGGTCCGGCATGGCCAGTGGGAGTACGACCACATGAAAGGGTCGTTGCAACATTTGCACATCTGAGAGTTGATCGCCTGACGCATTTGGGTCGAGCAAAGTCAGACGTGCTAGCGGTGAATAAGGCTCTACGTCAGACTCTTGCGTGGAGCGGTGAAGCAGTACTCGATTGCGAGCGTGTTGATACAACCCAGACCACTGATCTCCAATGGTCAGTGGCGATCTGGATTGGGCGAAAATCTCTTGTACACCGCAAGAGTGCACTAGCCATCTCGCAAATTGAAGCAGTGCTTGCTGCAACTGTATTGGCGAATGGCATTCATCGTAAAACACGTAGGAAAAGGAAGGTGCCATCCATGGAAAAGTTTCCAACCAGGTGTTGTTAGTCACAGATTCGATCATGGCTATAGGCACGACCACTGGAGTGGCGTATCCGATCTGGCGATCTGTTTGAAAGCGGTCTAGCGGACAACCGCCGCAGACTTGAGAGACCTGAACAGACCAGGGTTCCGAAGCGATGCGATACAACTGCCCCAGCGTTTCCCCAACTTCGCGGCCAATCTTTTGCGCCAACCCAAGACTGTTGGGCAGCAATTCGCGCATCATTTCCAAATTCCGATTCGCTGCCGCCAAAGTACGTTGGCGGGAGACACTTACCGCTGCTTCCCAGATTTCGGGCAGTCGGTGACCATCGTTGCGAAGTCGCACGCGGACGTTCGCCATCGCAGAGAGCAGTGAATTGGCATCCTCACCTGGTTCAATATCCTGCTCCAAACGGTTGGCTTCCACTTCGAGCGAGACAAGTCCGGCGCGCGCCATCAGGATCAATGTGCGCATATTCCATTTGACATTTTCATCACTGCTGCCAGAAAGGCCTTCGCGCACAGACTCGATGTCAATCCTCCACAAGTCATCGTCTTTGGTTGGTCGACGTGACTTCCACATCGCATCCCACCGTCCAAAGCCCAGTTCATGAGAGATGATTGATGGCTTGGCCAATCGCTTGGGCAGAGCCCAATCGCTATCGTCGAAGACCAGCAGGCTAACGGAGGGTTTGCCGTCACGGCCTCCACGTCCAACTTCTTGGTAGTAACGGTCCAAGGTTTCAGGGATGGTCGCATGGACGATAGTGCGCACATCGCTTTTATCCAGGCCGACACCGAAGGCGGACGTTGCAACGATGCCGTCGATGCGGTTCGCCGTCCAGTCTTTGATAATACGTAGTCGCTCCTTGTCGGGTGTGCCGCCATCAAAAGTGGCGATGCGGTGCAAACCGTTCCTGCCGAGCAGTCGTCCCCAACGCACGACCTCTTCGCGCTTGGTAACGTAGAGAATGAAGGGACGTGGTGCATGCCTGAGAGCTTCCAGAACCCGCACTTCTTTTTGCTGCGCTGAGTCGGCTTTGTGAAACCAGTATTGGGGCTCTGGTCGAAGATGCACAGCAGACACCATCTGCACGCGCTCTGGGGGACCGAACAGGTTCGCCAAAATCTCTACCGTTTCCTCAGTGAAGGTTGCACTCATCAGCAGCGTTCGGAAGCCTTTGGGGGCAGCGAGCAGCAAACTGTTGCGCAAACCTGCCAGCGCCTGAAAAGAAGGCCTAAACGCGTCTCCCCACTGGGTTACCAAGTGAGCCTCGTCGATCACGAAGTACTTCAACATGCCGTTGGCGGCGGCGTCAGAAACTGCACCCAGCAAGGAGGTGGTGAGCGCCTCCGGCGAGGTGAACAGAATGCGCTGCGTACCACTACGCAGTCTTTGCCGGATGCCAGCACGATCTTCTTTTGACAACCCCCCGTACCAAGCGAGAGGCCACGAAGGTCTAGTTGGATCTTTCTGGTTGAACAAACCTTGCATCGCGCGTTCTTGATCAAGTGCCAATGCAACTGTCGGAACCACAAATATTGTTAGGTGGCCATCTTCCCGGTGTACCAGTGCGGGTGCCTGAGCGACCAAACTTTTGCCGGAGCCAGTCGGCAAATTGACGATCAGCGTACCGCACTCAGGCATTAGGAATGCGGCGCGCACCGCCTCGCGCTGGCCCGGCGATGAATAACTGGCAAAGCCAGTTGGGTATTTCGGACCAACGTGACCGCTGGTTTCGGTATCGTGACCGAGGATTTCGGCCCATCGTGACCGACTCCGTTGTCGGTTCATCG
>LNFM01006474.1_pt1 | contig 19242 bp, 17 predicted proteins | sample 596031 | NCBI WGS metagenome assembly LNFM01 (sample SAMN04254537, study PRJNA301005) | activated carbon metagenome | isolation source: dual media filters at the Ann Arbor, Michigan drinking water treatment plant | place: USA: Ann Arbor | reverse complement strand
GATCCGGTCGTCGTAGCCCTTGCGGGCGGAGTAGAAGACGAGCGCCATCAGGCCGCCGCCGACCGCCAGAGAAAAGAAAGTCCCGAGGCCCAGCGCGATCCAGCCGTGAATGCTCATGGCTGAGCTATCCCAGCCCGTCAGCGTGCCAAACATGACCGCCGCGAGGATGCCGCCCAACGTTATGGTGAGCAGAAAGACTTTCATACCTTGAGAAGTGTGGTGCGCCTGCGGGCTTTACTACCCCCGCAGGCGGCGCGCGACATCATGGTCGGTTAGCCGCAGAAGCTGGGTACTTCCACTGGCGCAGATGCGGTACGCTGGCGCCAGTGGCCGCCTTCGTTGCGATAGCGCTCGCCCACCGCGATTTGCGGGCGCTCGAACACTTGGCAGGCGACGGCCGCGGCCATTTCATTGACAGAAACACCGCGTTCAGCGGCGCGGCGCGTGTAGAGCGCGCGGCGCTGGATGTTGTTTTGTTCGACGCGTCCGCGCAGATCGGCGTTGATCGAAGCGCCGGGCACGAAGCCGAGATAGCCGTCGGCTTGCTCGCCGATCAGGCCCTGGCTGCGGGCTTGGTTAAGCGCTGCGTCTTGCGCCGCGGCGGGCATGGAGAAGGCGATGGCTGCAGCCAGAGCAGCAAGCGCCGAAGCGATGGCGATGTTGCGTTTCATGATTATCGGCCTCCGGGGCCAAACAGCCCCTCATTGTTCTCAAGTAGCTCTTCAGCGTCGCGCTCAAGGCGCACGATCACTTCCTGACGGATGTTGACGTTGAGATTGATCTCAATCGGCTCGTCCGGCGCCTGGATCTGCACCGGAATGCAGCCCGCGACGGCGATTGCCGCACCTAGTCCGGTCAGTATGTGTGCTCGCATCGTCTGGAGCTCCTCGAAGGATGAACTTTTATCCAGGCCGCTCTGAACGCGACCTGAAGCACGGCTTTATCTTGTCCCGGGTGCGTCCGGGTCAACCGGTTCCGGCGCCGGGGTGGCTTCTATGTCGACCTCGTCGCCGCGGGCTTGATCGATGAGCGAGCCTGGGTCGGTGATCGTGGCGGCGGTGCGCGCCAGGCTGCGGAAGGGCGCGCTGATGCGGACGTTGAAATCGAACGGCACGCCTCGGACGCGAACGCTACCGATGCCGGGGATGGCCGTCATGTCGCTCAGCTCTACCGGCTCTCCGGAATTGCGGCCGCTGAACTCGATCGAGGACAAAACTTCGCCGTTCAAATCGCCGTCGAGCGTGAGCGTGAGGCTATCGTAGCTGAAGCGGCGCAGTGCATCGAAGGCGACGCGGCTGAAGCCCTCTACACTGTCACCGGCGCTGCCGGTGTACGAAAGAATGCCGCCATCACCTTGCGAGCGCAGCACGCCGCCTTCGATGAACGCGGTCTGGCGCGTGAGGCGCAGCGGGAAGGTGCCTTCGACGCGGCCGGTTGCGGCAAGGTCGGGGACGTTCAGGTTGGCGATGAGATCGGCGGCATCAACGTCGCGCAAAGTGAGTTCGATGCGCGTCTCGTCTTCGCCGAGGCGCACCACAGTTGGCGACATCGCCAGGACGCCGCTGGCGAACTCGAACTCGGCCTGCTCGATGCCGACGCGTTGCTCTGGCAAAAGCTGAAAGCGTATGCGGCCGTTGCGTGCGGCGAGGCCGGGATTGATCAGACCGATCGTGGCGCTCTGGCCAGGCGGTGTGGTGAGATTGAAGAGATCGTCGAAATAGATGGCGCCGCGCACATCCTGCACGACCGGCATTGTCGCCGTCGCAAACGAGACGCCCGTTGTGCTGATCGTGCCGGTTGCAGTAGTCGCCTCGCGCGACCATGCCACATCGGCGACAACCGAGGCCGAGCCTCGCACGTTTTCGACCATGCCGCGCGCGCGCTCAGTGATGTTGTAAGGCTGCAGCGTCTCGTCGAATGTAACCGACGCCGCGCTGATGCGTGTAGTTCCTGCGCCGTCGCCAATGTCATGCAATGCGGTGAACGCAGCCAGCTGCTGGCCACTTTCGTCGAGCACAATCGCGCCATTGGCGTTGACTTCGCCATCGCTCAGCACTGCATTGACGTTGACTAGCCGCATCGGATTGAAGAGGGGGCGTTCGTCATCGCTCTCGGGTTCATGCGCTGTCAGCAACGCTTCCCCTGATGTCACTTCAATCACCGGCCCTTGGCCGTTGCGGGGCGCTGCGCGCCATTGGCCGGCGATCGTGCTGACGATGCCTGGAAGCGATTGATCGTTGAGCGTGCCTTGTTCGAATGCGCCCTCAACGCTCCACGTACCATTGCCGATGCGCGCGTTCGCCGTGGCGCTCTGGAGCGCCAGCGCGAGTGTACGCTCGTCGCCCATGACAATGTTCAGCCGTGGCCGCGCGGCCTGCAGCGCCAGCGTGATGTCGTCGGTTACGCCGCGGAACTGGCCGCTCAGCACATCCGCTGCGAGTTGAGCCGGCTGCGCTTCCGGCCCTGCCATGCGTCCGTTTAGCGCGAGCGTCCGGATCGAGAAACCGCCGGAGAGGTTGCGGTTTGCGTCGGCTGCGATCAAGGCGTCGCCAGCTGCGCAGAGCGAGAACGCGCCGTTGCTGAAGGAGAGACCGGCCGCGTCGAGGCCGCTCATGCGGATCGGCACGCAGCCATTGGGTACGACGCGCCAGCCCTGTGACCAGAGTACACCGAGATCGAGCGCAGCCACCATGTCGCGCACTTCGCCGTCGCCAACGGGGCCTGTGATCGTGGCGGGTCCACGTAAATCAAGACGGCCCGATCCATCCGGCGCAATCGCGAGGCCGACAGCGAGTTCGCTCGTCGCGATGCTTGCATTTTCGGCACGCCAATCGGCGAGCGTCAGCGTGCCATCGGCTTCGAACGGCGATCCGGGTGACCAATCGACGGTATCGAGCAGTAACGTCGCCCGCGGCGCGCCGCCGCCGGAGAGTGTGAGTTCGACCGCGCCGTGCAAAGCTGCGCCCGGCCAGTGCATGACCAGAGCGGGCGCATCACCGCGTAGCGGCGCCAGCCGCAGCACCGTTCCGCTCGCGGCGCGTGCTTCAACTGGGGCTGAGACGCGAATGCGCGTTGCGCTGCTGTCAATCGAGAGCGCCAGTGGCGCGGTGATGTCAAAGCGTCGTGCGGCGTTGAGCAGAGCGCGTTCAGCTGATGCGAATGTCGGGCCGATTGGCGCTTCCGCGATGTTTGGGAACGCGTCGGCAAGCGTGGCTTGCGCTTCCGCATTCAGACGCGCTTGCGAAAGGGTTGCGCGCGCTGAGCCCTCCGCGCGCGTCGCGCCCGTCAATCCGAATGTGAGATCGCCGTTCGCGGTGAGGCGAGGCGCTTGCATGGCGAGGCCAGCGAAGTTCTCTGCGCCGAGGCTCCAGCGCGCCCCGCCATTGGACGCGTCGCCTTCCAGGCGCGCATCGAAGCGGACGCTGCGCATGGCGTTGCCGCTTAGCACCGTTTCGCCAGCGTTGACGCGTGCTTGGCCTTGCCATTCCTGTGGCTGCAAATTGGTTTCGTTTGCCACCGCTTCGCCACCAACGCCGCCGCTGAGCTGGCGGGCTGACACATTGGGGCTCTCAAGCGATGCAATGCGCCAGGCCGCTTCCGCCTCGTAGCTTGCAAGATCAAGCGGCGCGCGCGCGCTCACGCGCAGCGAGGCTTGCTCGAATGTCGTATCGCCCCAGCGTAGCGAGACGGCGTTGGCATTAAGCTGCGCTGCAAGCGCGCCCTCGCGCGACGCGATGACGAAATCTGCGCGGCCGCCGTTGAGCGCGTGCTCGCCCGCTGCCTGGCTTGTCTCTTCGATGCGGCCACGGGCCTGGAAGTCTTCGCCGATGCGGCCGGAGGCGTTGAAGGTGGCGGTGAGCGCGCCAAAAGGGGCGTTGATTTCCGCGACGCCGTTGACGATCTCAAGTTCGATCGCCGGGATCGAAGCGCGTCTGCGACCCGGTGTTCCTTCACTTAGCCGATCGAGGGAACCGGCGCTGACGCGTCCGTCTTCGCCAACGCGTAACCGCACCCGGGGATCAGTGATCAGCAACGCCTGCAGGCGCGGCGTTAGCCCATTCCAAGCCCAGCGCGCTTCAATGCTGGGAACGGACACGTCAGGGGATGTTTCGGAACCGACCCGAAGGTCGGCGATGACCAGGTGCGAGAGATCGAGGTTAACAATCTCGAAATCCGCTTCTGCGCCTCGATCCGCAAGCGCTGCCCCTATAAAGAAGCTCGCGATCGGCACCCGCAAAAGCCAAAGCGCGCCGAACACCCCAGCCGTGCTCAGTCCGAGCGCCGCCAGGGCGGTCGTCCAGCCGAGCAGAACTCGGCGGGCCGGCGGCGGGTCATCAGGCGGCTGCGGCGCCGCTTGTTCTTGACTCGCAACGGCCTGGTTAGACCTATGTGCCATACTTCTGCGCTTGGCGCGGTCCTTGCTCGGTCGTTAAGCGTGTTTCGCAGCGTTTGAGTAGCTTAGGGAATGCCCCAAATTCGGTTTCTGGTGAGATAACCAAAGGGCGAAAGGTCTTGTCCTTTGTATGTTTTCCGCTGAATTCAGCGGTTGGAGCACATCGTTGAGTGCAGAATTCACCCAGCGGCTCATGAAAGCCCGGAAAGGTTTGACGGCGTTTGGCCTCATGGCGGCCTCGCTGGTGCTCGGCCTCGCGCTCGCATGGAATGCCGGACTCTTCGGCGGCGGCTCTGCAGCGGAGGCGGCCGAGACAGCGGCTGTGCGCGAAGAAGCTGCACGCCGCGCGGAGCATTTGGCGTTTACAGAAGCTTACCTTGATCACACCGCGCGCGAGATGCGCGTTGGCAATGGCGAGACTCTGGTCGGCGTGCTTACGCGGGCTGGCGCATCGCGTGCTGAAGCCAATGCTGCGCTTGCGTCGCTGAACGGCGTTTATGATCCGCGCCGTATTCGTCCGGGCCAATCAGTCAGCCTGTTCTTCTCCGACGCGCAACTCACGGGCGTCGCCTTCCGTTCAGAGCCAGGCGCTTCGGTTACCGCAAATCGCACCACCGCCGGCGCCTTCGCCGCGCGCGAGGTGCTGATGCCGCTCACCTTCGAGAACGCGCACATCTCGGCTGAGGTCGAAACCAGCCTCTATTCGACGGCGCTGTCACTCGGCGCCACCGATCGCGAGATTGCTGCACTCGCGAGCGCCTTCTCGTATGACGTCGACTTTCAGCGCGATGTCCAAACCGGCGACCGTTTCGAACTCGTGTTCGAGCGCTACTACGACGACGAAGGCAACACGGTCCGCACCGGCGATCTGCTCTTCATCTCGCTCGAAACCCGCCAAGGCCCGCGCAACTTTTATGCGTTCCTCGCGCCGGGCGATAGCCAAGTCGATTGGTACGATTCCGATGGCAAGAGCGCGCGCCGCTTCTTGATGCGAACGCCAATCAATGGCGCCCGTCTTTCGTCAGGGTTCGGCATGCGCCGTCATCCGATCCTCGGTTATTCGCGCATGCACCGCGGCACCGACTTCGCCGCGCCGATCGGTACGCCGATCTTGGCTGCGGGAGACGGAACTATCGTGCGCGCTGGCCCGTTCGGCGCATTCGGCAACTACATCCGCATTCGCCACGCCAATGGCTACGAAACCGCCTACGCACACATGTCGCGTTTCGCGCGCGGCATGCGTTCAGGCGCACGCGTGCGTCAGGGCCAAGTGATAGGTTACGTCGGCAATACTGGGCGTTCTACTGGCCCGCACTTGCACTACGAAGTGTTGCGCCGCGGACAACAGATCAACCCGATCAATTTGCGTGTCGCCAACGGCCGAAATCTTGAGGGCCGCGCGCTCGAACTGTTCAACATCGAGCGCATGCGCATCGATACGTTGCGCCGCGCCCGCGCGAGCGAAACGACAGAAGCTGCGCTGCAAGGCGCGGCCGCCGCCGGCTCGCCGTAGGCGGGACCACAAATTCCAGGTTGAGGGGAATTTGAATCAGGCGCATGTTGCCCCATGCGGCCTGGATGGCTTGGCGGTGGCAGGCGAACGACACGATGCGCGCACTGATTGCTGATGATCACGAACTCTTCCGCAGCGGCCTGCGCCAGCTGCTCGAAGACGTGCTTGGCGCGAGCGACGTGCGTGAAGCCGAGACACTGGATCAAGCCATCGAAATTCTGACCAATGAGGGCGCAGGGGACCTGGTGCTTGTCGATCTGCGCATGCCTGGGATGTCGGGCGCCGAGGCGCTGTCAGCGCTGCGCGACGGCTTTCCGGATGCCAAGGTTGCTGTCGTCTCTGCTTGGGAGGAGCGCAGCGAGATTATCCAGGCGCTGAGTGTGGGCGTGCACGGCTATATCCCCAAATCGCTCTCTGCAAACGAGATCGCCGCCGCGATCCGGCAAGTGCTTGATGGTCAGATCTATGTGCCCGCCATCCTTGGGCGCCGTGAGCCGGGTGCTGTGGCGCCCGCGTCGCCGGCGCTGCCTGGCGGCGACAAACTCACGACGCGTCAGCGCGAAGTGCTGACGGAGCTGCTGAAGGGTCAGGCTAGTAAAGAGATCGCGCGTTCGCTTGATATCGCCGAAGGCACGGTGAAGATTCACCTGGCAGCGATCTATCGCGCGCTCGGCGTCCGCACGCGCGCGGAAGCCATCGCCAAGCTCAAGTCGAGCTGAGCAGCGCTGTCGCTGCCTCTTCAACATCGCCCGGATTGACGGGCTTAATGAGCCAGACAAAGCCCGAGAGCTGCAGCACCGCCAGTGTCTCCGGTGCGGTGTCGCCCGTGACGATGATCACGGGCGGCGCGTGACTCGATTGCTGACGCAGACGCCGGGCGATCTCAACGCCGGCAAGCTCGCCATCGATACGTAGATCCATGATGATCAGCCGCGGCGCGAAGCCGGCGGCAAGGAAGGTCTGCGCGTCCGCCTCACGCGCCGCGCCGCGCACGTCCGCGCCGAGGTCCGTCATCACTCTGCACATCGCATCAAGCGCTGCCTGATCGTCATCGACAACCAACACAGGCCGACCGGCCAAGGCATCCCCATCACTGGCGTCGCGCAATTTCATGTCGCCGGCGAATGCACGCGGCAGGCTAACAGTGAAGCGCGCGCCACGCCCCGGTTGCGACTGAAGCTGGAGCGGCAAATCGAGCAGATCGGCGATACGTCGCACAATTGAGAGACCAAGACCCAGCCCGTCCGTTTTACGCCCCAGCCGCACGAATTCGCCGAAGACGCGCTCTTGGTCTTCTTGCGGGATTCCAGGACCATCGTCGGCGACGGAGACGTCGATGGTGTCGGCGTGCTCGGAGACTTCGATGCGAGCTTTGCCGCCGCCGTGCTTCAGCGCATTCACGACGAGATTGCCGAGCAGTCGCTCGAACAGGATCGCGTCCGTCTTCACGATCGCTGCGGAGGGCGCAAACGTGACCGTGCTTTCCGGATGTTCGGCGGCGACGCGGTCGATGACATCTTGCAACGGCGTCGCGGCGATATCGAGTTTCACGGCGCCAGCCTGGACGCGCGCCAGATCAAGCAGTTTAGAGAACATACCGACGAGGGATTGCGTGGCGCGATCCATCTTGGTGAGAATATCGCGCGCCTCCGGCGCCTCGACACGCCGTTCAAGCGCGCTGATGTAAAGCGAGAGGGCGTGTAGCGGTTGGCGCATGTCGTGGCTCGCCACTGCAAGGAAGCGCGACTTTGCCAAATCTGCCTCCATCGCCTGTTCGCGCGCGGCTTCAGCAAGAGCGTTAGCGTTGCGCCACAAGCGCCGTTCGCGTTGTACGGCGAGGATGGCAAGCGCCGGTGCGGCGAAGGCCAGGATCGCGAGGGCAATACCGATCAGATCGACCCGCGCACGAACAGCGGCCTCGCGTTCGCTCGCGGCGTCGAAGCGAGCGCCGAAAGTTGCGCGTAACCGATCGACCGCGTGACCCACCTCGTCGCGCTCCGATGCTGTTGGCTCCAGCGGCGCGGTGCGCAACTGCGAAAGCGTCACGGCGTTGAGTTCATGCAGATAGAGTTCAGTAGCGTCGCGCAAATGTCCCGCGGCTTGTGCCGTCTCGGGCGATACAGCGGCCATATCGTAAAGCATGCGGGTTAGTGTTCGGATCTCTGCGACTGAATCGGTGTAGCGCACCGCGGCCGCCTGATCGGTGGTGATCAAATGGGCGCGCCGCGCCGCGTACGCGTTCTCCACGGCGTGGTTCAGCGTGATGGCGACGTCGCGTGCTGCGCGTGTTTCAACGAGGTTGCGGGCGCTCTCTCGGTTGAGCGCGCTTTCTGCGTTGAGTGTGAGCAGAACTGCCGCGACCAAGACGCAAACGCATATTGTGGTCGCGATGAGGATGATGTCGGCGCGGAAAAAGGTGGGCGGGGTCTGAGGCATGGCAGGATATCCGTCTGCGCTCACCGCGCCCCTCTCTTCAGCCGCCCTCCAGCCACGCAACGATAGATGCTGCGCGCGCGGGTTTCTGCATCACGCCATAGCCCCATTCCATGGCTGCCTGGTGAGCGCGGCCATGAAACGACCCAGAAAGCACGAGCACGCGCGCCTGCGGCGCAGAACGCGTGAGTCGCCGGACAACGCTAACGCCGTCGAGGCCGTCACCCAAATGGAAATCGGTGATGATCCAGCGGACGTCGCCCAGGCGCCCCGCAATGGCGCTCTCGGCCGCCGCGCCGTCGTGGCCAAGCACGACCTCTGCGCCCCAATCGGAAAGAATGAAGCTCAGGGCTTCGCCTGAGGGGACATCATCTTCGATGACGAGTGCGAGGGGCCGTGCCACCGACATAACTCGCTCAATAAGAGCACGGCGCGCGACGGCCTGGCAGTTGGATGCAAGGCATAGTTCAAAGGGTATAGTTAAGTCATAGCCCAGAAATCGCGTTAAACGTGTCCTAGGGGTCGTAGGTCTTCGAGCAAGACTTAGGTGCAATATTCGCGAGCAAATATTTTTGTCATCTTTAGCGCCTCGGAGCTTCTACCCCGGATGCGAGGATGACCAAGATGAAGCCGTTTGCTTTGCAAAAGGCCAATGCTGACAACGGGTTCGATCATTTGAGCCTAGCGTTCGGCGCCGACCGTGGCGAAGGCCCCGACTATTGCTCGCGCGACGGCGCGCTCGAGCTAAAGCGCAAAATCGAGGCCTATTGGGCCGAGCGCGGCCAGCACGTCACCGTGCTGCTGCACAATGTCGGCTTTCACCCAGCTATCCGCGCCGCGCGCTTTGACCTGCGCAGCGATTTGATCAACGGCATGCCCCGGGCGGGTCGGACGGCGGCGGCGAAGCAACAGCAGGAAGTCTTTGTCGAAGACTTCGACGTCGAAAGCGACGACATCGAATTTGAATGAGCCTGGGCAGGCTCTAGCTCGGGGCGGGGGCGCGGCGAAAGCCGCGCCCTTTGCTTTTCCGGGCCGCCCATTAGGTTGCGCGGCATGTCAGACGACGTCGCCGCCCCAACATTCGAAGTGCCTGATGGCTATGTAGCGCTCGATTGGCGGCGCGGTTTTGTGCGCCAGATCGGCCCGCTCTATAGGCGATACCGCGCCGCCGGCGACTTCTCGATGGGCTTCCGCGTCGAGGATCATCACACCAACGGCCTGAAGAATGCCCACGGCGGCATGATGATGAGCTTCGCCGACATGGCCTGGGGACACGTCGTCTCGGTCGAGACATCGTCCTACTGGGTCACGGTGCGGCTCACCCTGGATTTCCTCGCGAGCGCTCAGATTGGGGACTGGGTTGAAGGATCCAGCGAAGTGCTTTCGACCGAGGATGAACTCTATGTCGTCCGCGGAAAGATTTGGACGGGTGATCGCTTGCTGATCACGGGCTCGGGCGTTTTCAAGCCCATCCAGAAGCGCGACCCGCGCCCCGGTGAACGCGCTTTCCAGGGTTAGCCTGTCGCGGTTCTGCGATGGACGGGTTCGGGAAAGCGGGGGAGAAGGTCGCCATGCGCCTTAACCGTCGAACCCTGCTTGCCGCGCTGCCGCTTGCCGCTGCGTGCTCCGGCGCGGCGCGTGCGCGCGTGTTGTACGTGACGCCAGATGGTGATGGCGATGGCGGGGATTGGGACAGTGCCGCCAGCATAAGCGACCTTGATGGTCTTATCGCGCGTGCGGGCGCGGGCGGCGAAATTCTCATCGCTGCCGAGCGTGGCGCCTACGCAATCGAAGAGCCGATCTGGATTGGCGCCGGCGGGCGCTCAGGCGCGCGCGTGCGTGTGCGCGGCGTGCACAGCGAAACCGGGGCGCCGATGGCGGCGCAGATCGTCGGCGACCGGACCGAGGAAGAAGTGGGCACGGACGCGTTTCGTCTCGCGCGTCACGCCGATCACCTGCATTTCTCGCATTTCGCTTTCGCGCGCATTGGCAATGGCTGCTTCCGCGCCGCCGCAACGTTGCGCGATCTCGTGATCGAGGATTGCAGCTTCGAGAATATCTACCGGTTTCTGGAAAACACCGTTGATGACGGGCGGGTCGCCGATATTCGCGGCTTTGCCGTGCGCCGTTGCAGCGGAAGCGGCGTCGAGCGTGGCTTTCTGCGCGTTCGCTATGCTTCGAGCGCTGGCGTCATAGAGGACTGTTCCGCCGTTGGCGTTCCTGCTGAAGGTGACGAAGTGTTTCCCGCCGGCTGCGCGCTCGACGATCGCGCCCGCGACATAACCTATCGCCGCTGCGTGATGCGAAACTTCCAGCAATTGCGCGCCGGCGTCTACTGGAACGGCGATGGCTTTTCATGCGAGCCGGATAATCGCGGCATCGTTTATGAGGATTGCATCGCGAGCGGTTCAACAGATGGCGGCTTTGACTGCAAAAGCCGCAATGTCGTGCTGCGGCGCTGCACAGCAGAAGATAACAAGCGCAATTTTCGCATCTGGAGCGCGAACGCGCTGATGCAGGATTGCATCAGCCGCGAGCCGAACTTCCGTGGCGAAAACGAAGAAGAGACTACACCTGCCCACATCTGGATTGGCGATGAGAACGCTCGCATTCGCATCGAGCGCTTGACCATCGAGGATGCCGATGCCGGCACGCAGCTCTTTGAAATCGATTATGATGACGCGCGTGTCGATCTCAGCGGGCTGACACTGCGTGCGCCATCGGAAAACTGGGGCGACGAGGCCGAGCGCATCCGAGAACTCGTACGTATCGCCGGCTAACTACATTCGCGGATTGGCGCCTAAACGCTGACGCACCATGCGCACAACGCCGTTCGCCAGAGCATGTGCGGTCGGCACAAAGCCGGCTTTGCGGATCGCTTGTTCAATGAACGGGAGACGGTTCTGCCGCGAACCGATGAACGCAAGCGTGCTTGTCGCGATGCGCAACTTGTAGTGATACTCACCGAGGAACGCGCGATGCTTGTCGGTAGCGTCGTAGCGCACTTGTAGTTTCGTCGGCTCAAGCTGCTTGATCTCGTTCACCATCGATGTGCCTGCTTGCTGCGGCATCTGATAGTTGAAGAGCGGCTCGGGCGAATAATGTAATGGTTCGTATTTCGCGGCGCGGATGAGAAAATCCCAATCTTCGCCATAACGCAGGGCCTCATCAAACTGCTCTTTCTCGAACAGCGAGCGCTTGCAGACGAAGCCGCTTGGCGGGCAGAACGGATTGCCGCGTTTCAGCATGTCGAGACGGACTTCCGTGATCGGCCAAATGCTGGTTGTGCCGTCAGGCACACGTTCGAAGCCGCATAATGACATTTCCGCATCGCCCATAGCCGCGAGTTGGCGCTCGAGCTTCTCGGGCTTCCATGTGTCGTCATCGTCCAGGAACGCGACGTAATCGCCGGTGGCGTGGCGTACGGCGTGGTTGCGAGAATGGCCGACCGCTGAATTCTTCGCGTTGCGCAACACCCGCACGCGCCCTTCATAAGGCCGCATGAGTTCGAAGATGTCGAACTTGGGCGAGCAATCATCGACGACGAAAATCTCAGTCGGCGCCAGCGTTTGCGCAAAGACGCTCTCCAGCGCCACCATCAGCGACTCTGCGCGATTGTATGAAGCGATGATCGCCGAAACATGCGGTCTGTTGGGAGGGGCGGTCACGGGGGGTCCCAGTTAAAACTTGCGCTGCTTCGCGCGTGCAGATTTCTTGCCGTGCTGGACGCACGAGGTCCAGTCATCAGCGTACTTAACCGGGCGATATTGGCTCACCCTCCGGCTTGGTCTGCGCCATTAACGTACGAACCTGGTGCAGACGCTGCTCAATATCGCGCCGACCGAACACGAGCAGCGCAGCGTAAGCTGCGAGAGTCTCGACGACTGCAACAGCGACTTCCTGCCAGTTATTCAGTTCCGCGAAGCGCGTGATGAGCAGGTGGCAGGCAACAACCGCCAGCGAAACGAGGACCGGCCCTGACAACGCCTTCAGATAGTCGAGAAACGAGCATTGCAGGCGCCTCAGAAGCAGCGTCAGCGATCGCGGCAGGTAGAGCACGCTGACGACGCTGAACATGCCGGCAACAGCGATGAGGCCGAACTGGGCGCTCAAAAGCGCTGCGATCGCCCAGAGCAGGGTGAACTCGAATGTGAGCCGCAGGCGCGTGCCGGTATGTCCGATGGCTTGAAGCAGCGAGCTGTTGAAATTGGTGATCACTTGCACCATCCCGGCGACTGCGAGCGCCGAGAAGACGAAGCCGGCCTCTCCCCAACGGTAGGAGAGCAAGATCTCGAACACGGCGGTGCTGGCCGCCGCCGCCGCCGCCATGGGCGGAAAAACCAGCGCTGCTTGTCCGATGGTTGCTGTGAGCACCAGAGCGCGCAACTCGTCGGGTTTGTCACGGAGGTAGGCGAGGCGCGGATAAAGAGCCGTCTGCACCGGCGTCGCGATGATTCCAGCCGGCAGGTTCATGATGCGGAAGGCCACGGAGTACAGCCCGAGCGGCGCGGTGCCGAGAGCTTTACCGATGACGAACGGATCAACCTGGCGGCTGACCGCTTGCATGATGGCGTAGCCCATCGTGTCGCGCGCGAATTTCACGTGTTCGCCGAGTGCAGCCAGATTGAACACTCGGCGCGGCTTGTAGTTCGCCGCGAATATAATCACTGGCGCGCGGATGGCGACGTTGACGATGTTTTGGGCCACCAGCGCCCACGCCCCAAAGCCGGCCAAAGCGACCCCGATCGCGGCCGCCGCGCCGCCAAGCGCTGCCGCGAAATCTGCGATCGCGAGCGGCATGAAGTTCTCTCGCTTGATCAGCGCAGCAATCGGGAGTTCCAAGAAGCCTTGCATCAACGGGATGATGGAAAGCGCGAGCATCACTGGCAGCAGTGCGGGTGTCTCGAAGAAGAGCGCTGTCGGCCATGAGCCAAGCGCCAGCAGCAGCGAGAGCAGCGCCGTAGCCGCAACAATGAGCCAGTGTGCGGTAGACCAAGCGTCGCTCTCAATATTGTCCGTGCGGATCAACGACCGGCTTAGTCCCGCATCGCTCACCGCCAAAGTCAGCGCCACGATCGCCATGGCGATAGCGACGAGACCGAATTCGTGTGGTTCGAGCAGGCGCGCCATGAACGGCACGGTGAGAAAGCTCGCGCCGAGTTGAAACACGCGCGCTGCCGAGAGCGCGGCCGCGCCGAAGGCGATGCGTCGGAGCGCCATGACTTAAGCCGCCCCTTGCCGCGGTCGAGCCGGCGCGGTTGTCGTGTGCGGCGTGGCTTGCTGCGGCGACCCTTGGAGCGAAAGCAGATAGAGCGTGTAGCCGCAGATAATGCCGTAGAGGATGTTGCCCTCGATCATCCACATCGGCATCGTCGCCATGTTGAGCACCAGGAACATCAGGTGCGCGCCGACAAGCGTCGCGCGTTGCGGGTGGCGTACGCGAAGCGCTGCGGCGAGCATCGAGCCCCACAGAAACAGCAGCGCAAGCACGCCGGCAATGCCGTACTCGTAAAGCTGGTTCACGAGCGTGTTGTGGGCGTAAAGCGCGAACACGCCTTTCCATGCTTCGGGCCCAAGGCCGATCATGTGCTGGAAGGGCGAGCCCAGCGACCATCCATATATGTACATGCTCCAGATTTTGGCGCGGCCGGAGAAGAGGCGCGTTTCCTCGATCGTGTATTGATCCGGTGGCTTGATCAGATTGACGTCGCCGCTGAACAGAACGGTGAAGTCCTGGAAGCGCTGGGTGAACGCAACACTGGCAAAGCCGAGCGCCATCATGCCCAAGACGAGCACGAAACAGATCATCAACGGCCGGTCGCGCTTTGGGAATTGTTGCAGCGTCGACATGCCAAAGAACAGCGCCAGAAGTGGTGCGATGGCGAGGAGGGTCGTGCGATAGTTGGCGAAGACAATGCCGGCGACGAAGACGACTATGAGGCCGAACTGGACAGTGCGGTTCAGCTTCGTCGCCAAGCAGGTGACGGCGAGACCTGTCGCCAGCATCACTGAAAAGATGGATTCGTGATTGTAGCCGCCGATATAGGAGGTCGATCCCGGCGCCGTTTCAGCCGTCTTGCCGATATTGAGCCCGATCGAGGCGATCTGCAGCAATACGACCGGAACGAATGCCCAAAGCAGCAGGCGCATGAATGCGCCGTCCTGGGTGTTGCGAAGTCCAGAATAGGTGGCGAGCGTGACGACGATGAGGAACCCGTATTTCGTCAGCGCCTCGATCATGGTCGAAAGTTCACCGCCGTTGACCATGATGCTTATGAAGGCAACCGCGATCACGATGTAGAACGGCGTCATCATTTTGAGCGCGAGATTGCGCCAGTTGATGATGGCGAGGCCGGCGATGAAGAACCCGATCGTGCCAACCGCGTTGATCGATACGCCCGCCGCCAGCGGCTGGTAGGTGATCGTGTGGAAGGCCTGCATCACGTAGCGCAGCCAACTGATGCCGATCACGTACATCGCGCCGCGTGCCTTGACGCGCGCCATCGCCAGCACTGTCAGCACCGCCGTCAGCAGCGCCACCACGGCGATGATCGGCATCGGCAGAAGAGCAGGGACGTAAAAGGCGCCTGGCATGGTTAATCGGTCGCATCCGCGGCCGCGCCGCCTTGCGTTCTGCTTGCAAGCAGTGGGCCTTCCCGAGGAGCAGCGCTCGTCATGGACGGCTTATACAGGAGCATGCGATCTCCTGCCCGTTCTTTGCGCGTCGCGTGGCTGACAAAATGCATGGACATAAGCTAGGTAAAGGCTGATCCGCACGCTGGCGTGGCGCTTGCGCCCGCGCGTTTGGCGCAAAGAACGGAAAGCGGAGGCGGAAAATTCATCGCCGGCGCGCACTCTTTTTGATCAACTCGCTTGCCGGGGGAGGCGCGGAGCGTGTCATGTGCACGTTGTTGCGCCATTCCGAGCCAATGCGCGCGCGCTATGATATCATTTTGGCTCTGCTCGACCGAGAACCGGCAGCCTATGCGGCCCCCGATTGGGTCGATGTGCGTGAGCTGGATTGTGCCGGATCAATGCTGAAAAGCGTTCAGAAGGTTAAGGCGCTGCACGCCGAACTGCGACCGGATGTGGCGCTAAGCTTTTTGAACCGCGCCAATGTGGCCAATGTGCTCGCCGCGAAAGGCGCATGCGTGATTAGCGAACGATCAAACGCCAGTGCACATCTGCCAGGGGTTCGCAACCTTCCGGCCCGCAGCCTAGTAAAGTGGACGTACCCGCGCGCGGACAAGGTGATCGCCGTGTCGGAGGGCGTGGCCGATGATCTGGCGCAGAACTTCGCCGTCCCACGCAATAAGCTGATTTCAATCGCCAACCCGATTGACGTCGATGCGATCGAAGCGAAGGCGGCAGGCGAAGCGGCTTATCGACCCGCTGGCGACTACATTCTCGCGGCTGGCCGCTTGGTGAAGTCGAAGAATTTCGAGTTGCTCATCCGCGCTTATGCTCAAGCTGGCATTGCAGAGTCGCTCGTCATTCTCGGCGAAGGCGGAGAGCGCGCCGCGCTTGAAGCGGTTGCGCGAGAATGCGGCGTGAGCGATCGGGTGGCGTTGCCTGGCTTTATGGCAAACCCGTATCCGCTGATGCGGGCAGCGAAGCTATTTGTGCTCTCTTCGAACGATGAAGGTTTCCCCAACGCTTTGGTTGAAGCCATGGCGCTCGGAACGCCGGTACTGGCCACGAATTGCGCCTCTGGTCCATCGGAAATTCTGGCTGAAGCGTCACGCCAAAGCATTAGCGGGGTGACCTTCGCGCAGCACGGCGTGCTCACCCCGCCGAACGACGTAGCGGCAATGGCCAGCGCCTTGCGCGGGATGACTGTGGCGCGCCGCGCCGAGTACGGCGCTCGCGCTGCCACGCGGGCTCGCGCGTACGGACCCGAAATCGCCGCTGAGCGCTACTGGCGTGTATTGGAAGATGCGATCCGATGACGCTTCGCATCACCCTCGCGGGAGGCTTCGGCAACGGCAATTTCGGCAATGACGCCTCGTTGCAGGCAGCGCTCATTGTGCTGCAGGCGGGGTTTCCGGACGCTGCGATTGAATGCCTCTGCGATGCCCCTGTGATCGTCGCAGCGCGTCTGGGATTGCCGAGCATGAAGCTCGCGCTCCGGCCGAGCGGCATGCTGAAGCTTCTGGACACAGCGTTGTTGCGCATCCCGAGTGGCCTCTTCAACTGGCTGCGCGCATTTTGGATTGCACGCCGGTTTGACGTCATGCTCTGGCCCGGAACGGGTGTGTTTGATGATTATCGCACGGGGCCGATGGGTTTCCCGGCGCAAGTCTTTCGCTGGTCTGTCGTCGCCCGATTGATGGGCAAAAAGCTGATCTTCTATGGCGTAGGGGCGGGCCCAATCGTCAATCCGCTCAGCCGCTTCTTCCTCAAGACTGCTGCCCGATGCGCGAACCATCGCTCATACCGCGACAGTGGTTCGAAAGCGTTCATGGCAAGCATTGGCGTCGACGAAACGCGCAGCCCGGTAATGCCTGACATCGTGATCGGGCAGCAGGTTGATGAGCCCCCACCCGTGCGCAGCGCGCCGCCGTTTACGATCTGCCTTGGCGTTATGTCCTATCGTGGTTGGCGCATCGACGAGGCGCTTGGCGACGACTATCGCGAAAAGCTTGCGCGCTTCGTCCGCTGGGCGGAGGCGCGCGAATACCGCATCCGATTCTTAGTCGCGGAGCCGTCAGACGCTCGGGCGCTGACAAAATTGAAGACGCTGTTGGGCGATGATGTCGATCGTGGCGGTCGCGATATGGTGGTGTTGGACGATGTGATGAACTCGATCCGCGAGTGCGACATCGTCATCGGCTCGCGCTTTCACGTGCTCGTCGCTGGCCTAAAGCTCAATCGCCCTTGCGTTTCGTTGAGCTATGGACCCAAGCATGATCTGCTGATGAGCGAGGCTGGCCTTGGCGAGTTCTGCCAACCTGCAGACTATTTCGATTTCGACCTTCTGACTCGTCACGTCGAAATTATTGCGGCCAATCCTGCCCATTACAGCGCCATCGTCGCGCAGCGCGTTTCTGCGATGAGAGCGCGTGTCACTGAGGTGCAGACGCAAATGCTGGACGTAGTCGCCGGCGTCAGCTCCCGGGCCGAACCGCATCGTCCGGCCACGGCTTAGGCAAGTGCATCCCGCTGAAGCGCTTGATGTAGACGTGCTCCGGCCAGAAGAGGAGCGCGTCGAGATAGTCTGCGAAGCTAGGCTGCAAGCCGCGCGCTTTCAGGAACGCGTAATCTCGCTTGGCCAGATCGGGTTTCGAGAAGGTCCAGAACAACAAGCGCCGATACATCACGCGCAGATGTGAGCGCCGCACGCGCTCGCGCTCTGAATTGGAAAGCGCTCCGGCGCCGTAGATTTCGGCGTAGTACGTGTGCTCCCAGATGATCGTCATGATCCGCGCGTCGAGCGTTTCGCGGCGCGTGCCTGGGTGGTTGGTCGTATCGCCGATCGGCTCGTGCAGGTGCACGTAGCGCCCGCCCTGAGAAAGCACGCGGAGCATCATGTCCGTATCGGCGCTGTTTACCGCGGTGTTGTAATAAGGGACGCCCTGACGGCGCGTGTCGGTGCGCGTCAGGATGTGCATCATGGGAATGCGAGCATAATCGGCAAACCAGCGCGCGATCGCATTGCTCGCCTCAAACACCGTGCTTTCGCGCGGAAAGTGATGCGGGATCTCGACGCCGTTCACGCGCTCGACGCCGCCGACCATGATGACGTTATCGACGCTCTCCGCCGCTGCCACCATGCGCTCGATCGCCATCGGCGGGATGCCGTCATCCGCGCACATCAGGCGCATGTACTTGGCTTCCGCTGGCACCATATCGACGGCGAGATTGAAGTTGTCGACCTGCGGCACGGTTTCCGGATTGCGCTTGACGATGATGTTAGCGCCTTGGGCGATATAGCGCGCAATGATCTCGTCTGTGCCGTCCGTGCTCGCATTATCGACGATGACATGGACAATCGGCTGATAGGTTTGCGCCAGCACGGTCTTGATCGCGGTCTCGATGAATTTCGCCCCGTTATAAACGGGGGTGTAGATTGCGACGAGTGGCTTGGTCATGGCGTCAGCCTCGCGCGCGCCTTGATGAGCAGGGCGTAGAAGATGAGCGCAGCGACTGTGACGTGCGAGCCGAGTACATAGAAGGCCGGGCCGAAATCGCCTTCGCCCATGCGCACGCCGTAGAACACAATCGGGGCGGCGAGCACATAAGCTGCCGCCAACGCCCAGCGCTCGCGCTGTGAGGTGAGCTGCGTCCAGAGCCACGCCACAGGCAGCAGCGTCAGCGCGAAATAGTGCGTCCAGGCCAGAGTGGAGACGATCAGCGAGAGTGTGAGCGCGATCATCATCTCGCCTTCGAATGCGCGATCATCGGCGCGCGGCGAGCGCCACGGCTTCACCGCCCACACGAAGGCGGCAAGCAACAATGCGTAGATGGCATAGAGCACGATGCGGAACACATCAGCCAAAGGGGCGACATCGAAGCTCCAGTACGCGCCAGGGCCACGCTCCATGCGCGAGAGCATCGAGGCGATCGACTGCGAGTTGAACGCCGGCAGCGGTGCGCCGGAATAGGGCGCGATCGCGGTTTCGTACCAATGCACATGCGCGTCCCAGCCGAAGACGGCGAGAGAGAGCAATGTTGTGGCGATGACAACGATGCCGCCGCCGATCGCGATACGAAAACGTCCGCGCAGAAAGGCGACAACACCGATCAGTAACAAGAACGGTTTGATCAGCGCCGCGGTCGCGATCAGAGCGCCTGCGCGCAGGTCTTGCTTGTTGCGCATGGCCGAAACCGCGAGCACGAGCGGCAAGAGCAGGATATGGGTCGTGTTCGCTTCACGGAACGAATAGACCAGCGGCCCGAACGC
>LNFM01006473.1_pt1 | contig 19246 bp, 18 predicted proteins | sample 596031 | NCBI WGS metagenome assembly LNFM01 (sample SAMN04254537, study PRJNA301005) | activated carbon metagenome | isolation source: dual media filters at the Ann Arbor, Michigan drinking water treatment plant | place: USA: Ann Arbor | reverse complement strand
CTCGTCGCCGACGACACAGGCAGCGCTGGGGAGGACGAGGAGGAACGCGAGGCGAGGGATGAAGTGGCGCACGGGTGGGCCGAATTGCAGCGAACGGGCCGAGATCGGGCTGTGAACCGCCATGCGCAGCGGGTGCAGCACGATCCACCGATCGTAGGCCGGCCCACGATCGGAACGCCGTCTTGTCGACGCGCCTCGGCAGTGTGTAGAACCTCGTCGACAGGCGTGGAATCCCACCCGGGGGGAGCGTCTCCACCCCAGGAGCGATAGGATTGGGCCGTGTCGCGGTTCCTCTGGCCGATCCTGACCGGAGCCATCCTCCTGGCGATCTGGTGGATCGCCTTTGCCGCCGGCGCGTTTCCGATAGGGACCATCCCCTCCCCGCCGGCCGTCGCCGCCGCCTTCCTCGACGAGGTGAAGTCGGGCCGGCTTCTCGCCGACACGATCGCGTCGCTGTACCGAGTGGCGTGGGGCTACGTCGTGGGCGTCGCGCTCGCGGTGCCGCTCGGCCTCGTCATCGGTCGCTCGCTCCGCACGCGCGAGGCGCTCATGCCGTGGGTGAACTTCTTCCGCTCGCTCTCGCCGATCGCCTGGATCCCATTCGGCATCATCTGGTTCGGCATCGGCGATCCACCGGCCATCTTCATCCTCTTTCTCGCGACCTTCTTCCAGATCGTGCTCGCGACGGCGGCGGCCTCGGCCTCGGTCCCGAAGGTGTACTACCGCGTCGCCGAGGACATGGGCATCCGCGGCTGGCGCGTGCTCGCCGAGATCACGCTGCCCGCGATCATGCCGCAGCTCGTGACCGCGCTCCGGATCGCCATCGGCGTCGCGTGGATGGTGGTCGTCGCGGCCGAGATGATCGCCGTGCGCAGCGGCCTCGGATTCCTCATCATCGACGCCCGCAACGGCCTCCGCATGGATCTCGTCGTGTGCGGCATGATCGTGATCGGCGCGATCGGCATCGTGCTGGATCTGCTGTTCGCCCGCCTGACGAAGATCCCGAGTGTGCGCTGGGGGTTCGAACAATGAGCGACCCCATCCTCGATCTCAAAGGTGTCGGCTTCGACTACGGCTCCCTGACCGTCTTCGACGGCCTGGACTTCACCGTCGCGCGCGGCGAGCTCGTCGTCTGCGTCGGACCGTCGGGCTGCGGCAAGTCGACGCTGCTCTCGCTCCTCGGCGGACACCTGAAGCCGTCCCGCGGCGAGCTCGTGCGGCGCGGCGTGTCGCGCACCATCTACCAGTCAGGCGGGCTGTTCCCCTGGTTGACCGTCCGCCAGAACATCGCCGGCGGCTTGCCGCGTGGCACCTCGAAGGAGGTCGCGACCAAGAAGGTCGACGAGTGGCTCGAGATCACGCGCCTGACAGACTTCGCGAACCACTACGCGCACCAGCTCTCCGGTGGCATGCGCCAGCGGGTCGAGATCGCCCGCGCCCTCGCCGGCGAGACCGACATCTTGCTGATGGACGAGCCGTTCTCCGCGCTCGACTATCAATCGCGCCAGCGTATGCGCAAGGAGCTCTCCTCCACGCTCGCCGAGCGACCGCGCACCGTCGTGTTCGTGACCCACGATATCGAAGAGGCCGTCCAGCTCGGCGATCGCGTGGTCGTGCTCGGGATCCGTCCCACCAACGTGCGCAAGATCCTCGAGCTGCCGACGAGCCGGCCCCGTACTCCCGCGACTCCTGGCGTCGCCGAAGCCGAGCACACCATCATGGAAGAGCTGGGACTCACATGAGCACGGGCATGCGCATCCTCGCCGTCACCGTCGGCCTCCTCGTCGCCCTGACCCTGGCGCACAAGCGCCCGTGGCAGGTCACGGATGCGGTCGCCGGCGGGGAGCTCGACGTCGGCTTCCTGCCGGTCACGTGTCACCTCACCTGCCCGGTCACCGACTTCGCGACGAAGACGACCACGACGTCGACGCGCTTCCGGTCGCAGCGCTTCACCGAGTTCCCGACCGTCGTCGAGGCACTGAAGGCCGGCGACCTCCAGGCCACGTTCCTCCTCGCGCCGCTCGCGATGGTGCTCCGCGAACAGGGCGTGCCCGTCAAGATCGTCTACCTCGGCCACCGCGATGGCTCGACGGTGATGGTGAAGAAGGACGGCCCGATCCAGAGCATTCGCGATCTCAAGGGCAAGAAGTTCGCGCGTCCGAGCCGCTTCTCGAATCAGTACCTCGTCATCACGAAGCTGATGGAGGACGAGGGCATGCAGCCGGGCGACATCGACTTCGTCGACATGGCGCCCCCCGACATGTACCAGGCGCTCGCGCAGGGCGAGATCGACGCCTACTTTGTCGGCGAGCCGCATGCCGCGAAGGCGGAGGTGTCTGGCGTCGGCCGCGTGCTCTATCACGCGAAGGACATCTGGCCGCAGTTCATCTCGTGCGTCCTCGTCGTGCGGCAGGAGCTGATCGACAACCATCCCGAGGTCGTGCGTGACCTCGTGCGCGGCATCGCCGAGAGCGGCGAGTGGGCCGAGCAGAACCGCTTGAAAGCCGCGCAGGTCGCCGCGCCCTACTTCCGCCAGGACCAGAAGCTCCTCGAGTTCGTGCTGACCCAACCGCCGGATCGCGTGAGCTACCGCCAGCTCACGCCGACCGACGACGACATGAAGCAGATCATGAAGTACGCGATCAAGGCGGGCATCCTGAAGCAGGAGATCCCGCTCGGTGACCTCCTCGATCGTCGCTTCATCCCGACCGAGATCCGCCCGGCCGCGATCTAAAGATCGTCACTCCTTGATCGGCGGGAACTCGCCACCACCGAGGACTGGCAAGCCCGTCGCGGGCGTGGCCGTGCGCGGCACCGGCGGCTGGATCGACGGAGGAGCGCCAGGCCCGTCGTCGGGCTTGGCGAGCTTGCCCATCCGCAGCGTGAGGAACGCGGTCGCCCCGCCGTAGACGAGCAGCGCGACCATCGCGAGGCGGCCGATCCCATCGCCGCTGCGGCTCTTCATCAGGAGCAGCTGGCAGCCGGCGACGAGGGCGAAGAACGTGACCGCACCGGCGGTGATGAGGTTGAAGCCGGTGAAGAGGCGGCGCACGCCGGGCCGATCGTCATCGTTCGTGAAGCGCCGCAGGCCCGTGGTGATGCCGAGGACGAGCCCACCCGCGAGGAGAAAGCCGGCCGCCGCGCGATACGAGTCACCCTTGTAGTCACTGCTCTCCTTGCTGACGAGCGTGTAGAGCAGCAGCGCGAGGCCGCCGAGAGTGAGCTGGAGGGCGATGGAGCCAAAGTAGTGCAGCGCGAACTTCGGGCCGTGCTGAGGATCGACCTGGGGCTCCTTGTTCTGCCGCCAGCGCGCGATCACGTACAGCACCAGCGGCACCCACAGCATGATCGAGACCGCGAGGGCTCCCATGGCCGGCGCCAGCACCCGCAGGATCATGAAGATGACTTCGTCGTCCATGGAACCAGGCTACACCCCGTGGTGTCAGAGTGGAGACATGCGCTGGCTGGTGATGGTCCTCGTGATGTGGCCGATGGTGGCCGTGGCCGACGGGGTGACGGGGGTGAAGGCGAAGCTCGTCGACCAGCGGATCGCGCTCACGGTGACGTACCGCGTGAAGGTCGCGCAGCCCTCGGTGGGCCGCCTCGATCTCGATGTCCCCGGCGACGCCACCATCACCGGCGCGAGGGTCACCGCGGGCGGCCGCACGCACACGCTCGGACTCCAGCCCGCCTCGACGGTGAGTGCGGCGCTCGACGACCTCACGCGCGGCGAGGCCGGCAAGCCTACGCGGTCGGCCTTCGCGATCGAGTCGACCGCGCGTCTGGCCTCGCTGGTCTACGCCGTCCCGAAGGCGGGCACCGTGAAGCTCACGCTCGAGGTCGATGCGCCGGGTTGCTGGTATCGCGACGCCCGCTACGCGCTCGTTCCGACGGAGTGGGCCAGGCTCGCGAAGTCCAAGGTCACCGAGGAGCCGGCGTGCGTGCGCCCTCGCGAGGACGGCGAGGCCTGGATCAAGCTCATCGACAAGCGGAAGCAGCGCCTGACCGTCTCGGCACCGGCCGCCGATGTCGGCGACAAGCGCTATGTCGCCATCGAGCTCGTGGCCGGAGCGCCGCTATCGGAGGTCCCGCCCGATCTGTCCACCGTGGTCCTCGTCGACGGTTCGCGCTCGATGACCAGGGAGCAGCTTGCCGCGCAGCGCACGCTGGTCGCCTCGTACTTGCCCCAGGTCGCCCGCACGAAGGTCCAGGTGATCACGTTCGCGCGCGCGGCGACGGCGCTCCTGCCGACCTGGGCCACGGCGCGCGATGTCGACGCGACCATCGATCTCGCCCTCGAGAAGCTGGTGCCAGCGAACGGATCCGCGATCGATGCCGCGATCACCGAGGCCGGGACCTGGCTGGCCAGCGCGAAGGGCACGCGCCGCGTGGTCGTCTTTACCGATGGCCTCCTCGCCCGCTCCGTGACGAAGCTGGTGCCGGATCTCGCGACGAAGCTCCCCGCGGGCACGCTCGTCCACGTCGTGACCGTCGACGCCGCGACCCAGCTCTGGCCGGATAACCGCTCGCCGCTCGGCGAGCTCGCCCGCGACACGCATGGGCGCGCCTACATGGGCAGTGGCGACGCGACGATCGTCGCGCGGCCGACGAGCTTCGACCAGGTCCGCTTCGATGGAGTGGGCTGGGATCTCGCCATGACGACCTGCGATCCAACGCTCCCCGAGGGCACGTCGTGCTCCATGCTTGCGTCCGCGCGCAGCGGCGCGGGCGAGCTGTCCGTGCACGGCACGCTGTGGTCGGAACCGGTGCTCTTGCCGGCCGTGCCCGACCTGTCGCGGTCCACCGCGGCGCTGCGCGAGCTCCTGCCGTACGTCGGCGATCCGGAGCTGGGACTCGCCGCCAAGGTCGTCACCGACGAGCAATGGCTGTTCGTGGAGCACGGCGCGCCGAGCACGTACGGCGACGCCTGGGCCCTGATCGGGACCGGTCGCTACGGCACGACCTGCCGGGACTGCGCGGCGCCGGGCCCGGCGTACGACCACGTCAAGACGTTGACCAACCGCGGCCGGCCGCTCCTCGGCCAGCTCGAGCTCGCCACCGAAGGCTGCCGTGACCGCGCGGCCATCGACGTCGAGGTCGACGTGACCGGCCTCGAGATCGCCGACGTGATCGTGCCGACGAGCGTCCCGGCAACGCAGAGGCGATGTATCGAGACCGCCCTGTGGGGCGCCTCGCTCGTGGCTTACCCGCCGACGGCCTCGTCTCCGGTCAAGCTCCGCATCCTCCCGCTCCAGTAGCGCTACGATGAGCCCGTGCGCATGGAATGGGCGACCGATGCTGGTCTCTTGACGGTCATCGAACCGACCGACGACGAGCTCGCCCCCCACATCGACACGCTCGTCGCCGCGTACAACGACCCACGCAACGCGACCCTGCTCGGCCATACGTCAGACCTCTGTGCCGACGATGTCCGCGAGCACTATGTCTCGCTGCGCGCCGCCGGCGCTCACCCCGTGCTGTTCCAGTGCGACGGCGTCCTCGCAGGCGATGGCGACCTGCGCGGCGTCGGCAACGGCATCGCCGAGTTCGCGTTCTTGATCGCCGCCCCGTCCCAGCAAGGCCGCGGCCTGGGCACCCGCTTCGCGACCATGGTCCATGCGTACGCGTTCGGCACGCTGCAGCTCGCGCGCGTCTACGCGTCGGTGATTCCGACGAACACTGCCTCGCTGCGCGTGTTCGAGAAGCTCGGCTATCGCGTCGATTCGAGCGAGACCGCGCGGGAGTTCGCCGACGAGGGCGACCTGACACTATCGATCGACCGCGAACGGTTCTGTGCCCAGCACGCCGCGGCCATGACGGCGATCCAGATCATGCGATAGTCGGCCCATGTTGCTGGCGTCGCACGTACTCACCGGCCTCGTCGCTGCGCTCCACGTCTGGTTCCTCGTGCTCGAGATGTTCCTCTGGACGGCGCCCATCGGACAGAAGACGTTTCGCCGCACGCTCGCGCAGCAGGAAGAGTCGAAGGTCCTCGCCGCGAACCAGGGCCTGTACAACGGGTTCCTCGTCGCCGGCCTCGTGTGGTCGTTCTTCGCGAGGGACCCGATGGGCGTGCGCTGCTTCTTCCTCGGCTGCGTGGTCGTCGCCGGGCTCTACGGAGCCGCGAGCGTGGGCAAGAAGATCTTGTTCGTCCAGGCCCTGCCGGCCGCGCTCGGCCTCGGCGTGACGTTGCTCGCGACCTAGCTCAGCGGCGCGTCGCGGAGATGCGCGATCACGGGTGCGTGGTCGCTCGTTCCCGTTTCCCGATACGCCGCGCAATGTGTGGTCTCGTCCACGAGGGCCCGGCTGGCCGCGACGTAGTCCAGGCGCCACCCGATGTTGCGCGCGCGCATGTTGCGCCAGGGCGCCCACCACGTGAATAGCCGGTCATTGCTCGGATCGACATGGCGGCCGACATCGACGAGGGCGCCCCCGTCGAGGAACTGCTCGAAGAGCACGCGCTCGGGCTGGCTCTGGCCGATCATGTCCTTGCGTAGCGACGGGTGCACATCGACCGGCGTGCGCGCGACGTTGAAGTCACCACCCAGCACGAGGTGCTTGCCGGCGGAGCGAAGCGCCATCGCCCACGCGACCAGCTCCGTCCAGAACTGCATCTTCGCGGGGAAGTCCTTGCCACCATTCGGCACGTAGACGGAGCCGAACACGAGCGAGCCGGCCTCGGCGACGACGATGCGAGTCTCGAGATCGAACGGCGGATGCACGAAGACCGGCGCGGTCGCGAAGGCGCGCGTGTGCAGCAGCAGCGCGACCCCCGAGTACCCCTTGTGGCCGTGCCAGTGGCAGTGATAGCCGGGCACCGTCGCGAGCGTCTCGGGCACCTGCTCGGGCGATGCCTTCGTCTCCTGGAGGCAGAGGACGTCCGGCTCCTCGCGGTCGATGAAGCTCTGCACTTCCGTCGAGCGGGCGCGGATGCCGTTGACGTTCCAGGTCGCGATCTTCACGCTGACGTGCTCAGCATCACGAAGGCTCGACGACCTCGCCGGTCACCGGTGCGAGCTCGGGTCGCTCGTCGGGCGTCGGGTGCGAATACAACGCTCGCCCGAGATCGTCGAGCGCGGACAGCTCGGCGAGGACCGGCGTCTCGCGGGGCTTCACGATGCCGGCCCGGTACCGCGTGGCGATCGCAACGACGAGGACCTCGCTCGGCCGGCCCAGCTTCGGCTCGGGTGGGAACCAGGCGAAGAGCGGCGCGCCGTCGCCCGCCACCTGCGCGTGCGCGGCATCCATCGGACTCACCAGGCGGGTGACGGTGTCGGCCATGCCGCCGCCATCATCGGTATCGATGTACACGGGCACGACGCTGCGCTCGAACCCGGCGCCATGCGGTGCAACGACGATCAGCGCTGCAGGAACTCCGCGCGTATCGGTGCTCGCCGTGACCGCTCCGAGCCCGAGCGTCGCGATCTCCATCGCCGGCGGAATCGGCCCCTCGATCTCGACGAGCCCGAGGCCCGTGTAACGCCCCGCACTCCACGACTTCACGGGCAGCTGGTGACGGCCGTCGAGGGAGACGATGGCAAGCGGCATGCCCTGCTGCGGTCGCAAGAGCTCGACGCTCGTGATGCCGACGATCTTGCCCGCGTTCTCGACGAGGGTCACGGGCCCGACGAAGGCCGGCGAGGCCCCGAGCACGACGAGTGGGACCACGGACCGCAGCTCCGTAGCCTTGGGATCACGCGCACTCACCGACCCCAGTGTAGCGCGAGGGCGCCGCGTAGTACGCTCGTCGGGTGGGTGATCCGGTTCGGCGTGCGCTCGTCGCGACGTTCCGCCGCTTGATGCGGCTCTACTTCCGCGAGATCGAACGCGTCGGCCAGGCGCCCGGGCCCGACACGCGCGGTCGCGTGATCGTTTCGAACCACTACAACGCGCTCATCGATCCGGTGCTGGTGATCACCGGCGCCGAGTGCGATATCGCCCCCATCGCGAAGTCGACGCTCTGGGACATCCCCGGGCTGTCGTGGCTGCTCGATCGCGCCGGTGCGGTGCCGATCGTGCGGCGCAAGGATTCGCCCGACAAGGTCACCAGCGCCAACGACGAGACGTTCTCCGCGATCGCGAAGCACCTCGCCGGTGGCGGGAACATCCTCATCTTTCCCGAGGGCACGAGCCACAGCGAGTCGCAGCTCGCCCCGCTACGAAGTGGCGCGGCGCGGATGCTGCTCGCCGCCGAAGCGGAGGGAGGCGTGCCGCCCACGTTCCAGGCGGCCGCGCTCGAGTTCGATGACCGCACCGACTTCCGGTCGCGGTCGCTGGTGCTGTGGGGACCCATTCGACGCTTCGACGAGGTGCCGGGCGAGGGCGAAGAGAAGGTCCGCGCGGCCACGGCGCAGATGGACGCGGATCTCCGCGAGCTCCTCGTCGAGGGCGAGACCCACGAGGAGAAGCGCCGGATCGCCCGCGTCGCGGAGCTTCTGGCGAACGACGACCTGGGCCACAGCACGCTCGAACGCTGGAACGGCATCGGCCGCCAGGTCGGGCTCGCCTCGCGCACCCTGCACTCGGTGGATCCGGCGGTGGTCGCGAAGGTCGGCGAGAAGGTCGATGCGTACTACGACGAGCTCGGCCGCCTCGGCCTCGCCGACAGCCACGTGACCGCGACGTCGGCCCCCGACCGCGAACCCACCGCGCGCTGGAAGAAGTGGGCGATGGCCCCGCTCGCCGCGACGGGAGTGGCGCTCTATGCCCTGCCCTACTTCGTGCCGCGCTGGGTCGCTCGCTCGAAGGATGCGGACGCCGTCTCGACGATCAAGCTCGGCGCCGCGCTCGTGGTGTATCCCCTGTGGGCGGCCGGCCTCGTCGGGGGCGCACTCCTCCTGCTCCCCCCGCCGGTATCGATCGCTGCCGCCGCCATCGCGGTGGTGTCGCCCTTCGCGGCCCTGCGCTGGCTGGACGAATGGTACCAGCGGCCTGGCGAGGTCACCGCCGAGCAGCTCGCGCACCTGGCGCGCCTACGGATCGCCGCGCGCACCGCGATCGATGAAGCTCGCTCGCGCCTGCCCAGCTAACTGTCAGCATCGGCACGGCATCGGTTCGGTGACGGTTCGGTGACGAACATGTCGCCCATTCGCCTCAGTGAACGGAGGGTGTTTCCGCGTATCAACGAGGCGACGTGGACGCGCTGTTCAATCACTCCCTCTCGACGGGGAGCACGCTGCTCCTGTTCGCATGCTTGCTGCTGGCGCTCGGCTTCGAGTTCGTCAACGGCTTCCACGACACGGCCAACGCCGTCGCCACGGTCATCTACACGAACTCGCTGAAGCCGCGTGTCGCCGTCATCCTCTCCGGCATCTTCAACTTCATCGGTGTGCTCGTCGGCGGCATCGCCGTCGCGATGGCCATCATCAAGCTCCTGCCTGTCGAGCTCCTCGTCAAAGGTGGCTCGGGCATGGCGCTGTCGATGGTCCTCTCGCTCCTCCTCGCGGCCATCATCTGGAACGTCGGCACCTGGTACCTCGGCCTCCCGTCGTCCTCCTCGCACACGCTCATCGGCTCCATCCTCGGGGTCGGCATCGCAAACTCGATGACCGCCGGCCACGCCTTCGGCGACGGCGTGAACTGGGGCAAGGCCAAGGACATCGGCCTCTCTCTCCTCGTGAGCCCCATGTGTGGCTTCGTGGCCGCCGCGCTCCTCTACCTCCTCTTCAAGCGCTACGCGCGCAACCGCACGCTCGTCGAGACGCCGCCCAAGGACCGCCCGCCCCCCATGGGTACGCGCGCCGTCCTCATCGGCACGTGCTCCGCCGTCTCCTTCGCCCACGGATCGAACGACGGGCAGAAGGGCGTCGGCCTCGTCATGCTGATCCTCATCGGCCTCCTCCCCGGCGGCTTCGCCCTCGACCGCGAGGCGAGCACCGTCCCCACCAAGGCTGCGATCGTCCAGATCGACTCCATGCTCGCCCTCCATGGCGACGCGGAAGGCGCCGCCAAGATCGAGGAGGTCCGCGCCCGCCTCGCCAACATGCAGCGGCGCATCGGAGCCCACGCCACCGTCGACGAGGTCCCCGAAGCCGATCGCTTCGAGATCCGTCGCGAGATCCTTCTCATCGACAGCGCCGTCGGCAAGCTCGTTGCCGCCGGTCACCTCGGCCTCACCGCCGAGGAGAAGGCCCAGCTCGCGACGCAGCGCCGTACCCTGCGCGACCTCACGGACTACGCGCCCGTCTGGGTTCTCCTCGCCATCGCCTTCGCTCTCGGGCTCGGCACGATGGTCGGCTGGAAGCGTATCGTCGTCACGGTCGGCGAGAAGATCGGCAAGTCCCACCTGACCTACGCCCAGGGCATGAGCGCGGAGCTCGTCGCCGCCACCGCGATCGGCCTCGCCTCCACCGCCGGCCTCCCCGTCTCCACCACCCACGTCCTCTCCTCCGGCATCGCCGGCACGATGGTCGCCAACAAGTCGGGTCTCAACTCCTCGACGGTGCGCTCCATCGCCCTCGCCTGGATCTTCACGCTCCCCGTGTCGATCATCCTCTCGGGCACCCTCTTCCTCCTGCTGCGCCTCGTCCTGACCTAGTACCTGGGCACCCGCGAGCTACTCCAGCTCGTACTCGGCGCGGACGATCGTGATGATGTCTTTCTCGTACGAGGTGGTGTCGTTGTTGCCCTCGTGCGAGGTCTCCGTCGAGTTGGCGGGGTTGATGTTGATGATGCCCATGTTGGCGTCGAGCAGCTTCTTGATCGCCGCCCCGCCGGCGGACTTCAAGATGTTGTCCGCGCGCGCACGCGTGTCCTTGCCCGCCGCCGCCAGCATCTCCACCTTCAGCTCGGACAGCCGCGTGTAGTAGTACGCCGGCTGCCCCGACGTGATCGACACGCCCTGCTCGAGCAGCGAGGTGACCTCGCGCGAGGCCTTCTCCACCGTCTGGACGTCCGTCGATCGGACGAAGATCGTCTCGCGGGTCACGAAGCCGCGGAAGATGCGCTTGTCGATTCGCACCGCTTCCTTCGCTCCCGGGAGCACCTTGAACTCGGGCTCGACGTCCCACTCCTCGTCGAAGGTCGCCGATTGGGGCTGGATCTCCGCGGGCTTGATCCCCTGTGCCGTCAGGAACGCCACCGTCTTCTCACGCTGCTCGCGGAGCTGCTTGTAGGCCGCGGTGCGATCCGGGGCCCTTGCCTCGAGCATGGCGTTCCACTCGATCAGGTCGGAGACGATCCGCTTCTTCGCGGAGCCGATGACCTTGATGGTTCGCTTCTCGGGTTTGACCTTCACCCCCTGATACGTGGTCATCACGATCTTGGTGCAAAGCACCGCCGCGATCGCGATCGCGATCATCCCGAGCGGTCGCACCACCCACCGCAGGACATCGGGGCTAGGTGGCAGCTCGATCGACTTGTCTGTTGCTAGGTCCATGTTGCGCGCACGGCCTGCAAACGAGACTCCATCCTCGAGGCTCGTGATTGACGGCAGTTACGCGAAACGTGGCTTCATTCCCACGATCACTGTGTGCGTGATGGGCGGCTCAGAAGCTACCACCCACGTTGAGGGTCCCGCTGACGGCGGGGGCGGATCCTCCGATCCCTTCGGCGGAGACGCCGGCCGTCAGATCGACGCCGGCCGCGATCCGCCGGCGAAGCTCGGCGCTCGCGCGGGCATCAGGCCCACGCCCGCCGACCACGCCCGACCCACCGACCCGAAGCGAGGTCGCGCGATCGGGACGGACCGTCACGGAGCCGCCGACCCGCGGAGCCTCGCCGAGGGCGCCGCCCGCTTCGAGCTCGCCCGCGATGCCGGTGTCGCCGGTAGATGCACCTACGCGTGTGGAGACCTCGGGGTGCTCACCTCCCAGGTGCTCGCCGGAAACCCCGACCTCGAGGTGCGGTCGACTCTCGCGTCCTAGCCGGGCGCGCGCGGCGGCAGACCCCGTCAGGTGACGGGTCCCGAGCCCGTGCACGCCGCCCTCCAGCTCCACCGAGCCGCCGTGGCCCTCGTGGTGGAGCGAGCCACCGGCCGACCCCTCGAGCGTGGCCCCCTCAGCGTCGCGCCCTGCTTCGATTCCACCATGGGCAGCCACGCGGGTGTGCTCGCTCCCGACCGAGGCCCGCACCTCACCCGCGCCGGTCGGCCCCCGCGATGTCGCACGGCCGCTCGCCTCGCCTTCGAGCCGCACCGCGGGCTCTCTGACGGGAGCCGGTGGTGCGACAGGCATGGCGCGCGAGGTCCGCACGGGACCAACGAGCGGTGGCTCCTCGGTGTAGTGCCCGACCGCGCTCATCAGATCGGCCACGTCGACCCGTGGCCGGCGGCCCGGCGGTGTGACCGTCGCGGGCGGGCCTCCGAGCCGAAGTTCCTCGGGCGGCAGCAAGTGAGGGCTCGCAGGCCGCGGCAACGAGTCACCGATGGTGGGGCAACGCAGGGCCAAGCGCTCGGGAGGCGGAACGTCGAAGTCACCCATGCCTTGGTAGTGTCGACACCCGCCCACGCGTTACACGCGGCGCTTCGTTCTCGACCAGCCACCGGTCGCGGAGGGCGGCTACTCGCCCCCGAAGAAGATGTCGAAGAGCTCGCTGTACTGGGCCGCGGGCGGCGGCGCCATCGGAGCCCCCCACGCAGGTCGCTGGGGCAGCGATTGGCTCCCGCGTTGCTCGATCGGATCCAGCTGGAAGCCTCCCGACGCCGGGAGCGCACGGCCGCCCTGTTGCTCTATCGGGTCCAGCTGGACGTTGCCACCGGACGCAGGCAAGGACCCACCACTCGTTCGCTCGATCGGATCGATGTAGAAGCTCATGCGGTCCGGCATTGCACTGACCGCACCGACCCGAATGCTCGCGGTCTCGCGCCCTTACGCGGCAGCCAGACCGGCGCGCCGATTCGGCGTGCTCGATCCGCTCGCCTCGCAACACGGCGAGAGTATGGGGAGAGCGCTGGTCCCGCCCTTGCTCGATAGCCCTGCTGATGAGCTGGGAGAATCTGAGGGCCGAGATCCTGAACCGGCACGAGCACGCTCGCGTGCACGACCGCGAGGTGCGCCTCGTCCTTGGCCTCGGGCACGAACGCGTGCCGATGGTGGTGCGTGGCCGTGGCGACCTCGGCATCGTCGTGGCACCGATCGCTCGGGGCTCGTCGTCCCAGCTGGTGACCATGATGCGGGCCGCGACCATGCTCGGGGCCCCGGTCGTGCTGCTCGGCGCCACCATGTGCATCCGGGCGGTCGTCGCACCGGATGATGTCGAACGCGTCCTCCAGGAGGTCGCGCGTTCCGTGCTCCGGATCCGGCGCGCGACCACACCACGCAGTACCGACGTCAACGCGTTCGCGTTCGCACTCTAGAAAGGACGATCAGCCATGGAGTACCAGAACAAGATCGGAGATCCCTTCGTGGGAGCCGGCATCGGCGGTGGCATCGGCGTGGTCGGCGGTGGAGTCGCCGGCATGCTCGGCGGAGGCATGCTCGGCGCCGGCCTCGGAGCGGTCGGCGGCGGCCTCGCCGGAGCCGTGGTCGGTGGCGCGACGCTCGGGCTCCCGGGCGCTCTCGTGGGCGGACTGCTGGGAGCGGGCGTAGGGGGGATCAACGGCGGGGTCGTGGGAGCGGGCCTCGGCGCCATCGACGGCGCGGCGCTCGGAGGGCTCGGTGGCGCGGTGCTCGGCTCGCAGCTCTTCAACGAGAGTGACTTCCGCGAATTCCCCGACGAGCTCTCGGATCAGCCACTCGGCGAGTCGGGGCTCGAGGTGTGCTCGCGCGGCGCCTTCGGGATCGGGGAGGCCATCGGCGAAGCGACGAACATCGAGCACTGGTGGCTCAAGAACGGCACGACCGAGGCGGGGCTCGGAACACAGCCCCTCACCTGGGATCCGCTCGACACGACGATGAACGACCAGTTCGGAGACAGCGGGCAAGATGGCGTGTCCTGCGTGCCCCTCGAGGCGATGTTCCCCGAGCATGCGAACGTCGATCTGAGCTGCGTCGCCGACATGATGACACCCGGCGAGTACGACTTCGGCGAGTACGGCTTCGGCGGCATCTGCAAGGACGCCGTGAACACCATCCTCGAGGCGTGCGATCCGGACATCAACGCCGCGAAGCCGCCACTCGCCAACCCGTAGCGTGCCCACGATCGTGACGAGGCCCGAACACCAGCGACCATCACCTCCGACCGGTCGTGGTGGCCGACCGGCGCCTGCGACGTGGAGCAAGCAGCGCCGCGAGTCCGAGGCCAAGCACGACGGAGGTGGCGGGCGCCTCGGACGGTGTCTGGCAGCAGCCTCCCGCGGAGGTGTCACTGCCATCCGTAGGCATGCCGTCGTCCGGTGGCGCACACGTTTCGGTCTCATCCGTGTCGCTGGGGAACGGCGTATCGGAGATACCGGTCACGACCACCTTGTCGACCTCCCAGCCGCTCGAGGGCGCAAGGGGCACGGGCGCGGACACGAATCGAAGCTGAAACGTCGTCCCGGCGAGCTTGGTGCCGAAGTCGAGCCGCTCCTCGACGAGGACTGGATACCCTTCGCTCCGGCCCGTGAAGGCGCGCCGCCCCACGAGCATACTTCCAAAGTCATCGATGACGTCGTCGTACGGATCGACGCGAGGGTCGCCGGAGTTGACGTCTTGCCAGGTCGCCCCTCCGTCGGTGGTTATCTCGATCACGCCGCCCTCTGCGGGCGACTCGTTGAAGATGGAGAAGTCATGACGGTGGGAGAACGCCACGACAACCGCGGCCCCGGCAGGCACGGTCATGGGTGGAGAAACCAGGCTCGAGGTCGGAGCCATCGACGGATCGATTGCGTGCCATGCGCGATCGCCCGATCCGATGCGCACCTGCTTCCAGGCGTCGCCCTCCGTCGTCCAGACCGAATCCGAGTCGAACGAGTCGGCCGCCGATGCGGCCGGGACGGTATCCACATTCAGGCGAACGGGGAGCGACACCATCGATGTCGTTGCGCACCCATCGGGCGAGTCGACCTGAACGACGAGCTCCCCGCGCGCGAGCTCGTTGTCAGCGAGGGTGGCACGGACAGTGACCATCCTGGACTCGTGCGGTGCGAGGGTCGCCAGCACCACCGGCTCGCTCGCGATCGCTGCCGCGCTGTCGGCGGCGGCGATCACGCGCACGTTCGTGAGCGGCTCGGTGCCCGTGTTCGTGATCGGCAGCGTGATGGTGAAGGTCTCGCCCGCGTCGAGATTCGGATCGCCATCGCAGTCCTCGGTGCGCTCGATGCTCGGATCACCGGCGGTGACGCGACCGGTGAGGCTCGAGTCATCCCGGACCGCCCCGAAGGTCTCCAGGTAGCGCGGCCCTGACTCCGCGCATGTCCCAAAGCCACGCCCCGCAAACGCACGAGCAGCCACGGCGGCATCGGCGGGATCTGCCGCCGCGATTGCCGCGAGGAGCGCGTCACGGACCTCGGTCGCCGTCCCGCTCGTCGGCGCCAGCATGAGTCCAGCAACCATGTACTGGGCCATCTTCTTGCGCGTCGCTGCGAAGTCGCCGGGGTGAGCCGCTTGGAGCGCTGCGTAGACCTCGAACAGCGCGCTTGCCCAGACGGATCCCGCGTTGTGGATCTGACTGTTCGGTTGGCCATTGTGGCGAATGGGGTGCGTCGTAGGCAACGTCGTGTCGTCACGCATGTGTCCGTAGCGCAGCGCGTTGACCGAGCGCGATGCAGAGTACGGCGTACGGCGGAGTCCGAAGTACGGACTGTTCGCGTCCTGGTTGAATGCGAACGCCCCGAGGGGGTAGGCACCGCCCATGTCATCGCCCTCACGGACCATGAGGAGCATCGCCACCAGATCTCCCCATCCCTCGCTAAGCGCGCCGCAGTATCCGCTGAAGCCGCAGTTCTGGAGGCGATGATGGATGTAGTGGCCGAACTCGTGAGCCACGACGGTCGCGTCGAGACCACCGTCGGTGCGCACCGCAGGACGACGGCGCAAATGCACCGAGACCGCGCCCGTGGCCAACTCGGTCTCGAGCTGGTCGCCCTCCCCCTGACGAATGGACACGCTAGGAATCGTGAGCGGTGTGGTCACAGAGGGATCGCGGGACGGGCGGTCTAGCGGGCCGTCGGCGGCCATGGCCAGCAGCACTCCGCGGGCGCCGGCTTCCTGCGCATGAAGCACTGCTCGTTGTCCCGGGCATTCGAGCTGCCGGACCAGCACGATCTTCCCGCTGACGTCACTCGCGAACGGCTCGCACCCGTCGTTCGGATCCGCGCCACCACCGTCGGTGCCAATGACGATGGACTCTGTCACATCGAAGGTCGTGGGCCCGAACGTATTCGGAAGGCGATGCTCGGGGTATCGCATTGCAGGGGCGATGCTCACGAGGGTGCGATCGACGGCGGCAGGGCTCCAGAGGAACATGTTCATGGTCGGCGACATGCCGTCCGCTGGCGTCGTCATGAAGGCGTTGTCGCTAAAGAAGTTGGCCGCCGCCTGCGCGACGACGACGACCGGGTCGCCAGGAACCCCTCCCCGGCCCAAGTTGTCAGCCTGCCCGTTGCCTGCGGCCTCGGTGAACCCTGCGTCGTACCAGAAGTCGTGCAGGTAGTTCACCGTGTAGAACAACTGGGTCATCACGGCCGACTGTTGGTTCGGGTCGGCCAGTGGGTCCTGCGTCAGGTCGTAGGTGAAATCGAACGTGTTGCCGACGGGCGAGGGACGAAAATCGGGCACGCCGTCGTACTGCACGTCGGCGTACACATCGACGTTGTTGCCCGTGGTCGCGTTCGCGCCGGGTGGTAGCCAAGGATCTGGCGTCGCTTGGCCGGCGGGATGATTGAGGCCATCAACCTCCACGAGGATGGCCTCGCTATCGTCGGGGAACACCTGGTCGGGAACCCCCGACGGATGGGGCGAGAAGTCGTCGAACGGGCTATCTGCCGGTGTGACCTCGCCTGCGGTCGCGAACACCCGATACTGGTGTGCCGCGGCCTGAGTGAGTGACTCGTGCGCGAGCACGGCGCCGTCATGCCCACGCAAGATCGTTCGGTACGCAACCTCGCGGTCACCAGGTAGACGCGAATAAGCGTCGACGATCCACGCGGCCACCAGGGCATCGCCCCTCCTCACCCACATGCGGCGCGCGAGCGAGTCACGCACGACCGCATCAGTCGCGCCGTGGTGCGTGTGCGCGACAGCGCGGGCGATGGCGGAGGCCTCGTTGTCGCGGAACATGGCGGACGAGCGCGGCGTGTCGGTGCCGACGAGCGCGCCGTTGATAGCCACGAGCTCGCCTCCCGACCGCGTCATGACGCGCAGCTCCCCTTCGACCTGGAGTCCGTCGATCTCCATCCCGAGCCGTGTGATCGAGCCCCCTGCCACATTGACCACGCCGAGATCTTTCAGGGCAGGCAAGGCGTCTGCGTCGACGCGCCATGCCGGCGCGAGTCGAGCCACATGGTCACGTGCATGCGCAGCTAGCTTCGTCCCTGCTTGACGTGCCGCTGGCGCCGCGACGAGCAACTGTGGCCGCCCGAGATCGTCGTGCGCGAGCGGGGTCACGCCGAGCATGTACGGGTGACCTGGGTCTGGGGTCCGATCCGTGCAACCTGCGGCGAGCGCCGAGAACAACAGCGCGCGCAACTGGGGAGAGCTGACCATCGTGGCGGCCAGCCCGTGCAACGTAGAGGCCCACCCCGCGCGTGAGCCAAGTGGTCGGCTCTCTTGAGACCGACCGGCTGGACCCACGACAGAAAGGTCGCGATCGCTGGGGTCCCATGAACGCACTGGGTTCCGCCTCAACCCCTGAGCGAGATCCGATGACATGGTGCATCGAGGTTGCTCCAAGGGCACACGCCACCTACGATCGACGAATGCGCGGAGTCTGCTCGCTTCTCGTCCTGGCCGCGAGCGTCGTTTCCCCGGCACCTGCCCGGGCCGACGCGAACGACACGAAGCGCGCCGATGCGCTGGCGAGTGCGCTCACCGGGAAGCCGACCGGCACGGTGCATACCGCGCCGGGTGGAGCTCGCTACTTCGTCGAGCCCCCGGGGCCGTGCACGTGTCCTGGTGTGTTCGTGGCGGTGTGCGTGACAACGTTCGACGCCACCTTCGAGCGCGCCAAGAAGCTCGCGGCCACCGCGGCGAAGACGAACATGACGTGCACGCCCGGCGGGGGGTGCGCGCCCGCCAATTACGTCGTCGTCGTCGAGTGCGGCATCGACGACGACCTCGACGCGCTCGGCTTCTATAGAGGTTCGGTGCAGCCCGCCGGCCAAGGCAAGCGAGGACAGCCGTTGTTCCAGAGCACCCGCCCCACGGCCCAGCAGCTCGAGCAGACGCTCATGACGTGGGCAGGCGGTGGCTACTCCACGAGCTTCGACTCGAAGACGGCCACGACCTACGCGGATATGGTGGTCGACCTGTGGCCAACCCTCGACGCGAGTCGACGCGGCCTGTTCTTCGAGGCGCTCCTCCACCTCGACTCGAAGCGAGCGACCACGCTCATCAGCCAGCAGAAGGGCCTGACCGACGACGCCGACCTGCTGATCGACATCGCGAACGCGCTCGGGACCCTCCGCTCCGCCGATGCGAACGCCCGGGCGCTCGCGTTGAAGCTGGCCTCCAAGACGAGCGACGACGTCACGCGATCGATCTTCGTGCTCGCCGCCAGCTCCCATGGCGCCACGCTCGCCCAGCTCCGCACCCTGCGGAAGAGCACTCGCCGCGGCGACGCCCGTCGGGCCTGGGTGGCGGCGATGACGAAGGCGAACGGCAAGGCCGAGACCAAGCTGTTCGTATCCTGGTTCGCGCGGCCTCGCGCCGACGATGTGCTCGAGCTCGTGCGCCTGTTTCGCCACGTTGCCCGCCCCGACCTCCTGTCCGCGGTGGTGCCGTGGTTCGAGAAGGCCGACGTCGTGGCTGCCATCGAGGGAGGCTCGACCCTCTCCGGGTCGATCTCGACGAGCTACACGTTCGCCGACGTCGCCACGTCGCTGGTGCTCGAGCTCGAGCCCAGCCTGGTGACCGCGACCGCGAAGCCCCATGCGATGCCGTACTCCGACGCCGTTCGCAGCGCCGTCAAGGCGAGCCTCCTGGCCAAACGCAGGCCCTGATCACGCTCCCTAGTTGCCGAACGTCAGCTTCCCCATCGCCTCCATCTCGATGCGAGCCGCACGCTCGAGATGGCTGGCCTTCACGCAGGTCCCTTCATGAGCCGCGAAGAACGCAGCGCGAAGGGTCACGTTGCGGATATGGCCACCGCTCATCTCGTACCGGCTCGCGAACGCGGCGAAATCGATCCCGTCCTCGAGTGGAACGCTCGGAGCAAGTGTCGCTCGCCA
>LNFM01006472.1_pt1 | contig 19247 bp, 19 predicted proteins | sample 596031 | NCBI WGS metagenome assembly LNFM01 (sample SAMN04254537, study PRJNA301005) | activated carbon metagenome | isolation source: dual media filters at the Ann Arbor, Michigan drinking water treatment plant | place: USA: Ann Arbor | reverse complement strand
TCGGCGTCGGACTCCGGTATCAGGGCTGGTAAAGGTACACGTCGACGTCCGCGCCTGCCGGCTGGCCTTCGCTGTCGGCCGGCACGATCACGAAGCCGTCGGCGCGCGTGGTCGATGACAGGATCGATGCGCCGCTCAGCGCGAGCGGCTCGGCACCGTCCTCGCCCAGGCGCACCCGGCAGTAGTCGACCCGCCCGACCTGCGACGCGATCTTCCGGGCGAGGCGGACCCGCCGGACCGCATGCGGCCATCCCGGATCGCGACCACCGAGGATGCGCAGCGCACGGCCGGCGAAGAAGTCGTAGGCGCACAGGCAGGACACCGGATTGCCCGGCAGCAGGAACACCCGCACATCGCCGATGCGGCCGAAACCCGCGGGACTGGATGGCCGCATCGCCACGCCATGCACGCCAAGCTCGCCCGCCTCGGCGAGGATGCCGGGCGCATGGTCTTCGCTGCCGACGCTGGACCCGCCCGACACCAGGACGACGTCGATGCCGGGTGCGCAGATCGCGTCGCGGATCGCATCGCGGCGGTCGGCCACGCGCGCCACCGCTTCGAGCACGCCGCCATCGCGCTGCACCAGCCCGCACAGCATGCTCGAGTTCGCATCGTAGATCTGGTGCAGGCCCTTCGGCATGCCAGGCACCGCGAGTTCATCCCCGGTGACCACGATGCGCACCCGCGGCTGGCGCACCACGCTCGCATGGTCGAGCCCGATCGACGCGAGCAGCCCGACATCCTGGGCGCGCAGCCTGCGCCCGGCGCCGAGCAGCAGCGCACCTTCGGCCACGTCCTCGGCGCGGCGGCCGACATGCTTGCCCGGCGCGAGCGGCGCGGTGATCTCGACCCGCCCCTCGCGTTCCGTGGCGAACTCGGCCGGGACCACGGCATCGGCGCCCGCCGGCAGCGGCGCACCGGTCATGATGCGTACAGCGCAGCCCGGGCCGACGACCGCCTCGTAGGGCCGCCCCGGCATCGCCTGGCCGACGATCGCGAACGACAACGGGTTGTAGTCGCCGGCGCCATTGGTCTCGGCACCGCGCAGCGCATAGCCGTCCATCGCGGAACGGTCGAACGGCGGCACGTCGATCGTCGAGTGCACGTCCGCCGCCAGCACGCGGCCGTGCAGCGCATCCAGCGGCACGACCTCGGGTGCGAGCGGTGCGGCCTGCCCGTCGATCCAGGCGAGCGCAGCCTCGACGGTTGCGCGCGCCGAGAAGCCGCGCATGCGCACGTCTCGCCCGATCTCCCTGTCGCGTCCGGCCCCGGTCATCGTCGCACCGCCGGCGCCAGGCCCTCCGCGCCGGCCGCCGTCATGGTGCCAGCGCCTGCGACACGCCGATCATGCTGTCGCGCGTGACCAGCGCCGCCAGCCGTTCCTCGTCCCAGCCCTCGGTCCCCGCCGGGCGCAGCGGGATCACCAGGTAGCGCATGTCGGCGGTCGAGTCGACCACCCGGATCTCGCGCTGCGCCGGCAGCTCGGTGCCGAATTCCTTCAGCACCGATCGCGGTTCGATCACCACGCGGGAACGATACTCGCGGCTCTTGTACCAGGCCGGCGGGATGCCGAGGATGTTGCGCGGGTAGCAGGAACACAGCGTGCAGCACACCACGTGGTGCAGCCCCGCGGTGTTCTCGAGCACGGTGAGCTCCGGCGTGTTCGCCAGGTCGAGCGCGAACGCACCACCCAGCGCAGGCTTCGCATCCTCGAGCAGCGCGGCGCGGAAGGCCGGATCGACCCAGGCGCGCGCGATGATCTGCGCACCGAGCGCCGGCGTGCGCGACTCGGTCAGGTCGATCTGGCGCTGGATGTCCTCGGCAGAGAACACGCCCTGCTCGATCAGCAGCTCCCGCAGGGCCTGTTCCATCAGCAGCGATTCGGGCGCGTAGTGGTCGAGGTCGTCGACCGGGGCATGCGCATCGTGCCCGTCGTGTTCCGGATGGGAATGGTCACCATGGTCATGCACGGTCATGCGAGGCTCCCTGCTCGTGCCCCGGAACCGCGGGCTGCACCGATGGCTCCAGCCAGTGCTCGAAGATGTCTGCGACGATGCGGTAAGGCCCTTCGTGCAGCCGCTCGCCCCACACCTCTGCCGCATCGAACTCGACCTGGTAGAGCGTGAGCGGAGGCATCCCGGGCTTGTGGTAGGCCAGCTCTTCGGGATTCGGATAACGGCCCAGGGCGCGAAGCACGACGCCGCGCTTTCCGCGCAGGTAATGCGGCGTACGGCAATGCGTTTGCGGCTCGCCGGTACGGACCCTGACCGGGACGCCGGCAGCGAGCGACGGTGCGCCGCTCATGCCTTCCCCCCGCGCTGCGCCGCGATCGCCGCCATCCGCTGCTCGAGCGCGGCCTGGCTGACCAGGCCGCGCTCGATCGCCAGCTGGCGCACCGCGCGCATCCAGCGTTCGTAGTACCCCAGCCCGTGGTAGGCCTGCGGGTCGAGCGATTCGATCGAACGGCGCATCGCGTCGACCGTGAAGTAGCCTTTCTGCGGGTGCGCGAGCAGGCGCAGCATGGCGTCGACCCGCTGGTCGAACAGGGTGCGGGCGTGCTCGCCGTGGTCGATCGGACCGGCCGGATCGCCGCCCATGTCGTGTACGTGCTTGCCCATGGCCCTATTCTGCCTTGATCCCGGCGGCACGGATGATCTTGCCCAGCGCATCGATCTCGCTCTTGATGAACGCGCCGAACGCCTCGGGACTGCTCGGCCACGGTTCGGCGTAGAGCCCGGCCAGCCGCTCCTTCATGTCGGGGCTCGCCAGCGCCTGCCCGATGGCCGTGTTGATCGTCGACACCACCGCCTTGGGCGTGCCGCGCGGGGACACCAGGCCCCACCACTGCATGATCTGGTAGCCGGGCAGCCCCTGCTCGGCCATCGTCGGGATCTCGGGCGTGAGGCTGTGCCGCTTCGGGCCGGTGGTGCCGATGGCGCGCATCTTTCCGGCCTTCACCAGCGGCATCGCGGCGAGCATGCTGCTCGCGGAGAAGGTGACCTCGCCGCCTGCAAGCGCGGCCAGCGCGGGCACCGCGCCCTTGTACGGAACCACGGTGAACTCGAACTTGCCCATGATCCGGAACAGCTCGCCGCTCAGGTCCCCGGTCGAGCCACGGCCGGGCGAACCGAAGTTGAACTTGCCGGGGTTGCCGCGCGCATGCGCGATCAGTTCCTGGGCGGTCTTCGCCGGCACGACGTTGGCGACGGTGATCACCTGCGGCGCCGTCGCGATGCCGCCCAGCGGCGTGAAGTCGCGCATCACGTCGACCGACAGCTTGCTGTAGAGCGACGGCAGGCTCGCCAGCGCCGGCTCCGCGAGCATCAGCGTGTAGCCATCGGCCCCGGCCCGCGCGGTGAGTTCGGCGGCGATCAGGCCCCCGGCGCCGGTGCGGTTGTCGATGATGGTCGTCTGTCCCCATGCCTGGGTAAACTGCGCCCCGATCGTACGCGCCATCACGTCGGCCGCGCCGCCGGCAGCAAAGGGCACGATGAAGCGCACCGGCTTCACCGGGAAGGCTTCCGCAGCGATCGCGTGCGGCACGCAGGCGATCGCTGCGAACAGGAGCGGCAGGGCAGAAGCGATCCGCCACGTCACTGCTGCAGGATCCGCAGGGGCGGCAACGGGATCTTCGTATCGCGGCAGCATGGACAGCCTTTCGTCGTTGGGCAACATGATGGAAAAAACCCGTGCAATTCTAGCGGGCCCCCGAGCATGATCGTTGCGTCAGCTTGCGTCCAGCGGAGGAACAGCATGGCATTGCACAGGTTGCGGCCGGATGCATGGCTGCTGATGATGGCCGCGTTGCTCGGCGCGGGGTGCTCGGCGCTGCCCGAACGCGACGCATCCGGCGTCGCATTCGATCCGGCGGCCGTGGCCTGGGCTTCGGCCCGAGGCAAGAATGCCGTGCGCGGCAGCGCGGTGGTGCGGCCCGCCAGCGGCGAGGCCCGCACCTGCGCCGGTGCAACCGTCGCACTGCTGCCTGACAGCCCTTACACCCGCGACCGGATCCGGCGTCTGTACGGCGGTACCGAGCGTGGATCCAATGACCTCGCGCCGGGCGCAGCCCGGCAGATCGAGGCGCCCGATCCCGCCTTCGGCCGCGCGGTGCGCACCACCACCTGCGACATCCATGGCCGTTTCGCCTTCTCGGCGCTGCCGGACGGCATCTGGTATGTCACCACGTCGGTAGCCTGGCGCACGCGCGGCAACGATCCGGCCTCGCAGATGGGGACTGCGCTGATGCAGCGCGTGGTACTGGGTGGCGCCATTGCCGCGCAGGTCCAGCTCGGCAGTCCACCGGCCCCCTGAACCTTTCTGGATGGCCGTTCCGGCCCGGTGCCAGGCGGACCTGCCGAGGTCGGCGGACGCCGTCATTCCCCCGGCAGCGTGCAGCGATCGAAGCGGAAGGTGCTGGCAGGCTCCGACGCGCGCGCCAGCGGCATGCGGATGCGCCGGATCATGTCGAACGCATGCGGCGCGGCGCGCAGCAGCTGGTCGAACTGGCGCTCGTCGAGCGTCAACCCGGCCTGCGCGGCGAGGGCCGATGCAGCCGCACGCACCGCCGGCGTCACCCGTTCATCGAGCGGTGCGGCCGGGGCGGGTACACCCCCCGACGGGCGGGACCTGCCGGGGACCAGCGACGGCTGGCGCGCGTGCCAGCCGGCCGCCCGTTCGTAGGCATGGCCGACCCGCAGCACGGTCGCCTCGTCGAACGGGCGGCCGCCGATCTGCAGGCCCATCGGGAGCCCGTTCGCCGCGAAACCGCAGCAGACGACCAGCGCCGGATTGCCGAACACGCTGAACGGCGAGAACAGCGACGGCTTCTCCCAGAACGACACGGTGCGGTGGGCATCCAGGCGCGGCGCCGGGCCGGCGCCCGGCGTCACCAGCACGTCGAAACGTTCGTACAACGGAACGGCCGCCTCGAGCAGGCCGCGCCGTACGCGCTGCGCGAGCATGTAGTCCGACGCCTGGAAGAGGGCCCCGGCCAGTCCGCCGCGCCCGAGGAAGTCTTCGCCGAAATCGCCGGGCCGCGAGATGAGCGATTCGCGATGGATCGAGAACAGCTCGGACAGGGAGATCACCGTCTTGACGTCATGGTAGACCTGCGCCGGGAACATCCGGACCGTCTCCACCGTCGCGCCCAGCGCGCGCAGCACGTCGATCGCCGCATCGGTCGCACGCACCAGTTCGCCCGGGGTGTCGACCTCTTCTTCCCACAGGTGGCGCGCGACCCCGATGCGTACGCCGGCCAGGTCCTCGCCGCTGCGCAGCGCGGCCACGTAGTCGGGCGGCGTCCGCGATGCGCTGGCAGGGTCCGCCGGGTCGTGCCCCGCGATGGCCTGGAGCACGATCGCGCAGTCCTCGGCGCTTCTCGCCATCGGGCCGCAGTGGTCGAACGACCAGGAATTGGGCAGCACGCCGCCCCGGCTGACCAGTCCGTACGTGGGCTTCAGCCCGGCCAGCCCGCACAGCGCGGACGGCGTGCGGATCGAACCCCCGGTATCGCTGCCCAGGGCGGCAGGCACGAACCCGGCGGCGACCGCCGCGCCGGGGCCACTGCTGGATCCACCGGTGATGTGCTCGAGGTTCCACGGATTGCGTGCCGGCGGCCAGGGCAGGTCGAACGACGGACCGCCATGCGCGAACTCGTGCGTCGCGAGCTTCCCCAGCAGCACCGCACCGGCGGCATGCAGCCTGGCGACGGCAAAGCCGTCGCGGGCCGGCACATGGTCGATGCAGATGCGCGAATGCCCGGAAGTCAGGATGCCCGCCGTCTCGAAGATGTCCTTCAGTGCGAACGGCATGCCGTGCATCGGCCCGCGCCAGCCGCCACCGGCGATCTCGGCTTCCGCCTTGCGCGCCTGCGCCATCGCGCGGTCCGCGGTGAGCGTGATGAACGCGTTCACCTGAGGATCGAGCGATCGGATGCGCGATATCAGCGAACCGGCCAGTTCCACCGGCGAAAGCTGCTTCGACCGGATATGCCGGGCGAGCTCGGCGAGCGACAGTGCATGCAGGGGCTCACTCATCGGCCGGCCCCGGCCGCGGCACAGGAAGCGGCAACGACAGCGCCAGCGGTGCCAGCGCCTGCACGAAATCGGCGGCGGCCACCGGCTTGCGCAGCACCGGGAATCCTTCCTCCCGCGTTATCGAATCGATGTTCCATGGTGCATCTCCGGTAATGAGCACGCACAGCGTGCCCGAAGCCCTCGCCCGGGCGAACCGCAGCACGTCGACGCCACTGCCGGTTGGCAGCCTGAAGTCGCACAGCACCGCATCGAACGTCGCGCCGTCGAGCAGGGCGATCGCATCGGGCGCATTGACCGCGACGGTTACCGTCGCGCCCCAGCCCGACAGCAGCGAGGCCGTGGCTTCGCCCACCAGCGCGTCGTCCTCGACCACCAGGATGCGGGCCTCGAAGCGCAGCGATGAATTGCCTGCCGGCGGGAGTTCCTCCACGCCCGGATCGCACGCCTTCATGGTCACGGTGAACGTCGCGCCTGCGCCTGGCGCCGACTCGACACCGACCGGATGGTCGAGCAACCGGCTGAGCTTGTCGACGATCGTCAGCCCGAGCCCGATGCCCTTTCGCCGGTCGCGTTCCGGGTTGCCCAGCTGCCGGAACTCCTCGAAGATCTCGCGCTGCTTCCCGGGCGGGATGCCCACGCCGGTGTCTTCCACCGCAAGCACCAGCCCCTGCGCCGATCGTGCATGGCGCACGGTGACGCGCCCGCCAGCCGGCGTGAACTTGATCGCGTTCGAGACCAGGTTGCGCACGATGCGGCTGAGCAGCGTCGGATCGGACACCACCCACTCGTCGCAACGCATCAGCTCGAACTCGACCTGCTTCTCGGAGGCCAGGGCTGCGAACTCGTTGTGGATGGTGGACAGGATCGGTGCCAGGTGCACCGGCTGCATGCGCGGCGCGATGCGTCCGCTGTCGAGCTGGGCGACATCGACCAGGGTCTCGACCATCGCCCCGAGGTGGCTGACCGCCCGGCTGACGATCTGTGCCGAGCGCGCCTGCTGCCCGGGCGGATGCGGGCGCGACAGCACCTGCGCGATCAGTGCCAGCGTATGCAGCGGCTGGCGAAGGTCATGGCTTGCCGAGGCCAGGAACTCGGTCTTCGCGGCGCTTATGCGCACGGCCTCGTCGCGCGCACTGCGCAGCTGGTCCTCGATCGCCTGCTTCTCGCGGATGCGCCGTCCGATCTCGTCGAGCAGGTGGTCGAGCGCCGCGGCGATCTGGTCGACCTCGCTGCGACTGCGCCGCACGCCGGTACGCGCGGAAAGATCGCCGGCCTCGACTGCCTTCACCACGCCGAGGATCGCGTCGAGCGGGCGCTGGACGAGCAGCCGGACGAGCATCAGCGTGAGCAGCAGCCCGGTGGCGAGGGCGGCCAGCGCGACCGCCTTGCTGCGCAGGCTGGCCGCATCGATCTCGCGCAGTGCGCGCTGGCTATCGAGCCCGACCAGGATGTCGAGCCCCTTGGGATCGGTGCCATCGGGGAGGTAGGCGAGGAACTGGTCACGCGTGCCGAAGAATGGCTCGGCACCCTTGTGCACCACCCCGGGCCCGGGCTGCTTCAGCAGCGCGCTCCAGTCCGCAGGCAGCAGTTGCCCGCTCAGGTCCGGGCCTGGCAGGTTGGTGATGATGCGGCCATTGGCGTCCGCGACCAGCACCAGCGTGCCCGGCTGCAATGGCTTCACGCGGAACTGCTCTGCGAGCCAGCTGAGCTTGAGGGACGCGAAGACCACTGCGGTCACCTGCCCGGTGCGAGGGTCCGTTACCGGATGGGCAAAGCCGAGCACCTTCTGGCCAGTGAGCCGGCCGACGAACAGGTCCCCGACCGAGAACCGTCCGGTCTCCATGGCGGCCTGGAAGTGGCGCCGGTCGGCGTTCGACGTGGTACCGGGCTCGAACGGTTCATTGAGGCAGCGCACCATGCCGTTGGTGTCGCTGACCCCTATGTTCGACACGAAGTCGAACGACCGCGCCAGCCGCGCCATGTAGGCGTTGCAGCCGGCGTCTTCGCGCAGCGCCTCGGGCGCGTTGGCCGCGGCCACCAGCAGCTGCGCCATGCCGGTCACGATGCGCTGCAGTTCCCCGGACAGCATGTCGGCCTGGGAAGCGGCGACGCGGCGCAGGTCGTCCGCGCGCTCCCCCCGCAGCCGCCAGTCGTTGTAGATCTCGACCGAGACGGCTGGCACGACCGCGACCAGTAGCAGAATGATGATTCTGGTGCTGAGCGACAAGTCGATTCCCTGGGTGGACGTTCAGCGCGACAGCCGCATTATCGTCGCACATCGCTGGAAGATGGAAACCGTCGGGCGGGGGAGATGGCCAGTACCCCGCGGGCGCGTTCAGGCTGGCGGCTTCGGATCCCCGAGCTGGCGGGTCGGTGGCCCCTTGAGTTCGACCCGGTTGCCTTCCGGGTCGCGCAGGTAGATCGACCAGCCGAAGCCATCCGCGCCATAGAGTTCCCGCTTCGGCTCCGGATGCCCGCCGCAGGCCAGGACATGCGCGGTGATCGCATCGGGATCGAACGGCTCGACGCGCATGCAGAAGTGCTCCATGTTGTCGCCGACGCCTTCCCCCCCGCTGCGGACGCGGCCCGGGACGAGGTCGAGGATGGATTCTCCGATGCGCAACTGCACCAGCACGATCGGTTTCTCGATGCGGCGCTCGACGGTCGCACCGAGCAGGCTGCGATAGAACGCCTCCGCCCGATCGAGGTCCTCGACCCTGAGCACGACATGGTCCAGGCGCAGGATGCGCATCGGGGGCGGGACGAGGGTCATGGCTTCCTCCGGGATTCGTTGCAAGGCATCGCCGCTGCATCCATCACATCGGCTTGAAGCCGATCGCCTTCGTCAGCTTCGCGTACTTCTCGAGCTCGCGGCGGATCAGCATCCCGAATGCCTCCGGCGGCTCGGCGACGACCTCCAGTCCGGTGCCGGCCATGCGCTCGGCGACATCGGGCTGCCTGACCGCGCGGTTGATCTCCTCGTTCAGCCGGAGCACGATCGTGCGCGGCGTCCCGGTCGGCGCGAGGAATCCGAACCATCCCTGCGACGAATAACCGGGCACCGAATCGGCGACCGTCGGCACGTCGGGTGCGGAGGCCATGCGCACCGGGTTCGTGATCGCCAGCATGCGAAGCTTGCCCGCGCGCGCGAACGGCACCATCGACGTGTAGCTCGCCATCGCGGCATCGACCTGCCCGCCGAGCAGGTCGTTGACGATCTGTGCCGCGCCCTTGTACGGCACGTGCAGATAGGTGAAGCCGCCCTGCACCCGCAGCAGTTCGAAGGACAGGTGGGGGAAGCCGCCCTCCCCGTTCGACCCGAAGGTCAGCCTGCCGGGGTTGGACTTCGCCCAGGCGACCATCTCGGCCACCGTCCGGTACGGCGCCGAAGGCTGCACCACGAGGGCCAGGTAGTTCATCGCGACCAGAGCCACCGGCGTGAAGTCGCGCTGGGGGTCGTAACCCAGCTTGCGGTAGGTATGCGGAGCAACCGCGACATTGCCTGCCTGCCCCACGGCCACGGTGTAGCCGTCCGGGACGGCACGCGCCGCGAGTTCGAGGCCGAGCTGGCCGCTTGCCCCCGCACGATTGTCGACCAGCAGCGGCTGGCCGATGCGATCGGTGATCTTCTGCGCGATCAGCCGCACGATCGTGTCGGCGGTGTCGCCCGAGGGATAGGGGACGATCACCCGCACCGGCTTGACGGGCCAGGACTGCGCCGAGACCGGGGCAGGTTCGGTGGCCAGGAGGACGCCCGAAGCAACGGGCACCAGCAGCGCGGTCAGGACTCGGGAAGAAATCGCCAATGAAGCCTCCGGGATGCGGCCGCCGGCCGGCGACCCTCGCACGACGCAGCATATGCGATTGTCCACGGGCGCGGCGACCGGATGCACGCGGCAGGGCCGGTTGCCGGGTACCTCGGCCGGTAGCATCATCGCGCCTCGCGGGACACGAAGAACCCGAACCGGAGGCAAGCGGCCATGCAGGACCAGAAGACGGGAATGGTGGGAGTGGTTGGACTGGGCAACATGGGCGGCGGCATCGCCCGCAACTTCCAGCGGGCGGGCGTGCCGCTGGCGGTATGGGACATCTCGCCCGCGGCACGCGACGCATTCGCTGCCCTGCCGGGCGTCGAGGTGGCCACGCCGGGCCGGATGGCCGGCGCCTGCGACGCGATCTTCTTCATCGTGCCGGCGACGCCGGAGATCGCGGCCTGCTTCGACGGGCAGGACGGCGTGCTCGCGTCCGCCGTGCCCGGGCTGGTGGTCTACGACTTCACCACCTCGGACCCGGTGGAGACGCGGGCGATCGCCGCGCGCGCCGCCGAACGTGGCATCGCCTACCTGGATGCCGGCATGAGCGGGGGTGCCGCGGGCGCCGATGCCGGCACGCTCACGCTGATGGTCGGTGGCGACAAGGAGGCTTTCGAACGCACCCGCGGCCTGCTCGAATGCATCTCGAAGCGCCTCGTCCACCTCGGCGGCAGCGGCACCGGCCACACGATGAAGCTGATCCACAACATGGTCTGCCACACCATCTTCCTCGCCACCTGCGAAGGCGGCCGGATGGCGGAGGCGGCGGGCATCGATGTCGCCGACATGATCGGCGTGTTCAACGTGTCGAACGCGCGCAGCTATGCAAGCGAGGTGCGCTTCCCGGCGCACATCCTGTCCGGCCGGTGGGACGCGCGCTCGAGGGTGTACAACCTGCGCAAGGATGTGTCGATGGCGGTATCGCTCGCGGACGCCCTGGGCGCACAGGTGCCGCTGGGCACCCTCACGCGCGACTTCCTCGAGTCGGCAATCGCGCAGGGCATGACCGACACCGATTTCGCATACCTCTATCCCCGCTTCGACGAGATCGTGCGGGGGACTCGCAACCCATAGCCCCGCGGCGAATCACGCACTGCCGATCAGCCCGGCAGTGCGTGATTCCCACGGGCCTGTTCGAGCGCTCAGCCCTTTCGGGAGCGGCGCGCCTGCCAGCCGAGCAGCAGCATGCCGGCACCCATGAGCCACGCGGTGGGCGGCAGCGGGATGGCGGCGATCTGCAGGTCGTCGACCACCGCGTACGGACCGGAGATCAGGAAGCTGGCGATGTCCGCCTGGTCGCGGCCGATGCCGTAGAAGACGCCCTCGTTGAAGCCGCCGGGGGTGTTGATCAGCGGCAGGTCGTACTCTTCCAGCAGCGTGCCGAAGCGGTCGAAGGCTGCGATGTACAGCGGCAACGGGAGGGCAGCCGTCGGCCCGCCGAACGTGAAGTCGGGGTCGAAGTTCATGAAGCCGCCGACGCCCTTGACCAGCAGGCCGCCGAAGTCGAACAGCATCCCTGCGGGAAGGCCGTTGCCGTCGAAGTCGCCGTCGACGCCGGCGAAGGTCTTGCCCAGGCTCCAGAAGCCGTTGCTGCCCAGGCTCCAGATACCGCCGGCATCGCCCAGCGAGCCGGGACCGCCGGTGGTCGAGAAGGTCACGCCGTTGCCGATGGCCACCGGTGCGTTCAGGTTGGAGCCGGTCGGGCTGTCGAAGGTGAACAGCAGGTTGACCGGGGCGCTCGGGAGCTGAGCCGGGTTGGTCAGCAGGTCGGCCTTGACAGGCATGGCTGCGATTGCCAGCACGCCGGCGAGAGCCGCCAGTTGATGAAGCGATTTCATCGCGTTTCTCCAGAAAGGATTGAGGGACAGCCTCCAGACCCGCGCCGGCAGGGACAACCGGTTGGACGGTTGATCCCTGCCGGCGAGGTGATGTCTCGACCGTACCGGCCTGGCCTCTTGATCTGGACCAGGCCGGACGAACGACATCAGGTGCCGATGATTCCGCCGTCGTCCTTGGTGATGACGACCGTGGCCGAGCGCGGCCGGCCGGACGGCCCGTAGCCCTGCGTGTGCGGCCAGTTGCTGAACTGCGTCGGGTTTTCGGCCGGCGAACCCTCGCCCGGATGCTGGACGTTCACGAACATCGTCCGATGATCGGGCGTCACGATCACGCCGGTGACTTCGCAGCCAGCCGGCGCAGTCAGGAAGCGGCGCGTGGCCTTGGTATTCGGGTCCGCGCACAGCATCTGGTTGGTACCGACGTTCTGGTAGGGCGACGCACCTCCGAGCGACTGGTCGGTCTGGATCCACAGGCGGCCGAAATAGTCGAACCACAGTCCATCCGGTGCGCCGTAGGCATCACCGACGATGTTGCCCTGCAGGTTGGCCTGCGGCAGCGTCGGGTCGCCGCACTCGACGAACAGGTCCCACTTGAAGGTGGTGGCAGCGACCGAGCGGCCGTCCTCGCGCCAGCGGATGATGTGGCCGAACGAATTGGACGCGCGCGGGTTCGCCGAGTCTACCGGCGGCCGGGCGGCCGATGCGCCGGTCAGGCCGTTGGGATTGTTGGACGAAGCCGGAGACGTGCCACGGCGGGAGTTGTTGGTCAGCGTGCAGTAGACCTCGATCTCCTCGTAGCCGAGCACGCGCGGCCGGTATGCGCACCACTCGGGACGATCCATCATCGTCGCGCCGACGCGGTCGGCCGCCTGGCGGGTACGGATGAGCACATCGGCCTGGTTGCGGAAGCCGTTCTCCGTCGTCAGGCCGTTCTGGCCGTGCACCAGGGCGAGCCACTCGCCCGTACCGTCGGCGTTGAACTTCGCGACATACAGCGTGCCATGGTCGAGCATGTCACGGTTGGCCGCACGGTTGTTCGGCGTGAAAGGACGCGCGCAGACGAACTTGTAGAGGTACTCGTTGACCTCGTCGCAGGCCTGGTAGAACGCGACGCGGTTCTGCGCGTCGACCGCTTCCTGCGCACTCTCGTGCTTGAAGCGGCCCAGCGCGGTGCGCTTGACCGGCACGCTCGCGGGGTCGAACGGATCGATCTCGACCACCCAGCCGAACAGGTTGGGCTCCTTGGGGTTCGCAAGCACATCGAAGCGGGGGTCGACGGTGTGCCAGCGATACCCGAAGCCGTTGATGCTTATGCCGTAGCGGTTGTAATCCCTGCCAGCTTCCGTAGCCGTGTTCGGAACGAAGGGGTTGGCGGGCACGCCCGTGGGCACGAAGTTGGGATTCGTGGCCGGGGAGGTACTGCCGAAGTATCCGTTCCAGTTCTCCTCGCAGGTGAGGTAGGTGCCCCACGGCGTGTAGCCGTGCGCGCAGTTGTTCGCGGTGCCGAACACGGTGAAGCCGTCGTTGGTGTTGCCGGTGTCGACCGAGCCGTTCGGGGTGATCTGGAACCGCTTCGACTTCAGCAGATCGTCGCCTGCCGCCGGCCCGGAGATCCGCATCGGGGTGTTGACCGTGATGCGGCGACCGAACGGCGAGCCGCGTTGCACGCGCCAGCCGTTGCCGGTCTTGACGATTTCCTGCACCGATACGCCGTGCGCGGCCTGCGACTTGCGCACCTTCTGGATGGTGACGCCGACGCCGCCGGTGAGCCCCTCGGCGCCATGCAGGACGTTCTCGTGGGTGTACTCGTGGTTCACGCAGAGCAGGCCACGGTCGCTCGACACGCCGAGCCGGCCGCCGCCGCGGGTCGGGAACGGGAAGAAGTGCATGCCGTCGTGGTGCATGCCGACCTGTTTCTCCTGCGCGGCCGCATCCTGGGTGGCGCTCACGTCCCAGTCCTGCGCGCCCGGCATGATCGGATCGCCCCACGCCGACAGGATGGTCGCCTTGTAGCCCGTGGGCACCGACACCAGATCCGTGTCCGCGAGACCGGTGACCGCGTTGCGGAAGTTGGGCGGCACGCTGTCGAAGCCGTAGCCTGCGAAGCCCACGCTCGGCGGGATCGGAGCAGCCTCGACGGACTGCATGAAGCCACCGAGAGTCACCCCACCGACGGAGGCGAGCGCGGTGGCGCTGAAGGCGGATTTCAGGAAATGACGCCGGCTCTCGCTCACCTGAGCGATCACATCGCGGATCGACTCGTTGCCGGACTTGTTCAATGATTCGTCGTTGCGGGGGTGATCGATTCCCTTCATGTGCTGGCTCCTTGGCTGGCGGTTTACGAGTACTGCGGGCCAAGGCTGAACTGCGAATATTGCAGGCAATGTGCCGGGAGCATGAATTCTCCAGAGTCCGAACGGGCGTTTCCCCTGGTGCGAGACGGTGAAGGTCGCAGGTGGGCGCGGACCGCTGCGATGGTCGACAGGCGCGGGTCGTGCAGGGCCGGGGCGGCACGAAACGACGGCATGTCCGCGTGCAGCCGGACAAGACGACACGCGAGGCTGGCGCTGCGTCGCGGGCGCAGCGCGGTGCCGGATACAGGATTCGAACCCGTGACCTTCGGTTTACAAAACCGCTGCTCTACCAACTGAGCTAATCCGGCGACGCGGCCCGAGTATAAGCGAGCGCCCGGGCACCAGTGCGGTGCAGGCCTGCCGTGTGCCATGTGCCGGCGGGCCAGGCCGTCGCCTGTGTATGCTCGGGGCCGGGCGGCCTGTCGACCGCCGTGAAACCAGAGAGGAGACAGCATGCCCAGGGTGACCATCGGCGAGGGGGAGATCGCATACGAGGAAAGCGGCAGCGGCCATCCGCTGCTGTTCGTCAGCGGCCTGAACGGCACTGGCCGGTCATGGGCGCCGCAGGTGCCTTTCTTCAGCCGGCACTTCCGGGTGATCACCTACGACCAGCGCGGCACCGGCTCCAGCGATCGCACGCAGCGTTCGTTCTCGGTCGACGGCATGGCCGCCGATGTGATCGCACTGCTCGACGCGCTCGGGCTGGAACGTGTGCACCTGGTAGGGCAATCCACCGGCGGCGCGATCGGCCAGACACTGGCCGTGCTGCACCCCGAGCGTCTGTCGAGGATGGCGATCTACGCCACCTGGACCTGGTGCGATCCCTGGTTCCGCCGCCTGTTCGAGGCCCGGCGGCAGATGTACCAGCAGGCAGGCCCTGACCTGCACGGCCGCTTCCATCCGTTGTGGCTGTATCCGCCCGACTACGTGAATGCGCACGACGCCGAGATCGAGGAAGAACTGCGCCGCGCCGCGGTGAATCCGCCGCCGTCGGAGGTCTCCATCGGGCGCATCGACGCGATAACGGCCTTCGACCGCCGTGCAGACCTCGCGCGGATCACGACGCCCACGCTGGTGATGGCCGCGCGCGACGACTACATCACGCCGGCCTACCATGCAGAGGCGTTGGCCCGTGCGATCCCCGGTGCCCAGCTGGAATTGATGGAAAGCGGCGGGCATTCCCTGTCGAAGACCCGCCCGGACGCGTTCAACGCGCGCGTGCTGCGGTTCCTGCAAGAGGGCGGCGGCCGCTCGGCGGAGGCAGCCCCGCCTACTTGACGACCTGGAGCCTCGGCCGGGACGGGCGCGTCGGCGTGTCCGGGCCCGGTTCGTCGCCATTGCCGTTGCGGCCGGAACCGGCAGGCGGCGACTCGGGCGCATCGGTACCCTGGCCTGCCGCAGCGCCAGCCGCCTCGGTCGGGAAGAACAGCCCCTGCCCGTTCTCTTTGGCGAAGATCGCCGCCACCGCGCCGATCGGCACGCTGATCTCGCGCGACACGCCGTTGAATCGGGCCGAGAACTGCACGACATCGCGCCCAAGCGTGATGTTGCGGGTCGCGTCCTGGCTGATGTTGAGCACGATCTCGCCGTTCTTGACGTACTCGAGCGGCACCCGCGTCGATGCGTCCACCTTCACCGACAGGTAAGGGGTATAGCCGGAGTCGCTGCACCATTCGTAGATGGCGCGGACGAGGTAGGGCTTGGTGGTCGGGTCGGTCATCGCGCCCCCTACTTCCGCATCACCTTCTCGGAGGGCGTCATCGCGTCGATGAACGCCGGGCGGCTGAACAGCCGTTCGGCATACTTCGCCAGCGGGGCAGCCTGCCGCGGCAGTTCGATGCCGTAGTGCTCGAGGCGCCAGAGCAGCGGTGCGATCGCGACGTCGAGCATCGAGAACTCTTCGCCCAGCATGTACTTCTGCTTGGCGAAAACGGGGGCGATGACGGTCAGGTTGTCGCGGATGATCTGGCGCGCCTTTTCGACCGTCTTCGGGCTGCCCTTCTCGAGCGTGTCGACATGGCAGAACAACTCGTTCTCGAAGCGGTAGAGGAACAGGCGCGCGCGGGCACGCATCACCGGATCGGCCGGCATCAGTTGCGGATGCGGAAACCGGTCGTCGATGTACTCGTTGATGATGTTCGACTCGTAGAGCACCAGGTCGCGCTCGACCAGGACCGGCACCCGGTTGTACGGGTTCATCACCGCCAGGTCTTCCGGCTTGTTGAACAGGTCGACGTCGGTGATCTGGAAATCCATGCCCTTTTCGTAAAGGACGATCCGGCAGCGCTGCGAGAACGGACAGGTCGTTCCCGAATACAAGGTCATCATTTTTTCGTTCTCCTCCGCCGGTCTCGAGCCGGCGTGAGTGGGTTCCGGGGTGCTGGAAAGCACCGTCAGGTGAAGCTCAGTGCTTGATGTCCCGCCAGAACTCGAGCTTCAGCAGATACACGAATACGAGGAGGATCGAGAGGAAGAACATGACGATGATGCCGATGCGGGTGCTCTTCACCTTCCACGGCTCGCCCATGTACACCAGGTAGTTCACCAGGTCACCGACTGCGCGGTCGTACTCGACCGCGGTCATCAGCCCCGGCTCGCCGGCGACGATGCTCTTCACCTGCACCGCGTGTCCATGCGACTGCTTCTCTTCGACCTTCAGCTGGGGCGCGCCCTGCAGTTGCCAGAGCGGATGCGGCATGCCGATGTTCGGATAGGCGAGGTTGTTCCATCCGAGCGCCCGCGACTCGTCGACGTAGTACGACTTGAGCAGCGTGTAGATGTAGTTGGGCCGCTTCGAGCGGGCGATGACCGTCATGTCGGGCGGCGCCTTGCCCATCCACTCGGCCGCGTCCGCGGGCCGCATCGCGATGGTCATCGGCGAGCCCACCTTGTCGGTTCCGAACAGCAGGTATTCCTTGATCTGCTCTTCGGTCAACCCGAGGTCGGTCAGGCGGTTGAAGCGCATGTAGTTCGCGCTGTGGCAACCCATGCAATAGTTCACGAACAGCTGCGCCCCGCGCTGGAGCGACACCGCGTCCTGCAGGTTGACGGGCGCGCGCTGCAGCGGGAAGTTGCTGCCCGCTGCGACGGCCTGGGTCGGCACCGCCGTGGCGAACACCGCGAACATTGCGCCGAGGCTGAAGAGGGCTGCGAACGCCCGGTTTCTGATCATGGCCGTCTTCATCATGTCAACCGCTCGGGTTCAGGTTTGCATTTGTCGATCCGGCTGTACCACGGCATCGCCAGGAAGAACGCGAAGTAGGCGATGGTGAGGACGCGCGAGACGATCGTCGCAACCTCGATTCCGCCGATGATCGGCAGGATCTCCGGCATCTTGCCCCAGACGTCGGTCGTGGCCACGCCCAGGTACCCCAGCACCAGGAAGCTGACAACGAAGATCGCCAGCGCGGAGCGGAAGATCGGACCCTTGTAACGGATCGACTTCACCGGGCTGCGGTCGAGCCAGGGCAGGAAGAACAGGATGATCACGCCCGCACCCATCACCGCGACACCCGCGAACTGCGAACCGAACATCGCAGGCACCGCGCGCAGCATCGCGTAGAACGGCGTGAAGTACCAGACCGGGGCGATGTGCGCCGGGGTCTGCAGCGGATCGGCCGGCAGGAAGTTGTTGTACTCGAGGAAGTAGCCGCCCATCTCCGGACCGAAGAAGAGGATCGCGAAGAACACCATGAAGAAGACGACGATGCCGATCAGGTCCTTCACGATGTAGTACGGGAAGAACGGGATGCCGTCGACCGGCTTGCCGGTGACCGGATCCTTGTTCTTCTTGATCTCGATGCCGTCCGGGTTGTTGGAACCCACCTCGTGCAGCGCGACCAGGTGCAGGAACACCAGCCCGACCAGCACCAGCGGCAGCGCGATCACGTGCAGCGCGAAGAACCGGTTCAGGGTCGCGTCGGACACCAGGTAGTCGCCGCGGATCCACACCGACAGCTCGGGGCCGATGACCGGCACGGTCGCGAACAGGTTCACGATCACCTGCGCGCCCCAGTAGGACATCTGGCCCCACGGCAGCAGGTAGCCCATGAACGCCTCGGCCATCAGCACAAGGTAGATCAAACAGCCGAAGATCCACAGCAGTTCGCGCGGCTTGCGATACGACCCGTACAGCAGCGCACGCATCATGTGCAGGTAGACGACGGCGAAGAACATCGAGGCGCCCGTGGAGTGCATGTAGCGGATGAACCAGCCACCCGACACGTCGCGCATGATGTATTCGACCGAACCGAACGCGGCCAGGGCGTCGGGCTTGTAGTTCATCGTGAGGAAGATGCCGGTGACGATCTGCAGCACCAGCACGATCATCGCCAGCGAGCCGAAGTAGTACCAGAAGTTGAAGTTCTTCGGGGCGTAGTACTCCGACATGTGGTACTTCCAGGTCGACACCAGCGGGAACCGCTCGTCGATCCAGTCCACCAGCCCTTGTCCGGCTGCAATGATTCGACTCATGTCCCTCATGCCCCCTTGCTGTCTTCGCCGATGCGCAGGCGAGTGTCGTTCAAGTACATGTACGGCGGCACCACCAGGTTGGTCGGCGCGGGCATCCCGGCGAACACGCGCCCGGCGAGGTCGAACACCGACCCGTGGCACGGGCAGAAGAAGCCGCCGACCCAGCCGTCGGTCGGCTGCAGGCGATCGGTGGGCGAGCAGCCGAGGTGGGTGCAGATGCCGACCAGCACGAGCATTTCGGGCTTGATCGACCGCGTCGCGTTCGCGGCGTAGTCGGGCTGCTGCGGTGCCTTGGAATCCGGATCCGCCAGGCGCGGCTTGACGGCGTCAAGCGTGGCCAGCATCTCGGTGGTACGACGCACCACCCACACCGGCTGGCCGCGCCATTCGGCGCGCAGCAGCATGCCGGGCTCGATCGCCCCGATGTCCACGTCGACCGGAGCGCCGGCCGCCTTGGCCCGTTCGCTGGGGAACCAGCTGGCGGCGAAAGGAACCGCGACCGCCGCCGCGCCCACCGCACCGATGGCGGACGTGGCAGCCAGGAGCAGCTTTCGCCGCTGCGGCATTTCGGCGCCGGGTGGCGGCGGCGTGAAGGATCCGCTGCCTGCATTGCCAACGACGGGCGCGGTCATCGAGGGTGGATTGCTCATGCCATTCTAGCCTTTGCCGGAACCATAACCACGGGATTGTACCGAATCGCATGCAAGACCAGAAGCCTCGGATGCGTTCACCGGG